>ENA-OROE01001622-OROE01001622.1-human-gut-metagenome-genome-assembly--contig:-NODE-1622-length-13591-cov-34.917553_pt1 | contig 13591 bp, 16 predicted proteins | sample MGYA00242126_ERZ509044 | MGnify/ENA primary metagenome ERZ509044 (study PRJEB26280, sample SAMEA2338716) | human gut metagenome | biome: human gut; feature: human-associated habitat; material: faeces... | reverse complement strand
TGAATAGAATCAGTGGTAAGGAATTGGCTAATCGTAGGAAAAAGAAATAGATATGGCGAAATTATATTGTTTAACTTTTTGAAATTAAAAGCTGAGTCAAAAGAAGAAAAACTAAATCAGGTTGGGAAATAGCCCGACAAGCGAATAGAATCGCAGAAAGACGTTATGGAAGTGATGCAAGTAATCCTAATAATCTTGTGAATCGGATTACAGGGCGGTACTTGGGAAATTTCAACAGGAGTGGAACAAGTTGGAATAAGTCGGTTTCTCGTAAGACTTATATGGGAAATGCTAATGGGTAACATTAAAGCCGGAGTAATCCGGCTTTTACTATTTTATGGTTATTCCGATTGAAATTTCATAGTTTTAACGCCTTCCTCAACTTTCTTGACAGCTTGTTCAGGCGTATAAACATCCATTGATACACATATAACTAACAATGCAGTGATTGCAGTAATTATTGTAACTACTGGATTTTTCCAATTCATGTGCGACATAATTGTACCACCTCCACCTAAAATGAAAGACGCCAAAATCAAAACCTTTCTTACTTGTGGATAATCATTAGAAAAAATCCATAAAGCACAATTTAGTAGAAAAAACACAAAAACCACTCCACATATAGCTTTAACTGGAATTCTTGTCGATTTGTGTGCACTTAGATATTCGCTTAAGCTGCAATCAGCAGAATTAAATAAGCGAATAACCTCATCAGAGTCACCTTCTATGTCTCTAATTTTAATTTTTTCGCCCATTAGTTATTCTCATTTATTGATTTTACTACTTTATGAATATCATTATTTGCTGATTCTTCAGTCCATTGCTCCGGTGCGTTGTCTTTAATAATAATAATCTTATTATTTGAAATGATAATTTTAGTAGCAGGAATAGTGTTAGCCTCTAAAGGATTTTCAAAAAGGTTCGTACGCTTCATTGCTTCACCGATACTAATGGATTCAGATCTTATTTCATCCTTATTGGGAATATTGAATCCGGGATCAGCAACAATTATTGCACCTTTATCGAAAGGGTAGGCTATAATTTGTACTCCTACATCTGGTTTTAAATATTTACTAAATAAACGTCTAAAATTTATTAAGTAATTAGTCAATGTTGTTTTATCCATTTTTCCTTTTATATTTAATACGATCTTTTTCTTTTAACATGAGGGTACAGGATAGAGTTCATGTATTTAATAATTATTTTTCCAGTTTTTATAATTTTTCCGCTAACTTCTTAATATCCTCCTTACTATTGATAACATGAGTGCTATCTCCAATTCGGACAACTCCTATAACTTCATCGGAAGATTTTTCAAATAGGTCTGTTACTTGAACATTCAAAGCAGATGCTATTTTAGATAAAGTCTTATAAGTCGGATTTTTTAATAAAGTATAAAGCCCACTAATAGTTATACCCATTGTCTCAGCAAGAATATTTTTACTTAATTCTTGTTTCTTTATAATGCTTTCTAAATCTAAGTATTTGCTTGTTAGTTCTCTATAAGCTGTTGCTGTATTATATTTAGGTAAGAAAGTATTAATATATATTTGCTCATGGCTTTTTAAATTATCGTTAGCCAAAACTCTTTCAAGAATATATACAGTAAATGTTTTATATTCATTAAAAGCTGCTTGCATCGTTTCAGATGTATGAAAATTCTTTTTTAATAGGCTTATATGATTAAGCACTCTATTGTAAAGCTCTTCAGTAGAACCTATATAAGCATCTTCACCTATCTGAATGAGATAGACAACGTTCTCTTCTTTATCGGCAAACCAAGCCAAAGAACCATCTTTGTATTCACCTACTTTTTCTAACTTATCGTAGTCAATCATCGGATTTAGATTTATTTTTTATCTCAGATACAATTCTTTCTAATTCAACTAAAGTAGTAGCATTATAGTAGTCTTTTCCATCTTTAACTATTGCTATAAAATCACGTCTGTCCCTAACCTCTGTAAATAGCTCCCACACTTCTACATTGAGGGCTTTGGCTATATTCTCAAGCAACTGTATAGATGTGTTTCCTTTGGATGCTCTACTCAGTGTCATTTCTGTAACCTCCAATTTAGAAGCTAATTCTTTTTGTGTGATGCCCCTTAATTGGCATAATTCCTTTAATCTTATGTCCATATACATATTATGTTTATAGATTTCTTTTTGCAAAGATAACATTATATGTCTATTGCATAATTGAATAAACATAAAAAGTTTATCATTTTACATCATTTAACTATATAACTAACTACAACATAAACATTATATGTATATTTGCATCAGAAATAAACAAATAAAGTATATAAGCCTTATGACAAGAGAAGATTTAAACCAAATGTGCAGAGAATACCAACAGGTATTATCAATGAGCGAAGAAGAAGTATTCGCCATGTACGAAGAAAGCAAAACTGAGTGTGTAGCTTCTTTCGAGGTAGAGATTGACTATTGGGAAAATTATTTCGGATATAAGTATTAACACATAAAACATAAGTAGTATGAGCACAAAATTTAGAAGTCAGATGAAAGAGGTCATGAGTTTAGCATGGCAGTTTGTTCGCAAGAACGGTTATTCAATGAGTGAAGCGTTAAAATGCGCATGGGCTAATTTGAAGTTGAAAGGTGAGATGAAAAAGAAGATAGTAGAGTTTTATTTCAAAAAGACTGACGGCACGTTACGTCAAGCCTTTGGCACTCTCAAAGAGAATCTTATCGGTGAGGTGAAAGGTACAGGTAGAAAGCCGAATGACAATCTGCAAGTGTACTGGGACACAGAGAAAGAAGAGTATAGATGTTTCAAGAAGTGTAACCTTATAAAGATAGCATGACTATGAAAAAGAAAAGTATGGCAACGATAGAAATAGAATGTTCAAATCCGTATTCAATACCAGTGTTTGAGGACTTTTTGGATGAAGTACAAAAGCGGTTTGATATTGAAAAGAATGCAAAGAATGAAGCATATTCTTTTATCATACAGATGGGGCTGTTAGACGAATTTAGAGAGTTCTCTCAGCATTATAAAGGCGTAAATCATCATGCTACATGTATTGATATGCTTGCTGTATAATTCTTAACACGATTATCCAAAGGCAGTCTTCGCACGACTTTAAAGGCTGCCTTATAAATTCCATAGTTATGAACCTCAAAGCAAGACCGCCGCCTTTAAGGCTATTCAACGAGAATCTGAGAACATAGTCATTAATTAAAACAGCAAGAAATGAGTAAACGATTTGCTATTGCCGTTTTACCCAAAAAGAAGCAACAGGGGGGGTAAAGTACGGTTTAAAGATTGAAAAGCCCTCTGCATTGGGCAATGTGTATGGGTTGACCGAAGAAGAACTGAAAGAGCTTCGTGGATTGATAGACAATGTATTGACTAAATGATTATGAAACAGATAAAAATCAGACCACCGCCAAAAACTTTACGACAATGAAACGATTGTCGTGTTATGGTAAAGTGAAAATCTCTCTCTTACACGATTATATAATAAGTTTGCAAACAGAAACAACGCAGCTATCCTCACGGCTGAAAAATATAACCCCGCCATTGGTAAGAAGTGAGGAGCTTGCCTTTGGTGGGGTCTAATTTTTAAAACTGTGTAAAAGTATGAATAATATTCAGATTTTCCAAAATGAGCAGTTCGGAAAAGTAAGAATCGCGATGAATGAGAGTAATGAGCCTTTGTTTTGTTTGGCAGATGTTGCAAAAGCCCTTGGGTATAGCAGACCTGCCGATGCTGTAAATCAACACTGTAAAGGGGTCGTTATTTTGCCGACCCCCACAAATGGCGGTGTACAAGACATAAAGTACGGCAAGGAAAGCGAGGTTTATCGTTTGACTATGAAATCTAAATTGCCGGATGCCGAAAAGTTCCAAGATTGGGTTTGTGATGAAGTTTTGCCCTCAATCCGCAAACATGGTGCATACATGACCAGCGATACACTTGAAAAGGCTTTGACCTCACCCGATTTTCTGATTCAGCTTGCAACCAACTTGAAAGAAGAAAAACAGAAGCGTATCGAAGCCGAACAGAAGATTCAGAAAGATGCACCTAAAGTCCTTTTTGCCGATGCCGTTTCAACTTCTCAACGTTCTTGTTTGGTTGCTGAATTAGCAAAGATACTGCAACAAAATGGAGTGAATATCGGTCAGAACCGTTTGTTTAGCTGGATGCGCGAGAATGGTTATCTTTGTCAAAAGGGTGACTACTACAATCAGCCGACGCAGAAATCTATGAAATTGGGACTTTTTGAGCTGAAGCAAACCACCATCAACAAGCCGGATGGTACCATGCTTGTCACGACCACGACCAAAGTAACCGGCAAAGGACAAGTACATTTCGTGAATAAATTCCTATCCAAATAAAAAACAAGCGGTGCGAAGCTGCACCACACAACAGTATAACAATGGACGAAATTACCACAATCCTTGACAGTACAAGACCTGTTTCTGACATTATCAGTGATTTGAAAGAAAAATCAGTGGATGTGCCGGAATGGAGCAAGTCGCTGAAAGATTACGATCCTTCCAGACATAAAATTGTAACTGATAAATTTTCTCGTAAAGACAAAATAAAATCTGATGGAAGAGTCGAGCCGGCTTCGCGTATTCATCTTGGCCTGGAGAAACTACTTGTGAAACGTATTACGGAATTCGCTTTCGCTATTCCCGTCAGACGTGTCTACCATAATACGGAAGAAAATGAAAAACGTCAGCAGATAACCAAAGCTATTGAAGCAATCTATAAATATGCCCGTATAGATTCTGAAAACATCAGACGTGGCAATGCCTATTTTGCATCCTGTGAAATTTTCACCATCTGGTATGTGGTAGAGAGACCCAACACACTATACGGATTCAACAGCAAGTATAAGCTGAAATGCAAGACATACTCGCCGATGGACGGGGTTAGATTATATCCCTTGTTTGACGAGTGGGGAGACATGATCGCCATGTCCTTCGAATATAAGAAGAAGATAAAGGATAAGGAGGTCCCTTTCTTTGAGACATATACCGCTGACCGTCATTACAAGTGGAAACAACAGGGGGAAGCCAGCTGGATTGCTGTTACAGATCCCGAAAGGATTATCCTCAAAAAGATTCCCGGAGCTTATGCATACCGCCCCGCTCCTATTTTTCATGGACTAGAGCATATCCGTGAGGAAATTGAATACACGCTCTCCCGTAACTCAGACGTGATAGCCTACAATTCCGCACCCTTACTGAAAGTGACAGGCGAACTTGTCGGTGACGAGGACAAGGGAGAGGCCCGCAGATTGTTCCGTCTAAAGAATGGCGGTGACATAGCTTATGTTTCATGGACCCAGGCCATAGAAGCCCTGAAATATCATGTGGATACATTGCTCAAGCTTTTCTTCATGCAGGCCCAGATGCCAGACCTATCTTTCGAAAACATGAAAAGTCTTGGTAACATAGGTTTTGATGCCAGACAAATGATATTGTCTGACGCCCATCTGAAAATCGGGGATGAGTCAGGTGCCTGGATAGAGTTCTTTGAACGGGAGTGTAATGTCATCAAAGAATTTCTGAAAATGATGAATACTTCATGGGCTGATGAGATTGACAATATAGAAGTTGAGCATGTCATTACTCCGTTTATTCAGAATGATGAGGACGCGCTGATTAACAGATGTATGAAAGGGAATGGAGGCAAAGCGATATTCAGCCAGCTTGAATCCATCGAAATGGCAGGTTACTCCAATGATCCCAAAGGAACATTAAACCAGATTCAAAAAGAAGACAAAGCGGACCGACAGGCAAGGATGAACAACTTGTTTGAAGGTGCCGAATAGTAAATAACAAATATGGGAAATATGAAAAATATTGTATTTAAAGAACAAGAAGGCGTATTTGTCGCAGATTTCGCCTCTGAAGGCAATTGTGTAATTCAAATAGACAACGGAAATGTTGAACCGCTAAAAATCTACCGGCACATGCCTGAAATGGAACCAAGTGCCTATGATGCGATTCCACTTCACGATCCCTATCAGCGGGTAATCGACCTTTGTGTACCTGCCGGGATGATGATTCGCATTGTCAGTACTACCGCTGTTACTGCCGCTAAAATGATTGTATTACCTCAAGCGAGTGGTAATGGCTCATCCGTAACCGGGGCAACCGCCAGCGTTGATGCGAATGTAGGTACACCTTCTGTGGATGTAACAATGAAAGAAGGCAAGCTGAATTTTGCTTTTAAGAACCTCAAAGGGCAGAAAGGAGAACAAGGTGCTGCTGGAGCGAAAGGAGACAAAGGCGATACCGGTGCAAAAATCAAATCAATAGCTTTGACTATCAAAGGTACAGTCATTACCGGCACAGCGACTCTGACCGATGACAGCACTGCCTCTATTACCGGTACATATACTCCTGGAGAATAATTAAATTACTACAGATATACAAAAAAGTATATTGGAACAAAACAGATTGAGGCAGAACCTATGACATTGGGTGAAGCTTGCAGTAAAGGCTTAGTAAAAAGTGAAATAGAAAAGAATGAGTCTTATAAACTGGGATATCACACTCGTACTGAATATGGCTATGAAAGTTGGTCACCCAAAAAACTGTTTGAAGAATCATATCGAGAAGTCAAGGAAGAAACTCCTATCTGTTTCGGTGATGCTATAGACGTTTTGAAACAAGGTGGCGTTATCCGTAGAAAGGGCTGGAACGGGAAAGGATTAATGGTATTCAAACAGGTTCCAGCTCATATAGAGAGTGATGTTATTCCCAAGATGCAATCTCTTCCGCAATCAGCAAAAGACCTTATTCTGAAAGGCAAAGGTTTCATTGACTATACGAGTCAATGCCTTATTTACAACGAGAACACCGGGCGTGCTGATTCATGGGTTCCGTCTATTAGCGATGTGTTTGCCGATGATTGGGAGATTGTTCAATAGCCTATCTGCCACGTGTAGAAAATGTAACGGGTGCGTTGGATGTCTGTAACGTTGGCGCACCTTGCTAAATAAGTAAATAACATGAAAGTACCAATAGATAATATGACTTTCGCTGAAAGTGAATACCACAGAGGCAATAAGATATGGAATGCTCAAACACTTTATAATTTCGCGAAAGCAAAGGAATACCCTGTACGTGATATGCCATTGTGGAATATAGACCTGACTGTTGAACCGTTTGAGTGCAGCCAGCTTCATAGTTTCATCTTTCAATGCAAACGTGTTCTTGATTGTTCTTTAGACTATCCTATTATACTGGATGAAGTAGGACAAATAGCAGACGGATACCATAGATTATGCAAAGCTATCTTGGAAGGTAGAAAAACGATTAAGGCTATCAGGCTGCTGGAAATGCCGGCACCTGATAGAATTGAAGAATAACGCCATGTCAAAAAAGATGATACCCTCTAACATATCCTCATACCATTGCAAGGATTGTGTGCATTCGTATGACCGACATGAGAAGAACTTGAGAGGTGAGTTCTTCATGTGCCGTTGTCCATTTTTCACTTCCAGCCGCTTTCTTAACCGTGACGTATGTGACAAGTTCAAGAAAAAAGTGAGCTAATCTTAAAAACAGAACAATCTTTTTTGTCTTACCCCCCATGTTTTTTCTACCCACTCCAAAAAATAGCTTAAAAACAGAATAGTATGGCAAAACCAAACATTCCAAATCAGAAGAAGAAATATCAGGAACTCAACAGCCGGCTAAACAGATATGTTGCCCTTGTTGAGCAGATATACGATACTCTTAATCTGGAAGCCGCAAAGATTGCATTGAATACTGAATATGATGCCGACAGTGGTACTGTCTTCAAGTTTTCTGACTATCCGCAAACCAAGAAGTCTATTGCGGACATTCAAGCTCAGTTCGTAGATGATATTCGTTCTGTTATCTATCGTGGTACTTCTGATGAGTGGAAGAATAGCAATGAGGTACAAGATTTGATGGCTGACAAGGTTCTGAAAGCCTATACCGCCACTATTGATAAAGAAAAGTACAAAGTTCTCTATCAAACCAATTCTGATGCTTTGAAAGCATTTCAGAACCGCAGGGACAGAGGGTTTGATGTATCGGCTAAACTCTGGCAACAGTCCACCGTTTACAAGGAGGAACTGGAAGCCGCCATCTCCTGTGCTATTCAGAAAGGAACAAGTGCCGTTGCCCTAAGCAAGCAAATATCCAAACACCTCCTTGATTTTCCATCGCTCCAAAAAGACTACAAAGAGAAGTACGGAAGTGCAGAACATCTAAAAGATTGTGAATACCGTTCTATCCGGTTGGCTCGGTCTGAAATCAATATGGCTTACCGGACCGCTGAAAATGAGCGTTGGAAGCAAATGGACTTTGTGGTAGGTTATGAAATCAAACGCTCCGGAAGAGAGTTTCCTTGCACTGTATGCGAATCCCTTGCCGGAAAATATCCCAAGGATTTTACTTGGGTTGGTTGGCACCCGAATTGTTATTCCGATGACAGCGAAGTGCTTACAAACAGAGGGTGGAAACTGTTTAAAAATGTATTTGATGATGATTTGATATTGTCATTGAATCCTACTAACAGAACACTTGAGTGGGTAGAGTTTACGGATAGGCAGTGTTACCGATATAATGGTGACATGATACACTTTTTCAATAAATCATTGGACTGTTTGGTTACACCGGAACATAATATGGTTTATTTAAGCAAGAATGATAGCAGGATAAAGAACTGCCAAGCTAAAGAGTACACAAAGGGGAAAGGGGCTTTTTATAGAGGATGCGAATATGAGTCGGAAGATGTTGCATTTTATGAGATAGACGACATCAGAATACCATTTGACCTGTTTTGTGAGTTTATGGGGTATTGGCTTTCAGGCGGGAGTACAATGGGAAACGCCGGGGTTGTTATCTCCCAACAAGAAGGTGAGCCTGCACGGGACAGAATTGTAAACTGCGTGAAGCGTATCGGATTTGAGCCACATTTAGACAAGCAAGAAGTTGCATTTTATAGTACTCCAATAAGGAATTATCTGAAAATATTCGGCAAGTGTTCCCATAAATTTATACCGTCTGCGATAAAGAATGCATCTGTCAGACAGATCAGAATATTTCTTAATGCCTTTATGCTTTGTGATGGATACAGGCGACCATGCAAATCTTTTGTAGGTAATCATGGAACAGAGTTTAAGTCAGACAAGGATGAAATCCTCTATTTTACCGTATCTGAACGTATGGCAGGGGATTTGTCTGAGCTTATTCTGAAATCCGGGAATCGTCCGTCCTTTTCAGTGAACAAGGCTGGAGTGTCGCACAAAAGCAACGGAAGTATCATAACTTCAAACTACGATTGTTATTCAATCCGTGAATGCTATTCCGTCACGGCGACAGTGTTCCATAAAGAGATTCAACATTACGATGGGTTTGTATATGACCTTACTCTGGAGAAAAACCATATCATGTATATCCGTCGCAATGGGAAATGCTTTTGGGGGTCTAATTGCAGATGCTATAAAATTCCTATCCTCAAAACAGAAGAAGAATTTTGGGAATGGGACGGACGTAGTGAAGCAAGTACTGAAAGTGTGAACGAAGTGAAAGATGTGCCGAATAGTTTCAAGGTCTGGATAAACGATAATATTCATCGAGCTAAAAGCTGGGATAACTCCCCTTATTTCATTCGGGATAATGGGAAGTATATCCGTGAAGATTTCAAGGTAAATGTCTATAACAAGACAGAGAAAGCATTTGTGCGGAAACGTAGGACTAATCTTGCCATGAGCCGTGTGGAATATTACAACCGGACTTATCCAAATATCCCGGAAGTACAGCAGGCTGCTGTAAATGCCTACACACAGGCTGTAGGAGAAACCAACAAAGGAGCCACCAGCCGTGAAATTAATCGCAGGCTTCGCAATGGTACTGACGATGAGTATGTGGATGTGGCAAGTACATTGATAAGTCAGGCTCTTGCCAAACTCCCCAAACATGAAGGTGTTGTATATCGTGGTGAAACCATGAGCATGAAGAAGCTACAGGAACGTTTTCTGGACCGTATCGGTGACGTGGTTTCGGATAAAGGTTTTGTGTCTTCCAGCCTGTATGAAGATACTCCAAGAAAGTTTGTTTCCCATGCCGGAGTACCTAAAAGCCATAAAAGGGTTATCTTTGAAATTCAGAGTAAAAATGGGCGAAATATTAGTAAAATATCGGAATTTAATGGTATCTTTACATTAGAAAACCAACATGAAATTATGTTCGATAGGCGGACGAAATTCTTGGTTAAAAAACGCAGAATAGAGGAAGATGGTATTTACAGAATTATTTTGATAGAGCAATGAAAAAGCAGAAGAAATACGAAATAATAAGTGAAACTGATAAAGTCGTTACTTTTAAGTATGATGGTGCAGAATGCAGCTATGCAAAAGCTTGCTACTCTTCCATAGATGAAGTTATCAAAGAAATAGATGAAGAAAGGGTAAGAGAAAAGGAAGTAGACAAGCGTATCGCTTCCCAACGTGACACTATGACACCCGAAGAACGTGAGCGTCAGGATGAAGCCGACCGCGTGGTCTTTGAGCGTTGGCAGGATGAAGCTAACACCAATCTCTATTTGACCGGAGTGGTTGATGAAGATGAAGACCCGGATTTCAACCCGTTCAGAAAAAACAATGATTAGCCTTTGATTTTATCGTAAAAAAATTACGGAACTATCAAAATAATACGTATCTTTGCTATTGAATCAAGTTAAAATCAATATGCTAACAAAATTTGCAGTAACAAATTATAGAGGATTTGCCAATCGTATTGAGTGGGATTTATCCAATCCTGCCAATTATGAGTTTAACAGATCTGTGATTAAAGATGGTGTCATAAAGAATGGTATCATATATGGTCCAAATGGATCAGGCAAGACGAATTTTAGTTTGGCTATATTCGATATAGAGAATCATTTATCTCCGAAATGGAAGAAAATAGATTACTATGTGAATTTCATTTATGCAGGTAACAATGATGGAGTCGTCAAATTTGAATACACATTCAAATTTGACAATGACACAATAGATTACATATATGCCAAGAATGCTGCCGGAGTACTGGTAGAGGAAAGCTTTTTTGTAAATAGGATGAACATTTTTGAACGGAAGAATAATTTATTTCGTATTGACAAGCAACAGTTCCCTATGGACGAAAGTATAGAAAAGAACTTTCAGAGCAATGCCAACAATGTGTCTGTAATCAACTTCCTGCTTACATCTTATCCACTCAATTCAGAACATTATCTGATCAAACTCAACAGGTTTGTCAACTCCATGCTTTGGTTCAGGAATCTTGATGTCCGTGAATTTATTGGACTTGAAACAAATATAATAATGTTGGATGAGTTTATCATCACAAACAATCTACTTGATGATTTCTCCGATTTTTTACATAAAGTAAGCGGTCAGACTTTCCAGTTTATTGCACATAATATTACGGATAAGCAGATTCTTTGCCAAATAGATAAAAATGAAGTTCCATTTAGACTAGTAGCATCAACAGGTACACAGTCGTTACAATTATTGTATTTTTGGCTGAAACGTATGGATGAAGCCTCGTTTGTCTTTATAGATGAGTTTGATGCTTTCTATCATTTTCGCTTAGCTTTTGAGGTGTGCAAGCGGTTGTTTGCATTGGATTGTCAGATTTTCACATCGTCACATAACACATATTTGATGACGAATGACTTATTACGTCCAGACTGCAATTTTATACTAAACAATAACAAAATTAAGTGTTTGGCTGATTGTACGGACAAAGAATTGCGTTTTGGTCATAACATCGAAAAAATTTATCGCGCAGGAGCTTTTTATGATGAATAAGGAAAAAACGCTTTTTATCTTTGAGGGAGTTAAAACAGAAAGTAAACTCATAGAGAAATTAGAGCATAATTTCTTGGGCAAAACGAATTCCATAAAATGTGTATTTGATGCCGAGATATACCAATTATATCGTGCCATAAAAGAAGAAAAAGAGTTTTCAATAGATATAGTTTCCTTATTAAAAGAACGTACAGCAGAGAACGCTAAAATTCTAGAAAATTACACTCGAGACAGTTTTGCCTATATATATTTGTTTTTTGACTATGATGCTCATTCTACGTTGGCAGATGACAATAAAATAAAAGAAATGCTTTCTCTCTTCAATGACGAAACTGAAGAAGGAATGCTTTACATCAGTTATCCAATGGTGGAAGCCATACGACATTTCAAGGATTTAGAAAGCTTTAAGTCTTTGACAGTAAAATGCAAACGTAAGAATTGTCCATATAAAGAAGAATGTCATAACAAGGAAGAATGCTTGAAAGAACCTCATTACAAAAGTGTCGCTGCATCAGATAGCAGACCACAATTATCAAATGTAAATTCATATACAAAAACAGTTTGGCAAGAACTGATTACTGCCCATTTATGCAAAGCTAATGCGGCACTATAAAATATTTTGTGTAAATGGAAATACGGGATTCAGAAATGAGTCTCGTATTTTTTATTTTATACATTTGCAAAATGAAGAAGCTTATGAAAGAAAAGAATCAAGTAGTGCCTGATGAGGTTTTAAGCAAGTTTATCAGTCAGTTCAAGACAGAAGCCGATGTGAGCAAGTTTCTGAAGCAGTTGCATGCCCAAGTATTGGAAAAGATGCTTGAAGGTGAAATGGATGCCCATTTGGGATATGAAAAGAATTCTGTGATAGGAAATAACACTGGCAACTCCCGAAATGGCAGTTATCCGAAGAAAATCCAAACCGAACATGGAGAGTCTGTCATTTCTATTCCACGTGACCGTAACGGCCAGTTTGAGCCGATAGCAGTGCCTAAACATGAAAGCCGTGGACTTTCTATAGAAAAGCTCGTTATCTCCCTATATGCCAAAGGAATGAGCGTTTCTGACATAGAGGAAGAGATGCGTGAGATTTATGAAATAGAGCTCTCTACATCTGCCATTTCCATCATTACCAACAAGGTCAATCAGGCTGCCCAGGAGTGGCAGAACCGTCCCCTTGATCCTGTTTACCTGATAGTCTGGATGGATGGTATTGTCTTCAAGGTACGGGATAACGGTAAGATCATAAACAAGACCGTTTACCTTTGCGTCGGACTGAAACAGAACGGTCTGAAGGAAGTCCTTGGCATGTGGGTTGGCAAATCGGAAAGCTCTTCTTTCTGGATGGGTGTCCTGACTGATTTAAAAGCCCGTGGGGTGCAGGATATCCTGATTACCTGTACTGACAATCTGAATGGATTTACGGATACTATCCGCAGTATATTCCCTCAGTCATCCACTCAAATCTGTGTGGTACATCAGATCAGAAACTCCTGTAAATATGTGGTTTATAAAGATAAGAAAGAGTTTACGGCAGATATGAAGAATATCTATAATGCACCCAACAAAGAGGTTGCAGCCACAGAACTTGACAATCTGGAAAAGAAATGGGGAGGAAAGTATCCTTATGCTATACTTTCATGGAGAAACAACTGGGATGATTTGACTGTTTTCTTCCAGTTCCCGCTGGAAATCAGAAAAATAATCTACACAACCAATCTCATTGAAAACCTGAACGGAAAAATCAGAAAGTACACGAAATCAAAGCTTTCATTCC
>ENA-OROE01001611-OROE01001611.1-human-gut-metagenome-genome-assembly--contig:-NODE-1611-length-13679-cov-2.502055_pt1 | contig 13679 bp, 9 predicted proteins | sample MGYA00242126_ERZ509044 | MGnify/ENA primary metagenome ERZ509044 (study PRJEB26280, sample SAMEA2338716) | human gut metagenome | biome: human gut; feature: human-associated habitat; material: faeces... | reverse complement strand
AAAACTCTCGTCGAAAGAGATCTTTTCAAACAATTTTTTAGGTATACAAAAGAATAATCCATCTAAAGCGACAACATCACTAACAGATTCTTTATAAGGGTTATTCAACGTTAAATGATGATCTGACCGATTAAATCTATCAGTATCTAAATTATATTGACGCGTAGAATTCGTTTGATTATCTTTATGATTGATTCCCCACCATATACCGGGAAACTTACTGATGTATGTAGGTCCAGCTATTCCAACCATTCCTACACTAGGATCCTGAAAATGTTGCAACAATTTTTTCCCCCAGTCAATTGTATGATATAATATATCGTCATGCATAAAACAAATTAATGGATAACGAGCTTTCGCTACTCCAATATTATATGCCTGAAATATATTATATTGATTTTTAGAATTATCAATACAAACCACTTCATACTCTATTCCTATGGTTTCAGAAATATTTTTTTCTAAAACAGGAGATATCCTATTACCTCGATTACATATTACAATAGAAACCATGTTATTTAAGAAGTTTCTTAGAATTAATAATATGGGCACGACTGCAAGGCCCTTCATTTATCAGAATATCACTTTCGTCCCTTTGTAAAGAATCTACTAATTTAATAAAATTAACAGCAGCTATCTGAGGTGACCATTCATTTTTAATAGTATTATAAGCTTCTACTGCAAATTGTTTTCGTAAACTATTATTTTCAATTATAAATTTCACAGCTTTATACAAGCTCTTAATACTCCCAGATTGAAATAACATGCCATTTTTTTTATGCTTAACTAAAAAAGGAGCTGCTCCTATTTTATTTGATGCAACAACAGTACAACCATTAGCCATAGCTTCACTTAGAACAACCCCCCAACCTTCACCTCTATCACTAGTAAATATAAAAATATGAGACTCCCTCATCATCTGTAAAACTTCTTCATTCGGTAAATTTCCCAATAAAGAAACGTATCTTCCGACCTCCAATTTATCTATTAAATTGGTAATCAACGAAGTCCATTCCCCCCCTCCACTTCCAACCATATTTAATTGAAATTCGATGTGATCTTTTTTTAATTTTGAAGCAAGTTTAATAGCTAAATCAGGACGTTTTACCTGCGAAATAGTTCCACACCAAAGAATTTTAAGAGGTTGGTCCTCTTTCTCTTGCAAAATGCTGGTTATATTTATTGATGGTACATTAATAAAATATCCCCATTTAAAACATTTATGAGGATAAGACAACAACATTGCCGTATCTAATCGATTATATGCACTAGCACCAAGCATATATAAATTTTTTCTTCTATATCTAGTATGCTCTTTATATAGTTTTTTCCAATATTCCAAATGAATCAAACGGCGGTCAATTTTCTTAAAAAGACGTTCCTCATATCGGAATGTCAATTTATTTTTTTCTAACCGATCTCTTATCAAAAACTCTGGAGCAGCACCTAATATAACGACATCTGAAGATATTGCTAATTCTTCTGCTTCTTGTAATCTCTCACGTGATTCATATGCTGGTAAAAGATATTTTTTATAAGAAAAATCTTCATAACCTCGTTTCCTGAATTCTTCAGGCAATGGTTCAAAAGTCACCATTGTATAACCATCACCTATTAATTTGTAAAACTCATCTGCAAGAGGAACTTGATGATGATTAATAAAATTAGTATAAAACGTAATTGTCATTTCAGAATTGATTTTATTATACGCAAAACAAAACTCCTCATATATTTAGAAAATGATATCATAGAAAGAAAAGAAATTACAGAATATATAACTATTTTTATCAAAGCATTGATACAATCTATATAGGAGGCTCCATCATGAATAAAATCCGGTATAAAAATCACTAATAAAATTGGGACGAACAATAAAGTGATACCTTTTCCCAAGTTATATACATACTGCAATACATTTAATCTAAATCCCCATCGAAATAAAAAATAAGGTTTCCACATATAAATATAAATCAATAAACTCAATGTATTTCCTACTAAGACACCCAATAAACCATAATAAAAGCCCAATAAGCAAGATAATAAAATACACGTTACAAACTGAGCTATCGGAACCCATGTATCATTAAACATACCATAACCAAATATAAATTGACCCGTTGTTCCATTAGTTTGATTAATGAAAATATTGATACATAAAATAATAAGAATTGATTTAGGAAGGATATACTGAGTCCCAAGCCAAAGAGAAATAAACGGTTCTATAAAAACAAAAATACTAAATACAACAACAGCAGCGATGTATAACCTAACATAGAATAATTCCCAATAATTTTTCAATATATTGCGCTTATTTCCTTCTGCTATAAGACTTCCTACTCCGGCTGTTGTACTTTCAGTCAAATTATTAACCAATAAACTAATTTTATCCGTAATAATTGTATAGTTACCATAAAAAGCAACCATTTGTAAATTAGAAAAAGAATAAATCAAAAAAGGAACTGTCTGCCATTGAGCAAAAACCCCGATTTTATGAACAAAAAGCTGTTTGGTTTTAACCATCACCTCGGGATATTTTTTGAATAGTTGCTTGCCTTGACGGACTTCACTACGAAGCCACGGGTAGACTTGATTGATTTTCCAATTCAATATGAAAGAATAAATGATGCCAAAAGTTAATTCAATGGCAACCCACAGATAGTAGCTGCCGGTATAGTAGGCCGAAGCCATTTGAATGAGAGTCTTAATAATAGTTGCTGTTTGGAAATAGGCGGTGACCACATAATTTTTTTGGTCGGCTCCCAAGAGCGTTTGTTTGTAGTTGGCAAAATAACCGATTAACGAGGAGGCCAAGAACGAGAAATAGGCAAAAAAGATAATCCCCATTTCAAACTCCGTATTGGGGAATATCAACGGAAGAAAGCAAGCCAGTACAATACCTGCACCCAAGATAATAAAACCTATCCAACGATAGAGGTAACCGAACACAGAGATAATCTCGTTGATTTTTTCCTCATCGTGCTCGAATAGGGGCTTATAAAGCACATAACCTATGGCGCTTCCTATCCCCAATTCTGCCAAATTAAGAAACCCAAGCAGGTTTTGCAACGTGCCGGTGAGTCCCACAAAATCAGCTCCCAGCGTATCGAGAAATATCTTCCGGGAGAAAAACGAGAGAATAAGAGTCAGGAAATAGAATATGAGATTGACCCTTGCATTCAACAATGATTTTTTGACCCGCGATTCTTGTTGAGGCATATAATATAAAGATATTCTATTTTTATTATTACCGGAAGAAAGACTTAACCCTTTTCCTCTGAAACTATCGTTTCTTCCAGCGTCTCCCCTGTCTTGGATTTACATCGACGCAGGAGCAGTTTTATTTTCAATTCTATTTTACAAATCCACGCTTAAACTATTGTTTTCCCTCTATCTCATCATGGGTAATAAGCAATAGCATTAAAGTACCAACAGGATTCAAAGCAAGAGGTAAAAGACAGATAAATTTACCCTCTAAAAATCCGTCCTATTCTATGAGCAATTTTATAGATGACATTACGTTTTTTCTTTCTTCCCTGTTCCACTCCATAGCCGTAACCGTATCCATAACCATAGCCGTAACCGTATCCATACTTTTTGCTCTCCATTTCGATACCGTTGATGACGACCGTAAGGTTCTTAAATTTATTCCCCCGATAGAGTTTTTCCAATTCCGGCAAATAACGGCGATCCAACATTCCGTTACGGATTACGTAGATCGTAAGATCAGCTACCCGACCGATGATAGAAGAATCGGCTACGACTAATGCCGGCACGCAATCCAATATAATATAATCGTATTGTTTCTTCAACTCTTCCACCAAAACGGGTAATCGATCGCTCATCAACAATTCCGAAGGATTGGGTGGTACAATACCGGCCGAGATGATATCGAACATCGCATGAATGTTACTGGACTGAACGAGCTCGGACACACTGTTGTTTTTCCCGGAAAGCCAAGTCGACACACCGTTTTTCGTAGTCAGATCCAATGTTTTACTTAATGTGCGTTTTCTCAAATCCATATCGAGCAAAACCACTTTTTTATTGGTCATAGCCAATGTTACGGCAAAATTGCGGGAAACGAAACTTTTTCCCTCGCCCGGCATAGTAGACGTAAACATAACGACCCGTGCCTGAGGAGCGACGAAATCCATATTGGACCGTAACAACCTGAAAGACTCGGCCACACTGCTGGTCTTATTCTCTTCCACGACAATGGCTTGTTCTCCATCTCGGTCTTTCATTAAAGGGATTTCGCCCAATATAGGCATCGACGTATAATCCTCAATATCTTTACGCCCCCTCACACCGGTGTTCCACAATAATCGCAAAAGCTGTATCGCCAACGGTATAATGAGTCCCACGATAAAGGCTCCCATCAATAACATTCTGCGAGCCGGGGCGACGGGCGCCGACGAACCAAAGGGTGACTCAATCACCCGTATATTGGCCTCGGTAATAGCCAACTGCAAAGCATTCTCTTCTCGTTTATTCAGCAAGAATGTATACAACGACTCTTTAATACTTTGCTGACGTATAATACCCAAAGCCTTTTTCTCTTGTTGAGGGACCGACTCGATATGGTCGAGAGTTTGCGACTCGACCTCCCGGGCCTTTTTCAATTTTAGTTTCAGTGTAGACAGATAACTATCCATCGAGGCTGTAAGATTGACTCTTACCGCGGCTAAATTATTGTCTAAATCTTTTACCAAAGGGTTATTCTCACCCGAATTAGCGGCTAATCTTTCTCTCTGTAACAGAATCTCGTTATAGGTCGTTATCTGATTTTGCAAGCCACTATCCCCTACCCCCGATACATTGGGTATCAACTGCTTACTATGTTCATTATCGGTCAAATAACGTTCTACCGCCCGGGCGATAGCATACTCGGTTTCCAGCTGCACCAATTCGTCTCTCATCTTACTGCTTTCGCTCATAAATTGAGTGGCCGCTGCATCTATACTGACAATGCGATTCTTTTGCTTGAAATCGGTCAATTCATTCTCTACATCACCCAACTCTTTACTGATAATTTCGACTCGTTCATTAATAAATTTAGCCGTACTGGTCGCAATGCGGTTTTTATCTTCGATAATCGTTTCCCGATAAACATCGATCAAAGCGTTCAATATAGCCTCGGCACGTGAGATATTCGAGTCCACGCAGTTTATTTGTACCAATGTCGTACGTTCTCCGGCCAAAGAGGTCGAAATAAACGAATGATAAATATTTGCCGCAGTATTCAAGTCTATACGAGATACTTCGACCGGTACATTATAATAGGCCGATATTTTATCGGGGATATCCTCTACAATAAATCGACCGGCTGCGGAAATTATAGTATCACCGAACAAAAACTCTTGGCCTTCGTTGTCACTTTTCTTCGTACCTATTTTGAGTTGATTCAGTAAAAAACGATTCCCATTTAAGGGCTTAATTTCCATAGAAACCGGAGCCGTATAAGCATCTAAGAAATTCACCCGGATAGGCGACTCGGCATACAACTGATCATAGTGCAACCAATTTTTTACCTGATAAGTGACGTCCAAATGTAAGCGTCCGACAACTTCACGCATTAATTGATGCGACTGCAAAATATAGATTTCATTCTCGACTCCGCTACCCGATATGCCCCCATTTAATTCAAGAACAGCCGACATATCGTTTCCCGATTTGTTTTCGCTCTTCACTAACATTACCGCGCTTCTCTTGTATAACGGTGTTTGCATAGCTAAATAAAACCATGCGACCGACATACATATAACGACCGATAGCACAATCCAATACCAATTATCGAATACCAACTCGACAATATCCCGCAGGGTTACCCCTCCTTCATTTTTCTTATCGTTCTTAGTTTCTTGAATGAGCTCCATATAGAGATGTTACTTATCTTTTAACACAATAATCATAGACACAATAGACAGCACCGATGCTACAAGAGATATAATACTACTACCGGCAGAAATAAACGACAAAATGAATATCGAGCTGAATCCGTCCGTTATCAGCGGCAATGATGTTTTAAGCGTTTCGCATTTAAGCAAAGCATTTGACGACAATACACTTTTTACTGACATCAGCTTTGACATTAAGCGCGGGGAACGGGTTGCCCTGATTGGCAATAACGGTACGGGAAAAACAACGATTTTAAAAATTATCAACGATATTCTGCCTGCCGACTCCGGTGAAATCAAGCTCGGCTCTAAAGTAACGATTGGCTACTACGACCAGGAGCACCACGTATTAGACCCGGACAAAACCTTGTTTGACGAATTGCAGGATGCCTACCCGGATTTAAACAATACACAAATCCGCAACACCCTTGCGGCATTTTTGTTTACGAATGACGATGTGTTTAAGTATATCCGTGATTTAAGCGGTGGAGAACGCGGACGTGTTTCACTGGCAAAACTGATGTTATCCAACGCAAACTTTTTAATCTTAGATGAACCAACCAACCATTTAGACATGGTTTCAAAGGAAATTCTTGAAAATGCGTTAAATTCGTATACCGGTACGGTTTTATATGTATCGCACGACCGTTATTTTATCAATACTACGGCAACACGTATTATTGAGCTGGTCGGACAGACAACCGTCAATTACATCGGCAACTACGATTATTATATTGAAAAGAAAGATGCCCTGACAGTCGCCGCGCTTGCCGGCAAACCGGCTGATTCTTCTTCCGCCGTTTCTGCCGCACAGAAAAACGCCCAGAAGGAATCTGCAAAAGCGGACTGGAAACATTCTAAGGAAGAACAGGCACTGTTAAAGAAGAAAAAAAATGAGCTGAAAAAAACCGAAGAACGGATTACCGTCATTGAAGACCGCTTAAAAGCAATTGAGGAAGAATCCGCACTTCCGGAGGTCTGTACCGATACGGCACGTCTTTTGGAACTGCACAAGGAAAGCACGAAGCTTTCCGAAGAACTTGACACGCTGTATGAAAAGTGGGAAGAACTGTCGGAATAGGAATGAGGAATAGTGTGAAAAATCCTTAAATCTAAGATTTTTCACACAGCGATTTGTGCCGCAGGCGTCACAAATCCGCTTTTTATCGCAGAACGGAATTAATTAATTCCGTTCGCGATTTCTCCGGCATTAAAATGCCTGCGGAATGGAGAATATTATGGAAATTGAACGCAAATATCTGGTATCGGAAGTACCGGCAAATTTAAAGGACTATCACTGCCGTGTCATTGAACAGGGCTACCTTTCAACCCATCCTGTTGTACGGGTCAGAAAAGATAACGATTCCTATTATCTGACCTACAAAGGCAGTGGGATGATGACACGCGAAGAATACAACCTGCCGCTGACAGCGGAGTCCTATGAACATCTGCTTGCCAAGGCAGACGGCAATATTATCACCAAAAAACGCTATGAAATCCCGGACGGAACAGGGAAAACGATTGAATTGGATTTATTTGAAGGTGTGTTTTCGGGACTGACACTCGCCGAAGTTGAATTTGAATCCATTGAGGAAGCCAATGCTTATATCCCGCCGTCATGGTTTACGAAGGATGTCACCATGGACGCGGCTTATCACAACAGCAATATGAGTAAAAAGGTCGTGACAAAACCATGAAAACAAACTTTAACACAGATGAAATAAAGGTTGTCCTGCACCGCCTGATGTTTGCGGTGACGACTTTTATCAAATGGCTTGCCTGTTCGGTTGTCTGCGGTGTTGTCCTCGGACTTATCGGTACTTTTTTTTATAAACTATTGGGACTGGTCACGGTATTCCGCGAAACAAACCCATGGATTTTATTCGGACTGCCGGTTGCCGGACTGCTGATTGTCTTATGCTACCGGCTCGCCGGGGAAACCCGCAATACCGGAACAAACCTTGTCATTACGGCTATCCAGTCCAATGACGAAGTTCCGGTACATGTTGCGCCGTTAATTATTCTTTCCACCCTGCTGACACACCTCTGCGGCGGTTCTGCGGGACGTGAAGGTGCGGCACTGCAGGTCGGCGGTTCGCTTGGCAACTTTTTTGCCAAGCTCCTGCACTTTGATGACAAAGACACGCGTATTATGATTATGTGCGGCATGAGCGCCTGTTTTTCCGCTCTGTTTGGCACACCGATTGCCGCTGCCGTCTTTTCGATGGAAGTCATCAGTGTCGGCGTGATGTATTACGCAGCACTTGTACCATGTGTGGTATCTGCACTCACGGCGCAGAGCATTGCAAAATATTTCGGCATTGCCGGAACACATTTTGCACTCGGTGAACTGCCTGATTTTACAATCGCTTCCGGCGGCAAAATGCTTTTAATGTCCGTATTATTTGCCTGCGTAAGTATTCTGTTCTGCGTGGCACTGCATACAGCTTCCAGACTTTATACAACTTATTTTGAAAATCCATTTATCCGCATTTTTATTGCCGGACTTTTGGTGATTGTACTGCGCTTCATCTTTCAGACAACGGACTTTTTAGGCGCAGGTGCGCCTGTGATTGCCTCAAGCTTCACAGCCCGCTGTGCATGGTATGTATTCTTACTGAAAATCCTTTTCACCTCCGTCACGCTCGGCGGTGGCTTTAAGGGCGGTGAAATCGTACCGACACTTTTTATCGGTGCGACACTCGGCAGCTTTTTATCGGGATTTTTCGGTCTGCCTGCGGGGCTTTGTGCCGCCTGCGGCATGGTCAGTGTGTTCTGCGGTGTCACAAACTGTCCGATTACATCACTGATTCTTGCGATTGAAATGTTTGATATGGCGGGCATGAAATACTGTGCGCTCTGTATTGCCGTAAGCTATCTTTTATCCGGCTATTACAGTCTGTACAACAGCCAGAAAATTATGTATTCCAAATACCGTACGGAATTTATCAACCGCAACACACATTAAAATGCATGTTTCATATATGCAAAAACAGCCGTTTACAGTGCTTTATCCGGCAGGATTTCTGACCGGGTATGCCACCGAAAAAACGGCTGTTTTTATTTATCGTGTTTTTTATCTGAAAATATACCTGCAAATACCTCTATAAATACTGTTTTTACAGATCTATCTATTTTACATAAAAACCGTCATCCGGCATCTGACCGCCTACGGCATTCGGGTTGGCATCGCAAAGTACCTTTAAATACTTTTCAACTTTATCCTGCATTTCCTGTCCTGTAATCAATGTAATATTACACTTCGGAATTGCCTTTTTAGCCACTGCCGCTTTGAAAATATCAAAATCTTCAACGAGCTGTGCCGCACCGTCCACATTGCTGTTTACATACTGAACTGATGATTTATATTCTTTTAAGAAATCATCGACTGCCTGACGGTTGTTTTTATAAAATTCGGTATTCACCACAAGAACGCCTGTAACAACGGTGCTGTCTGAACCGTTTAACTTCTCCCATTCTTCGGTGACATCGAGTGCAAGTCTTGTATCCGGCTGCTGCATTAAAACCGTTGCTGCATACGGCTGTGGGAGCATTGCAATCACTTCTTCCGTGCCTGCATTTGCCATGACTGCCGCTACTTCTGCCGCTTCGGATTTGAATTCGATTGTCACATCACTGTCAGGATTTAATCCGGCACTGCTTAACAGATAACGCAGGGTATACTCCGGTGTCGTTCCCTTTCCCGTTGTATAAATGGTCTTTCCCTTCAAATCTGCAACTGTCTGCACCGAATCGCCTGTATCTAAAATTGATAAAACACCCAGCGTATTAATTCCTAATATCCTGATTTTACCATTGCTCTTATTATACAGGGTTGCTGCTGCATTACACGGAAGCGCCGCCAGCGCTACATTGCCTTTAATCAGGTCTGCGCTGAATTCATCTGCCGTCGCCGCAATCTGGAATTCATAATCATTTTTAGCAGTCTGCTCTTTGGCATTTTCCATCAGCTGTACCATGCCGATTGCCGTCGGACCTTTTAATGCCGCTACTTTAATCTGCTGTTTCAAAACTGCTGTGGTTTCCGCTGTATTTTCACTGCCTGCCGCTGTTGTCTGCGGATTCTGCACATTTTTTTTACCGCATGCCGCCAGTCCCAAAAGCAGGACTGCACCAAGAAGCAGTGCGGTTACTTTTATGCCTTTTCTCATTTTCTTTTCTCCTTTACATTTCTTTTTTCGTTCCTTACCTTAGCATACTTTTTATGCAATATCAAGTTGTATAGCACCATTCCTGAACGATAAACTGTAATGTCTGATTTCCCCTGAATTCATTAATATCCGGGTAATACACAATGGAGATTTCTTTTCCGCGAAGCGGCATATCTTCTTCTTCAACCTTAAACTGAATTGCATCAACAACGTGTCCCTGCGTATCTTCCAATTGCATTTTTAATACATTTTTGTTTTTTCCAATCATATTGGCGGAACGCACCGTAAGCTTTCTGTCGGCAAAAACAGGCTTTTCGTTGCCCTTTCCAAACGGCTCTAGTACGCGGAGCTGTTCCACCAGCTTTTTACTTGCATACGAAACCGGCATCGGAACATCAATCCAGGTCACCGGTGTCAGTTCTTTTTCTGTCAACGTCTGCTGGCGGTTGAGTTTCGCACGGAACAAATCAATATTTTCCGTCGGCAGGGATAAGCCCGCCGCCATCGGATGTCCGCCAAATTTTGTAAGCAGTTCCTTGCATTTTGTGATTTCTTCAAACATATTATAGCCTTCAATCGAGCGGCCCGAACCCTTTGCGCCGTCCGCCGCATCGGTAATGACAATCGACGGCTTGTAGAAATGCTCTCTTAAACGGCCTGCGATAATCCCCGCCACGCTCTCATGGCACTCCGGCAGATACACCACCAACACGTTATCTTCATACAAATCCGTTCCTTCGACCATTTCAATTGCTTTTTTCGCTTCCGTATCCGTCATATTTTTGCGTTCTTCATTTAATTCCCGCAATTCCTGTGCCATTTCATGCGCCTTACCGGGTTCGGTGCATAACAATAGTTCAATTGCACGCTGTGCCGTGTCAAGCCGTCCGCTGGCATTTAAACACGGTCCAATAATAAATCCGATATGATATGCCGATAAATGAGCCGCATCCAGCTCGCAGGCTTCAATCAGCGCCCGCAGTCCGGTATTTTTTGTCGTTGCAATCCATGCCAGCCCCTGTCTTACGATGACACGGTTTTCATCTTTTAAATCCACGACATCGCCGACCGTTGCGATTGCCGCAAGTTCCGTATATTCTTTAAAATCCGTCTTGTCCAGTCCCAGTTTTTCATATAAAATCTGCATGACCTTGTATGCCACAACCGCGCCGCAGATTTTATCAAACGGATATTCACAGTCCGGCTGTTTCGGGTCTACTATTGCATCGGCGCAGGACGTCAGCAGTTTCTTTTCGCCGTTTTCCTCGGTAAACGGGATATCGTGGTGGTCGGTTACAATCACCGTAAGCCCGTGTTCCTTTGCATACTGAATCTGTGGAATTGCCGCAATACCGTTATCACAGGTCAGAATCGTATCTTTCCCCTCTGCAGCCGCATTGTCAATTAAATGTTCATTAATCCCGTATCCGTCCGTAATCCGGTGCGGCACAACGTAATCCACGTCTGCGCCAGCCTTTTTTAATGCTTTATAAAGAATTGTAATCGAACAAATCCCGTCAATATCGTAATCCCCGATAATCCGGATTTTTTTATGCTGTGCGATTTTTTCCGTTAAAATATCTACCGCTTTTTGTGCATCCTTTAACAATTCCGGTGCGTGCAGTCCGTCGATACTGCCGTTTAAATACATCTGCATTTCCTCATCGGTGCAGACGTCACGGTTGCGCATAATCCGCGCAATCACCTGGTCAATTCCGTATTTTTGCTCTATCGCCTTAAAATCCGCTTTTTTGGCATATACCAGCCACTTACTTTTCATTTGCTCTCCATTCTAAAAAAACAGGGGACTCTTTATTTAGAATCCCCTGTCAGATTTCTCAAATTTACTTTTACTGCTCAGTGTGTCTTAAACCTGCGCGCCGTCTTCGTAAGTCTTTGCTTTTACAGGCTGTTCATTCACAATACCGCGCTTCTTTCCGCCCATGATATACCACAATGCACTTGTGATACAGATTGACGAATAAGCACCTGCCAGAATACCCACAATCAATGGTGCCGCAAACTCTTTTACAGATGCAACGCCGAAGATTAACAGGCATACCAGCATAATGAGTGTTGTCAGTGTCGTATTGACATTTCTTGTAAATGTATATGTAATTGAAGAATTTACAAGTTCTGTAATATCGGTCTTTGCATTGGCACTCTTTAACTTCTCACGGATTCTGTCAAAGATAATGATTGTACCGTTGATAGAATATCCGACGATTGTCAGCATACATGCAATAAACGTTGTTCCGACAGATACTCTTGCCAGTGCATAGAAAGTCAACACAATCAATACATCGTGAATCAACGCAATAACAGCGGCTGCCGCAAAGCGGATATCACGGAAACGGAACCAGATGTAAATCAGCATACAAACGGTTGCAATAATGACGGATACAAACGCATCACGCTTCGTCGTTGCACTGACAGATGAACTGATTGTATCAGATTCTACAATTGTACCATCCTGAACCGGATACTTTGCAGTTACTGCATTTTCCATTGCTTCACGCTGGTCTAATGTTAAATCCTTTGTCTTAAAGGATACCTTTGTACTGTTCTGTACCTTCTGCTGCTGTACTTCCGTTACATTTGCAGCTGTTTTGATAATCGGAATCATGTCATTTTCGATTTCTGCCTGTGTGTATTCCTTATCAAATGTAAAGGTTGTTGTTGTACCGCCGACAAATTCAAGGCTGTAATTTAAAGTCTTCTTACCGGCTGCGGAAAATGCACCCATACCGATAAATCCTGCCACGATGACAACGATTGAACCTATAAAGCACCATTTTCTGATACCGAGTACGTTAAAGGTCTTTTTATGTACGGTCTTGCCATACCACTTTGGATCGGTAAATCCGAAGTTATAAAGCAGCTTCATAATCACTCTTGTAATTACAAGTGCCGTAAACATTGAAGCTACAATGCCGACTGCCAGTGTCGTTGCAAAGCCCTTAATCGGACCTGAACCGAAAATATAAAGAACAGCTGCGGAAATCAGTGTTGTCACATTACCGTCGACAATCGCTGACAGCGCTTTGCTGTAACCGGTTGTAATGGCACTTTCAACGGCTCTGCCCGCTGCAATTTCTTCACGGATTCGTGTATAAATAATGACATTTGCATCAACTGCCATACCGATACCGAGGATAATACCTGCGATACCCGGCAGTGTCAGTGTCAGATCGTATACGCTTACTAAAATTAATACACCTGCTGTGTAAATCCATAATGCAATCGTTGCGACAACACCCGGAATACGGTAAACTGCAATCATAAATACACATAATAAAACCAAACCGAGAATTGCTGCATAAAGGCTGGTCGTAATCGCATCATGTCCTAACTGTGCACCTACGATGTTAGAACTTACTTCCTGTAAGGTCAGCGGAATTGAACCGATTCTTACGAAAGTTGCCAGTGTGTCGGCTGATTCATAAGATTCCATATTGGTAATGGAAGCTGTTCCGCCTGTGATTTCTGACTGTACAGTCGGCGCACTCTTTACTTCACCATCATATACAATATAAATAATTTTATTTAAGTTTGCCTTAGTGGCTTCGGCAAATTTTGTAGAACCCTCATCTGTAAATGTAAGCTGTAC
>ENA-OROE01001601-OROE01001601.1-human-gut-metagenome-genome-assembly--contig:-NODE-1601-length-13769-cov-2.859778_pt1 | contig 13769 bp, 10 predicted proteins | sample MGYA00242126_ERZ509044 | MGnify/ENA primary metagenome ERZ509044 (study PRJEB26280, sample SAMEA2338716) | human gut metagenome | biome: human gut; feature: human-associated habitat; material: faeces... | reverse complement strand
GAATTTGTGGCGGCAATCAAGGAAGAAAACCATGCTGGCGCGCCCATGCGGATCGTCCTCTACCGGGACGGCCAGGGCCAGACCATTCCCCAGGACTTCCTTGCCGAACTGGACCCGCCGCCCCAGGGCTTCCAGGTCATTGACATGGTGCAGGCGCAGTTGGAGCGGGCAAAATGGCTCATTAACGCCTACTGCATGGAAGTCTTTGAGCAGGAGGCCGATTTCTCCGACCTCTCTCATGTCCCCCTGGCGTTCAGCTCCACCAGCGACAGCGCCCACACCGTGGAGATCAGCGCCGATCTGGTATCCTTCCGCCTGTCCTATCTGGTGGATGGTGCGGAAGCAACATCCATCCAATGCGCCGGCTTCCGTGACCTGAATGAATTTCTCGCCAACCTGGATTTTGACGAGATGGTGGCCTTCGCGGAGGAGGAGTACAACAAACAGCAGACACAGAAAAAGCAGACGGAAGTGCAGCAGACAGAGGATGATCCTTTCCCGGAGATAGACCCCGCCGCCATCCGCAGAACTCTTGCAGAAAGAGGCATTGTGGACGGAAAAGTCATTGACCCGGATAAACTGAATGCCGACCCCTTTATTCAGCGGGTCATGGCCGATGCGGAACAGGCTTCCGCCCGTGCGCCACAGTCTGATGAACGCTTTTCCCCCATCGAAACTGAGAACGGCTACGCTGTGTGGGACAACATTCGAGATGAGATTTATGTGGATGATGAGGGCGTCAGTGAGGAATTTACCAGCCGGTGGCAGGCAGAGGAGTACGCCCGCCAGTTGAACCAGGTGAACCCCCTCGCCCGGTATTATGGGGAGGGCGAAACCATCCTGATCCGGCAGTACCCTAACGGCCAGTATTATGTCCAATACTGCTATGACGATCAGGATAACACGGTGTATGCAACGGCGGGTGGCTTTGATACCTTTGTGCAGGCCGAAGCAGCACTTTATACCCATCGTCCCCAGGCAAAAAAAGACCCCATCGCCGCCCAGGACCTCGCGTACCGGCAGGCAGCGGAATATTGGTCCGGCGACGAGCATCTTGTGATTTTCCGGGAACCGAACGGGACCTTCTGCAATCAGTACGGCTTCATTTCCGGCAGGGTGACGCCCACGACCGGGAGCTTTGCCACACTGGAGGAGGCGGAGAAACAACTTTATGCGGACCGCCCTCTGGCCCAAAAGGTCCAGGCACGGGAGAAGCCGCCCGCCCATGCCCCGGCGGACCGGGACGAAGCGGAGCGCCGGTATCAGGTGGTGGTCTACCACCACCTGGAAAACGGCATGGACGAGAAGCTGGAATACGCGACGCCGGAGGAAGCGGAACAGGCGGCACGGGGCTATCTGGAAGGCACGATGGAACCAGACGGCTTTGCCTACGAGGGGACGGCTGTCTACGACCTGCTGGAGAAGAAGTGGCTCCGCGTGATCGGGGACTTCCCCACACCGGAACCTCCCGCCGCAAAAGAGGAACAACCTCTGCCCTCGCGGGAGGATACGGAAACGGCTGCTTCGGACCGTGACCTGCTCGGTAAGGAGATCACGCTGGAGGGCCGGCGGTTTCGTGTAGAAAAGATCGACGAGGATGGCCGGGCCTCCCTGCGGGATCTCACCTTTGAGGGCGCAGTTGGTTTCCCCATCGAGCGCGTGGAGCATATTTCCGTCATTCGGCGTCTGATGGGACCGGCTGAAAAGACAGCGGGACCGGGAAAGGGCGTGGAAAGTTTAGCAGATGGGCACGACCAAGGCGGTACGGAGCCGCCACTGGCCCCCCAGCGCAGGGCCAGGGTGTCCCCCTTTGTCCTCCATCCTGAAGTCCCCAACGCGGACCGACATGAGTACCACATCACCGATGACGCCATCGGCACAGGGACGCCGGGAGAACGGTTCAGCAACAATGTCCGGGTCATCCGCCTGCTGAAAAGGCTGGAGGCCGAGGACCGGCTTGCCACCCCAGAGGAACAGGAGGTGCTGGCGCAGTATGTGGGCTGGGGTGGGCTGGCAGACTGCTTTGACGAGCGCCACAGCAAGTACGCTGAGCTGAAAGCCCTGTTGACCGAGGAGGAATATGCCGCGGCCAGGGAGTCCACCCTGACGGCCTTCTATACTCCGCCCGTGGTCATCCGATCTATCTATCAGGCCCTCACGAACATGGGCTTCCAGACCGGAAACCTGCTGGAGCCGTCCTGCGGCATCGGCAACTTTATCGGTATGCGCCCGGAGGCCCTGGCGGACTCCAAAATCTACGGCGTGGAGCTGGACGGCATCTCAGGCCGCATCGCCCAGCAGCTTTATCAACAATCGTCCATCGCTGTCCAGGGGTTTGAAAAAACAGACCTCCCGGACAGCTTTTTTGACGCCGCCATCGGAAATGTGCCCTTCGGCTCCTTCAAGGTGATCGACAAGCGGTATGACCGATACAATTTCCTCATTCACGACTACTTCTTTGCCCGGACACTGGATAAGGTCAGGCCGGGCGGCGTCATCGCCTTTGTCACCAGCAAGGGAACAATGGACAAGGACACCCCCACCGTGCGGAAGTACCTTGCCCAGCGCGCCGACCTGCTGGGGGCCATCCGTCTGCCCAACAACACCTTCAAGGACGCCGCGGGCACGGATGTGACCAGCGACATCCTCTTTTTGCAGAAGCGGGACGCCCTCTCCAGCGAGGAACCGGATTGGGTACACCTGAACACCGACGCCAACGGGCTGAAAATGAACCAGTATTTTATTGACCACTCGGAGATGGTCATGGGCGAAATGCGGGAGATCAGCGGCCCCTATGGGCCGGAAACCGCCTGCCTGCCCATTGAGGGGCGGGACCTGGGAGAACAGCTTGCCGCCGCCATTCAGAATATCCAAGGCTCCATCACCGAGTATGTCATGGATGACCCTGAGACAGAGGGCGAGGACAAGTCCATCCCCGCGGACCCGGAGGTACGGAATTTCAGCTATACCATCGTGGACGGCAAGGTGTACTACCGGGAAAACAGCCGCATGAACCCGGTAGAGGTGTCCGTGACAGCGGCCAACCGCATCAAGGGGCTGATCGGCATACGGGACTGTGTGCGGACGCTCATTGAGTACCAGACCGAGGACTGGCCCGACCAGGACATTCAGGCCCAGCAGCGGAAGTTGAACGCTCTTTACGACGCCTTTGTGGACAAGTACGGGCGGATCAACTCCCGCGCCAACAGCTCCGCGTTCAGCATGGACAGCGCCTACTTCCTCCTGACCTCCCTGGAGGTGCTGGACGATGAGCGCAACTTTGTCCGCAAGGCGGATATGTTTACCAAGCGCACCATCAAGCAGAGGGTCACGATCACCCATGTAGATACCGCGTCCGAGGCCCTGGCCGTGTCACTGGCTGAAAAGGCAAAGGTGGACATGGACTATATGGCGGAGCTGACCGGCAAGACCGAGCAGGAGGTCTGCGCCGACCTGACCGGCGTGATCTTCCTGAACCCCATGCACGGGTATGGCGGTGGCTCCGAGGAAAAGTACCTCACCGCGGACGAATACCTCTCCGGGAATGTGCGGGAGAAGCTGGAATGGGCAAAACGAAGCGCCGAACTGTACCCGGAGGACTACACCGCCCATGTCCAGGCGTTGGAACGGGTGCAGCCGGTGGACCTGACCGCCAGCGAGATCGCCGTCCGGCTGGGGGCTACTTGGCTGCCCACAGAGGTCATTGACCAATTTATCTATGAACTGTTCGGGACTTCCCCCCGCAGTCAGCGGATGATACGCAGCCATTACTCCCAGCACACCGGCGCATGGAATATCGAAAGTAAATTTGCCGACAGGGGCAATGTCAAGGCGGAGAACACCTACGGCACCACCCGTGTCAATGGCTACAAGATCATAGAGGAAACCCTGAACCTCCGGGATTTGCGTATTTTTGACTATGTGGAGGACGAACACGGCAACCGTGTTCCTGTCCTGAACAAGAAGGAAACGGCTATCGCCCAGGGCAAGCAGGAGCTTATCAAGCAGGCGTTCCAGGACTGGATTTGGAAAGACCCAGCCCGGAGGGAGCGTCTGACAAGGCTCTACAACGACAAGTTCAACAGCATACGGCCCCGTGAGTATGACGGGAGCCACCTGAACTTTGTGGGCATCAACCCAGAGATCACCCTGCGGCCCCATCAGGTGAACGCCATCGCTCACATCCTCTACGGAGGGAACACCCTGCTGGCCCATGTGGTGGGGGCAGGGAAAACATTTGAAATGGTAGCTGCCGCCCAGGAGAGCAAGCGGCTGGGGCTGTGCCAAAAAAGTCTGTTCGTGGTGCCCAACCACCTGACGGAGCAGTGGGCGTCGGAGTATTTGCAGCTCTACCCCTCTGCCAATATTCTGGTGGCGACCAGGAAGGACTTTGAAACCAAGAACCGCAAGCGGTTCTGCGGCAGGATCGCCACCGGCGACTATGACGCCATCATCATCGGACACAGCCAGTTTGAGAAAATCCCGGTGAGTGTGGAGCGCCAGCGGTATCTTCTGGAACAGCAGCGGAGTGAGGTCCTGAACGGCATCGCGGAACTGAAAGCCAACCACGGGGAACGCTTCTCCATCAAGCAGATGGAGCGCACAAAAAAGTCCATTGACGCCAAGTTAGCAAAGTTGAACGACCAGAGCCGTAAGGATGATGTGGTCACATTTGAAGAACTGGGCATTGACCGCCTCTTTGTCGATGAAGCCCACTACTACAAAAACCTCGCCGCCTTTTCCAAAATGCGGAATGTGGGCGGCATCAGCCAGACGGAGGCCCAGAAGTCCAGCGACCTCTATATGAAATGCCGCTATCTGGACGAGCTGACCGGGGGCCGGGGCGTTGTGTTCGCCACAGGCACCCCCATCTCCAACACCATGGTGGAGATGTATACCATGCAGAAGTATTTGCAGTACCACACCCTGGAAGAACACGGCCTGCTCAATTTTGACGCCTGGGCGTCTACCTTTGGCGAGACTGTCACCGCCATCGAGCTGGCCCCGGAGGGCACCGGCTACCGGGCCAAGACCCGGTTCTCCCGGTTCTACAACCTCCCAGAACTCATGTCTATGTTCAAAGAAGTGGCGGACATCCAGACGGCGGATATGCTCAACCTCCCCGTCCCCAAGGCCAACTACCACAACATCGTGCTAAAACCCTCGGAACAGCAGAAGGAGATGGTGGCGGCGCTGGGGCAGCGGGCGGAGAAGGTCCGCAACAGGATGGTGGACAGTACCGAGGACAATATGCTGCTTATCACCAACGACGGGCGCAAGCTGGCCCTGGACCAACGGCTCCTCAACCCCTTGCTCCCGGACAGCGACACCAGCAAAATCAACGCCTGTGCTGGGGATGTGTTTGATATATGGCAGCGCACAGCGGACCAACGTTCCGCGCAGATGGTATTCTGCGACCTCTCCACCCCTGGCAAGAACCGGCCCATTGAAATGGTCCCAAACGAGCAGGGCGGCTACGAGATGGCGGAATTTCAGAATGTCTATGATGACCTGCGGAATAAGCTGATTGCCAGGGGCATACGAGCCGAAGAAATAGCCTATATCCACAGCGCCAACACGGAGACACAGAAAAAGGAGTTGTTCGGCAAGGTGCGCTCCGGGCAGGTCCGGGTGCTGATCGGCTCCACCCAGAAGATGGGCGCGGGCACCAATGTCCAGAAGAAACTCGTGGCGCTCCACCATCTGGACTGTCCCTGGCGCCCCAGCGACCTTCAGCAACGGGAGGGCCGGATCATCCGGCAGGGCAACGAGAACAATGAGGTGGACATCTATACCTATGTTACCGAGAACACCTTTGACAGCTACCTCTATCAGCTGGTGGAGGGCAAGCAGAAGTTCATCGGGCAGATCATGACCAGCAAATCCCCGGTCCGGGCCTGCGAGGATATAGATGAAACCGCCCTGTCATACGCGGAAATCAAGGCACTCTGCACCGGAAATCCCCATATCAAGGAGAAGATGGACCTGGACATTGATGTGCAGCGCCTCCGGCTCCTGAAGGCCAACCACCTCAGCCAGCGGTACGCCCTGGAGGATCAGATCATCAAGGAGCTGCCCCAGCAAATCGCCAAGTATGAACAGTATATCGAGGGTTATCTTTCCGATATGGACCGGCTGAAGGAGAACACTCACCCCAATGAGGACGGCTTCTCCCCCATGGAGGTGGAGGGGACCGTCTACACCGACAAAAAAGCCGCAGGCAGCGCCATCCTCGCCGCCTGCAAAGCCATGACCAGCCCCGAACCTGTCCCCCTGGGCCAGTACCGGGGCTTTTCTATGGACCTGTCCTTTGCAAGCCTGACCAGGGAGTTCAAGGTCACGCTGAAAGGGGCGCTGTACTACACCACGAACCTCGGCACAGATGTTTTTGGCAACATTCTCCGCCTGGACAATCTGCTGGAAAGCATGGAGGAGCGGATCAGCACCTGCCGGGAACAGTTGGAAAATACCAGGATGCAGCTCGAAAACGCCAAACTGGAGGTGGATAAGCCCTTTCCCCAGGAGGACGAGCTGAAAAGAAAGTCCGCCCGCCTGGATGAATTGAACATCCTGCTGAACATGGACAAGCGGGAGAGCGAGATCGTGGATGGAGATGTAGGGGATGAAGTCACCGCCCCCGCCCGTGGCAGTCCCGACCGCGAACGCTGAAAGAGTGAGAAATGTCTGACCCTCAAAAACATGATACGGGAGCAAGCCGCAGACTTGCCCCCGTACATAGTTTGTTGTATTATTTCCGCGGATGGGTGTCCCACGCCCACCTGTATACGGTATCAAAATTCATGATAGAATGGAGTTGAATGCTATGGCAACCTATCTCACAGGTGACACACATGGGAACTTTCTCCGCGTGGACACCTTTTGCCGCGCAATGGAAACAACCAAATCCGATACCATAATCATCCTTGGTGATGCGGGTTTCAATTATTACCTGAATGACCGCGACACCCGCGCAAAAGAGTATGCCAGCGCCATTCCGGTCAAATTCTTCAGTATCCACGGCAACCATGAAGCCAGGCCCCAGCGCATCCCATCCTATATGGAAGGAGAATACTGCGGCGGGAAAATTCTCTATGAGGAAGCATTTCCGAACATCCTCTTTGCTGTTGACGGCGAGATTTACAATTTCGATGGGTACAAGTGTATCGTGATCGGGGGCGCGTACAGTGTGGATAAGCACTACCGGCTGGCGCACGGGTGGCATTGGTGGCCGGATGAGCAGCCGGACGAGGAGATCAAAGCCGTGGTTGAAGCGCGGCTTGCCGCCTTACACTGGAACATCGACATTGTTTTGAGCCACACCTGCCCCCGCAAATATGAGCCGACCGAAGTATTTCTCTCCGGCCTTGACCAAAGCTCCGTAGACAAGAGTACCGAGGACTGGCTGGATGGCATAGAGGACCGCCTGGACTACAAAAAATGGTACTGCGGCCACTACCATACCCGGAAACAGATCGACAAAATACAATTCATGTTCGAGGACTTTGACACGATGTTTATTCGTTTATAATCATCGTAATTCTATTTTCCTGGGCATAGGGAGCATAAGTGATTGACAGACAATCGGTATGCCGATATAATGGAGAAAAATATTGAAAGGAAGGCACAGGGTATGGACCTGCAAGGGTATCTGAATCAGCGGGGCATAAGTAAATACCGTCTGGCGCAAATCAGCGGCGTCCCCAATACTACCATCGTTGACATCTGCGCCGGAAGGAGCGAGATCGGACGGTGTGCCGCCAAGACTGTCCAGCAACTTGCCAAGGCGCTGGACTGCACCATGGAGGACATCATGGAATTATCCCCGGCCTATGAGAGCGATACCGGACTGCCAACAGATAAGAGTTATCTGGAGTGCGGCCTGCCTGATTTTTTGATGGAATCCATAGCCCAGATGCAGGCGGCCTGGGACCGGCTGGATCGGGGTGAGAAGGACCTGTGCTGGGACTGCGACTACTGCAACTTGCAGACAGACATCAACAACGCGGAGGTCAATCAGGTCATCAGTTCAGAACAGGCGTGGTATCTCCGGGAGAAGTATCTGCGGATGGAAAGGGAGTGACCACATGGGCGTTATTGACTTTACAGGTATGCCAAAACGGAACAAGGCATACGCCGGCGCGAACGGCAAGAAGATCTCCGTCCTCTATGACGGGGAGCAATATATGCTGAAATTTCCCTCTATGGCGAAGAAAAACCCGGACATGAGTTACAGCAACAGTTGTTTTTCTGAATACCTCGGCTGCCAGATATTCGAGATTGCCGGCATCCCCGTACAAAAGACCCTGCTGGGCACATTCACGGTGAATGGCACAGAGAAGATCGTTGTTGCCTGCGGCGACTTTACCCGGCCTGGGCTCGTGCTTCAGGACTTTGCCTCCCTGAAAAACCAGATCATCGACTCAGAGCGCAACGGGTATGGCACCGAACTGTCCGACATCCTCCATACGATTACGGCACAAACGGCCATAGACGCCGCTCAACTGCTGGACCGCTTTTGGGATATGTTCATCGTAGACGCCCTGATTGGGAACTGGGACCGGCACAACGGGAACTGGGGCTTCCTCTACGATGCCGTCAGCGACGCCATAGAACTGGCCCCGGTCTACGATTGTGGGAGTTGCCTCTATCCCCAGGCGGATGACGAGATCATGCGGTCTGTCCTTACCAATCAGGGCGACCGTGACTATCGAATTTATGAGATACCGACCTCCGCGATTACGCTGGAAGGAAAGAAAATTCGGTATTTCGATTTTATTTCCTCACTGCGGGAAGAGGGGTGCAGCCGCGCCCTGCGGAGGATCGTCCCCCGGATTGATATGGGTAAAATCGGGAAGTTGATTTATGACACCCCATTCCTCAGTGATTTGCAACGGCAATTTTATTTGACCATGCTGGCGGAACGGAAAGCAAAGATACTGGATTTCGCTCTGGAAAAATTAGAGCAGGCGAAAGATGGGCTTCTACCAGTGAAACACAAAGCCGGGAAAGACCGGGACGCCCGATAAAGCAATCACATACCTTTTTGGCAAGGCCGTGTCTGCGGCCTTGCCGTTTTACATAGCCGGGAGATTTTCATCTGGAGATCTCCCGGCTATCACTATTTTATAAGGAGTGATACAGCATGACCAACAAAGAAATGATGCGCCAACTTTATGAACGGATGGCAGCCGAGCAGCAGAAGTATAAGGCATGGCTTCTGGAGCAGCCCCCCAATGTGATCCTGGACAATGCCTGCAAATTCACCGTCCGAGAAGACATTGTGATGGAGATGGAGGTACTGGAACTGACGGACGCCCAGGCCGCGGCCCTATTGCGGTCCCGGACCCCGCTGGCGGATGTTTACAAGGCATGGCAGCAGGCGGAAACCAACCACATGAACGATGTGCGGGATGTGATCGAGGCCCGCGCAGATACCGTTATACGGGCTGAAAAGGAAAAGGGCCAGCGGGAGGAACGGTAGGATGGGCTATGTCACCCCGGAGCAGATCGCTCAGGCTAAGGAATGGGACCTGCTGACCTATCTCCAGCAGTATGACCCGCACCAGCTCGTCCATGTGGGCGGAAGCACCTACTGCACCCGTGAGCATGACAGCTTGAAGATCAGCAACGGAAAATGGAACTGGTTCTCCCGCAAAATCGGCGGGAAAACGGCCCTGGACTATCTTATCAAGGTCCAGGGCTTTTCCTTTACCGAGGCAGTGGAGGCCCTGACGGGACCGAACTTCTCTCCCCCGTCTCCGGCGCCTCAAGCCAGGCCGAAGGAGCAGGAACCCCGGAAGCTGGTCCTTCCCCAAGCCAGCCGGTGCGCCACCCATGTTGTCAGCTATCTTCATGGGCGGGGCATTGACTATGATATGATCGACTACTGCATCCAGACCGGGCGCTTGTATGAAAGTCTGCCCTATCACAACGCCGTATTCGTGGGCCAGGACCAGCAGGGCCAGCCCCGTTACGCCGCCCTGCGGGGCATCATAGGGGACTTCAAGGGCGAGGCCCCCGGCAGTGACAAGCGGTATTCCTTCGCCATCGCGGAGGACTCCGCTGCACCCAGCGTCCACCTGTTTGAATCGGCCATCGACCTGTTGAGCTACGCCACCCTGCTGAAAATGAAGGGCCGGGACTGGCGACAGGACGCCATGCTCTCCCTGGGCGGGGTGTTCAAGCAGAAACAAGAGTTTGTCATCCCCATGGCTCTCAGCCAGTACCTTCAGGACCACCCCGGCGTCCACACGCTCTGCCTCCACCTGGACAATGACGAGGTGGGCCGGGACGCGGCAGCAGGCATCATGGCTGGCCTGGGGAACAGATACGAGGTATTGGACAGGCCGCCACCCAGCGGAAAGGATGTAAACGATCTGCTGCTCCAGCGGAGGTTGGGGCAGGCAAAGAGGAAGGAGGAATGGAGCCGGTGAAAGACCATCAGGGCATGAAGATCATCGGGATAGACAATGGTTACGGCAACATCAAGACTGCAAACTGCTGTTTTCCCGCGGGGCTAACCGCCCACGACGCAGAGCCGGTATTCAAAGACGATCTGCTGGTCTATGACGGACGCTACTACCTGATCGGGACAGGCCACAAGGAGTTTAAGGCGGACAAGACCGGGGACGATGACTATTATATCCTCACCCTGGCCGCTATCGCCCGTGAGCTGAATGTATATGGCCTGACGGACGCCACGGTATATCTTGCCGTGGGCCTGCCCCTCACCTGGGTGAGTCGGCAGCGGGCGGACTTCAAAGCCTACCTCATGCGGAACCGGGAACTGGCCTTTACCTTCCGGGGAAAAGCCTACCGGGTGGAGATTGCCGGGGTGGATGTGTTCCCCCAGGGCTTCGCTGCGGTTGCCGGCCAGATCAGGGACTTCCAGGGCGTGAATATGCTCTGTGACATTGGCAATGGCACCATGAACATCATGTTCATCAACGACCGCAAGCCTGTTGTGGACCGGATGTTTACTGAGAAGTATGGCACCCATCAATGTATGCTGGCCGTCCGGGAGAATGTCATGCGGACCCACCATGCTACGGTGGACGAGTCGATCATCAACCGGGTGCTGCGGTTCGGCACAGCGGATATTCGGGAGGACTATCTGACTACCATCCGGGAAACCGCCGCAGAGTATGTGGGCGAGATCTTCCGCATCCTGCGGGAGCGTGAGTACAACCCAGCTCTCATGCGGCTTCATGTGCTGGGCGGCGGAAGCTGCCTGGTCCGCAACTTCGGGGCGTATGACGCCGACTGCGTGGCCATCTACGAGGACATCTGCGCCACCGCCAAGGGCTATGAGTTCCTGTGTGAGCAGGCTTTGCACAGGGGGACGAGAGAATGAATACCAAACGGTTTTCGCTCCGATTTAACCTTGACCGGGAGGATGACCGCAGGGCGTGGGAAGCCCTGCACCGCATGGACGCCCGATCCATCAATCAGGAGATCATCGCCAGGATCAACGCAAAAGAGCAAACCGATGTGTTGAAAGAGCTGATCCGTCAGACCGTATCTGAAGAATTGGAGCGAACCGCAAAGAACGGCTATGACCGGCCAGCGGCGCAGGCGGAAGCCAGCACGGAGGACCTAAACGCCGTGTTTGACTTCCTGAACAGTTTTTAGCGGCATCACCTATGATGCCGCTTTTTCCCGCCCGTCGAGGGGTATGGCATCACCTATGATGCCGCAAAAATCATAATAGGAGGTTGTCACTCCATGAGTGAAAAGGCCCTTTGTGAAGTCAATATGACCTATGCAACCATGCGAAGTTATTTTCGCGCAGCAGAACGTGCCCGCCAGCATTTGTCCGGCTTCATTGTGTTCTCCCCGGCCAGCTTTGACAAGGAGTATTCCGTGGAAAGCCGTACCTATGCGGTGTCCAGCGACAACAAGGCGTTTCGGCCTAATATGGGCGGATATTCCATCTATGCTTCGTCCCTGGATGGCTCCGATCCCTGTGTCCGCCTGGAACAGTATATGGCATCGGAGTACGGCGGCAAGAACGGCTGGCAAATTGAGCGGTGCTATATGATGTCCGATGAAGTGGAGCGGGCGAAGGCCCCCATGCGAACCGAAAAAGAGCATGAGCGATAACGAAGAGGCCAAGCCCGCACGCTCTCACGCGCCGCAGGCGCGGAGGATGGCGGTATTGTCTTAGCAAGCAACGAATTGTGGGGCCACAATTCCGCTTGACAGGGGCTTGCCGCCCCTATGACCCTGCATTGAGAAAGGATGATCGTTTTGAAAAGAACACTTGAAATGAAGGTCCGTTTTACCAAAACGGAACTGGACGCCCTTACCAAGAAGGCCCGCAAGTCCGGCCTGTCCCGCGAGGGTTACTGCCGCCGCGTCCTGAACGGCACGGAGGTGAAGGAGGCCCCGCCCGCCGATGTACCTGTGCTGATCCAGGAGGTGCGGCGCGTGGGGAATAACCTGAATCAGATCATGAAGCGGGCCAACGCCCTCGGCCTGCTGGATGTGCCCCAACTCCGCAAGGCACTGGAGGATAACCGGGCCGTGGAGAAGCTGATCGCGGACACCTATACCGTGCCTTCCGACTGACATGGCTGTGACCTCCATCTGGCCCATTCATGGGCGCGTGGACAAGGTAATCGACTACGTCCGGAACCCGGAAAAGACCACTGAGGCCGGTTTGCCGGAGCTGGCGTCTCTCCATGCCGTTGAGGATGTGGTGGAGTATGCCGCCGACGAGATGAAAACGGAGCGCCGGTCCTATGTGTCCTGCCTGAACTGCCGGGAGGACACCGCTGCCGCACAGTTCATGGAAACGAAGCGGCTGTGGGGCAAGCCGGGGGGCCGGGTATGCTACCACGGGTATCAGTCCTTCAAAGCGGATGAGGTCACGGCGGAAACCGCCCATGAGATCGGCGTCAGGCTGGCGGAGGAGCTGTGGGGCGGACGTTTTGAAGTTGTAGTGGCCACCCACTGCAACACCGGCCATTATCATAATCACTTTGTCATCAATTCCGTGTCGTGGGCGGATGGGAAAAAGTTCTACAATTCCCCCGCCGACTACGCCCGGATGCGGGAGGTATCGGACCGTCTGTGCCGGGAGTACGCCATCTCCGTGATCGAGAACCCTGGCAGACAGACAAAGGACTATGCCGAATGGCAGGCCGAGCGTGATGGGAAACCCACCCACCGGGGCGCTATCCGGGCCGACATCGACCGGGCTATCCGCGCTTCCACTACTGAGCGCGACTTCCTGCGGGTGCTGGACGAAATGGGCTATCAGGTCAAGACCCACGGGAAGGATGGAAAGCTCCTGAAATATCCCGCATTGAAGCCACCGGACGCAAAGGGCTATTTCCGTTTCCACAAGCTGGGCGAGGGCTACACGCTGGAGGAGATCAGGGGACGCATCCTGCGCAATATCCACAAGCAGACCCCCTTCCCGGAGCCTGCGCGTCGCCCGCCCCGGCGTTACCGGACGCAGGGAAAGCCACGGCCAAAAGTCACCGGCCTGCGGGCGCTGTATTATCGTTACCTGTACGAACTGGGCGCGCTGCCCCGCAAGCCGAGACGCTCCAGCTATGCCGTGCGGCAGGATGCTTACAAGTTAGACCAACGCATCCGACAGATGGAGTTCCTGTCCAGAAACAATATTGATACGCTGACACAGCTGGAAACTCACCGACAAGCCCTGCAAACAGAAATTGGGCAGTTGCTGACAAAGCGTAAGCAAGACTGATTTTTTACCGGGCGGCACAGACCCGTTCGGAGAAAGGAGCGCCATGAAC
>ENA-OROE01001591-OROE01001591.1-human-gut-metagenome-genome-assembly--contig:-NODE-1591-length-13843-cov-3.414128_pt1 | contig 13843 bp, 6 predicted proteins | sample MGYA00242126_ERZ509044 | MGnify/ENA primary metagenome ERZ509044 (study PRJEB26280, sample SAMEA2338716) | human gut metagenome | biome: human gut; feature: human-associated habitat; material: faeces... | reverse complement strand
CAAGAACACGAAGCTCTATCACCCTGTCCCGATAATGAAACCAGTCCGGCGCAACGGCTCTCTGCTCAGAGAATACCCTGGGATAGTTCAATGGACTAACCCAAATATGAGATTCGTAATATTCATACAAGAGCAAACTGTCCGCCGATACGTAACTGTTCAAGCATCCGTCTTTGCTCTCGGCTGTCATGGAGAAAAAAATTCCCACAGCACAGACGACGACCGAAAATATTTTTTTGAAATCCATGACACTAATATAACGGGAAAATATATCCGGTGTACATGTTATCATATTTATCCGGTTTATGCTCCATTATATATGTACTTCCACTCCAATCGGAGTTCATGCACATCGCAATAATCTCCCGTGCGGGGAAACTGTCGACATCTTCTAATATCCCCTTTCTAAACATTACCTCCACAGTTTCCAACTCACCCGTACGAAGAGAAAACATGAGCCACACACGTACGGATCCTCTCCCCAAAGGATAATCCTGCGGATACTCCTCCCTAATCCGCTTCCTCAGCGCAAGAACACGAAGCTCTATCACCCTGTCCCGATAATGAAACCAGTCCGGCGCAACAGCTTTCTGCTCCGGAAATATCCGTAGATAGTTCAAAGGCCGAATCATAACATACGTTTCGTAATATTCGTACAGGAGCAAACTGTCCGCCGATACGTAACTTTTTAAGCATCCGTCTTTGCTCTCGGCTGTCATGGAGAAAAAAACTCCCACAGCACAGACGACGACCGAAAATATTCTTTTCATTTCCATATTGAAATTTATATTATCGCCATAAAGTTTCGAACAATCTATTAGTCAAATATAGGAATTATTTTTTTAAATTTAAAAATATTCTTTCTTATTTTTCCAATGATTAAACTGCCGACAAATAGATTTTTTGGCAGGATCATAAAAAGTCCGTTAAAAACAAAAAGAGAATACCCTGCATAGCAAGATATTCTCTTTCCTAAATAAACAATAAGACTTTATTAAAGTCGAATCAACTTTAAACAGTCGATATGGCAATCATTAGCGTCTTCCCGTCCATGCGACATATTAAAGTCATATCCCTTCTTCTCAGGATCGATAGAAAGCGACACCGTATGTTCTCCGGCATTCAACCCTCGAAGAACAATATAATTGGAATCCAACCATTGTTTCCAATCGCCTGTTGCTTCCAAAATGAATGTACCGGCGTCGTTTCCGTCCACTGCCACCGAACGTATGGCGCACCATGTACCATGCGGCCCGTGTCCGTTAGCACCCCGAAGGGCTATGGCATAATCGCCGGCCTCGGGGACTTGTACCTGAAACTTCACATTAGCCGGACGTGCAAACAAATCGATAACAAAGCCACTCCCCGAAAATCCTTTGTGAAGATTAGAAACCGTTCCTGAATGAGAGCTCTGCTCCGCTTCACAAACCGATTGCCAAGTAGAATAAACAACCGCATTGGACATATCCGATGCAAATCCTTTTTCATCGACAGCATAAACCGAATAAAATCCATCGGGAGCCCCAATTAAATCGTAAGGAGAGGTTACCAGTTTATCCACCTCAGAAAAATTGGAATGAAGGTAGTACTTCATATTTTCCTCTTCCTTCCAACTTAGAGTCGAACCGTTCAATACCAAAACAGGTTCTACCGGCGACCAACATTTCCCGGGTCCAGCCTTCACCAAATTTATTTTGCCTTTCGGTTCATCGATCATCATTTCTATCTCGATCGAATATTCCCCCTTACTATCGGCTGGAAGGACAAAAGGCAATGCTTGTTTCTCGCCATTGACTTTCAACGATTTCACCCGATTTCCCTTTCCAGATACCTTTATATCTATCGTCACATCGCGATAGCGGAAATCCGACAAAGAAAGCCAGCCGTTCACTATATCGGGTACGACAGGATTAAATGCGATTCCTCGTTCCGTCAAATTCATGCCGAACAAAACTCTATACACCAAACTGATATAGGAAGAAACCGACCACAGTTGCCTATCCGAGTTCAAAGCTGTACCCCGATCATATCCGGTGTCGTAAGTCATATTCTCCTTATGTGTCAGGAAAAGAGCCGAAGCTCTCGTTAAAGAAGCCGCCATGTGTTCCACTGCCAATATATTGCCCACCTGACGAGCCGCATACATATACGGTGTTTGCCAAACCGGCCAAATACTTTTATTGTGGTATGCAAAATCGTCGGGAATAGAAGGATAAAGAACAGCAGCCCCGTATGGATATAGCGGGAAATTACCGACCATACGGCGAATTTGCTCATCGGTGCTCGCTCCCAAAACAGCACACAGTCCGTTCGACATGACACCGACCCGTTCCGAAGCCTTATACCCCGAAATTTCGGGATACAAGTAACACTCGTATAAACCTTTGTCTTCGTTCCAGAAATGTTTGTTTATCGAATCCTTCAACACATTCCTGAAACTTTCCCAATATGTTTTCTCACTTTCCGGTTTACCAAGTATTCCGGCTGCCTTCGACAAAAACTCATACATGAACATGTGCAGCGCATTTGTTCCACAAGAAAACGAACTGCCTATCGTCACATTGGTAAACCAATTCGGATAAGTATGGGTACGCCAGTCCATCGAACAAGTCTCCCCTTTGAACAGCCCTATGCGTTTATCGAATGCTACATGAATGTCCTTTCGAGCCGTATAACTCAAACCTTCATAAGCACCTTCGAGCCACGAACTATCTCCTGTGTACAGATAGTACTCCCAAGCAGCGAGTGCCCACACCACACGGTCGGTCGATATAGGCCATGAACCTCCGCTACCTGTGTCCTGCAAGGCCTCGCGAGGATTACGAAGAGTCTGCTTATCGAGAGTTTTCCGAGACACTTCCGGCATAATCCATGCATAGCTGAACCATATACTGTACACGGCATCACGAGTCCATGTATCGGGCCAAAGAGCGCCGGCCCTAAATGTGCTGTCGCTGCGCACATCCATCAACATCTCTTCCAATGCCATATTGTACAGAGCCTCTATCAACAAATTGTTTTCAGTGGAAAATTTCGGAAAAGACGAAATATCCTGAGATAATTTCCATACTTTCTCTCCGTGATAATCGGAGTGTATCTCGGTTGGAGAAATAGCCTTAGCCGTTCGTATTCCCAAAAAAGAAGCATCCGTAACTCCATCGGGAGTAAAAGAATAAGGCAAAGGCGTACCCTCTTCTCTCACCCAAGTCCAATGGGCAGAAAAATCGGTATTTCTGTTTGCGTTATCCTGCATGCAAAGTGTACCATCTTTTTCCACCAAATGCAAATTCGACTCGGCCGAACGATTCGAAATTGTGTACCAGCCGCTATTAGTTTGAGTAACAAAATCGAAATTCCCGTAGTACCATTCGGCAGATTCGGTAACCGGTTGATCGACCACAGAACAAACGACCTGCCCATTATCGAGAGACAAATATCTACCACTCTTCTTATTTACGATACAAACATGATCGCCCTCAGCAGCCGCTATTTTCCACAAAGACTTATCGCCTTGCTTTTCACGGCTGAATTTACATTCGCCGTCGTCTTCATACAAATATTCTCCCGTCGCCCTATTTTGAAGTGCCCAAAAAGAATACACCTTCTCATCTTTTTGGTTACACGAAGAAAAGATACTCCCGGCAATAAGAAACAGAAATATATATTTCAAATAGATTTTCATACAGACTCAATTCACTTATTGAACGATTAATTTAGACGAAGAAACGGCACCTTCACTTTCGCAACAAACAAAATATGTTCCCTGAGCCCAACCATCAACCGAAACGACAACCGTCGACATGCTACCGTCGGTATCGATTTCCTTAACAAGTTGTCCCATCATACCGTATATTTTCACTTTCGTCACATCGTTACCTTTCACGGTAAAAGAATCCCCAGCCCGTACTAAGGTAGGATATACACTGACATTTGCCACGGCATGCTCCGATTCGATGCCGGTCGTTCCTTTACTCTTTACAGCACATACACAAGTAGGATTTATACCCGAAGGCATAAGTACAACCTTATCGAAAGTACCTCGACCATTATCGCTGCTATATCCGTTATTTGCAGTTTTCGTCGCACTATGGAGATTAAAACTAACTTCCTCGTCATCGACAGAACACAACCCCATATCGGCATACCCGTCACCGTCCACGTCGCACAACACAGGTATATCGTACGATGTACCGAAAGTCACCTGCACATCTTTTGAGACAAAATCGGGAGTCTTATATTCCGTATCTGACGGAGTAAAAGAGCATAACCAAGAACCCTTATCATAGCACACTATATCGTCCTGCCCGTCTCCATTCATATCTCCGGCAACCAATAAGTCTTTATCGCTAATTCCGAACTGTTGGTTTACATCAGGAGCCATCGCTTGGAACGTAATCAGCCACCAAAGGCCAAACTCATTATCGCGACGGATACCCACATCGCCGATACCGTCACCATTAAAATCTCCGGCCAATTTTTTATCTCCTTCCGACATGCCATATATGACTGTTTGAGGGTCTACGAAGTTATTATTCCCATCATTATAATAAAAAATCCAATTAATGAGATTATCGTTTAAATCGAGCTCACAAAGGTCGAAATACCCATCGCCATTCGCATCGAACACAAATACTTGCGAAATAGCTTTATCAGTCGTTTGTGTCGGTAACGAAAAATCTACCGTTCCATCTAAATCAAAATCGAATTTGTAACCGTCGGCTTGCGACCAATATACCAACCCGTCCTGACTCCATGCACTCATGGATAAGCATAAAGCTGTTAATAAAAAGACAATTTTTCTCATGGTAATCACTTTTATTGTTATACATTATTTTAATTTGCGATGCAACGGGTCTGCAGCACCGTCACATCAGTTTCTTTATCTATGGCCTGTATAAAATATGCACCCGGCATCGAAAGTATCGTCTCGGATAATAATCGATAACTATCTACAATGCAGTCTTCCATACCAATTACCCGCCCCGACAAATCGGTAATTTGTAGACGGAACTCTTTCCCCCGATAAAAATCGGAAACTTCAATGCATATTCTGCCGTTTTCAGTCCAACACTTTATTTTATCGTTTTTTTTTTGATTATCGATTCCACTGTTATAATCGGGCGACATAAAAATCAAGTTATCATAGTCTGCACTATTTCTATCTACCGGTCCGTAATGCACATCGGTTACGATCGCATTTGCCCATTCCGCACCCCACAGACCAATCACATCGCTCAAAATATCCCGCTCATATTCTACCCATACTCCGTTCTGCGGTTTCACAGGAGTCAATGTGATATAAGCGATATTAGGCTGACTATAACCTATGCGATAATACAAGTCCCTCGATTCCCACACAGACGATGTTTCAGACGGTTTCAATAGCCGGAATCCGAACCATGAGGTAGTCGTATTATTCGAACGAACAGCAAGTTTGAACCGGTTGAATTTTTCGATAGGAATCCGAATTGCTCCGTTGTCCGTCGTATTGAACCGAATATCACCGGCAGTCACGCGAATAGCGGATTCTCCCTGATAAGCATCTGTGATTTCATACCACTCAGCCACATTCCCGCCGAACTCGCTGGCTACTACATAAGGTTTCCCCTCTTGCATAACAGGGATATAGGTAGCCTCATCTTTATTTAAAGTCTCACCTTTCGCATCATAACCGAATGTAAACAATTCTGGCATACTTCCTACCCCGCTCGGTTCCGAAGGGAGCTCTTGCGATTTTGTCGAAGTCAGTACCAACGAAGCAAATACCGACACCGATGGAAGAGAAACCTCCACTTTATTGCCGTTCAAGGAATAGGGAACTTCGTTTCTTCCGTCGATAGTAATGCAATACAGTTTATCTGCGACAAAACCATCGGGCAAAGTAAATGAAACCGAAACCTGTGTAGAAGAAGGAACTGTATTAACTTCGTCCCAACGTAAATCTAGGCTGTTACCATAGTTCACAAGATCCACGACAAAAGCATCTATCTCACGTGTCCTTTTATCATAACGCTTTTTCAACGTCCCGAACACTCCACTATTACTCCCCGAAACCGTAAAGTCTCCCCGGACATAATCGGTAATAAGATAAGCCGGATTCGAATAATAGAAATAAGCACCATAAGCAGCGACAAATTTATTCCACTGGGCGATACGTTCGAGTACGCTTGCCGGATAATTTACGGCATGAAACGGTACAGGATCGGTAAATCCGGCAACACCGTCGACCACCTGCGCAGACGGGTATCCTCCTGCCGAAAGACAGGTAGCAAATTGATAATCTATGTTTTCAACCGGCCAACTGGTCGATAAATTCATTTCCGTCGGAGGATAAAAATTAGCGAACACAGGTTTATCGGGATAACGCGATTTAGCATCATAAATATCACGATACAGGTCACTATATTTTGTTCCCGTACCATACGGCCAAAGTTCCATAAACTGATGATTGACCACTGCTCCCGTCGTCAAATGGGGCACATTTCCACTAGTCGAAGGAAGTTGCAATGCCGTAGTAGTAACATCGCTCCTTACTTCCTTAACAGCAATATCCAATTGGTTGACAAATTGTGCCATTTCATAAGAAAAATTTCCCGTACCGGCCAATCCGTCACAAACATACGTTTCAGGCAAACCATACCAGTCCCAACGATAACCGTCATAATTATATTCCTGTTGAGCAGCAACAGCCTGCGCTATGAAATATTCATTAAAGCTCTTATAATTCTTTCCGTTCACCTCATAAGGAGCGTTCACATTCTCGTTAGTAGACATTAAATACAGATAAGATCCCCCGTATGTCATGAAACTTTTATCAGCCTCATTTTTCATGGCCCAACTGGGGTGTGCAAGAGCAAATGCTGGTGTACTGGCATAAATACCTGTATAACAAATTGAACGCCCTCCTATCGATCGAAACTTCTCTACCTTCTGTTTCATCATAGCCTTGCTGGTCCACAAACGGTCATCACCGACATACGTATTCCATGTTTCGGTCTCCGGTGCAACCTCCTCATGAGCTCTCATCCACGGGTGATATTCCAATGTATTGATACCCGCATATTGCAACGCAGCAGCCCATTTATCCACATCAAGAGAATTATCGAAAATACAAGTCCAGCCATGTCGCAGATTTACCTCTGATCCCACCTCTTCCTGCGTAGCCAAAGGCAATGATTTAGGACGGGACAAATCAATGTCTGCCGCCGAAACAGCCACTACATTCTGTACTGGAACAGTAATCTCCAAATCAGAAACTCCGACACCGTTTAGATCGGCATAATGCTCATATTTAGGTTTCTTTCGATCATATAGATTAACCAACACGCGGTTCTCCGATGCTCGTAACAAAGCCATATCGTCATACCCATCGCCATCAAAATCGCCCACAAAAGGAATATCGCCTGACGTTCCGAACAAAACTCCATTAATAGCCAAATGGCTCTCGAACTCTGGATACCCTGAGATATCGGCAAAACAAACATACCAAGTACCGGAAGAGGGGCGATATACGCAAATATCATCTACTCCATCGGCATTGAAATCGCCCGACAACGGAATATCGCCCGATAAACCGAATCGCCCCTTTTCATCGAACTGTCCGTCACATGGAGCATAATCTATATACCACGTAGCCAAAGAAGAGCCTGATCTCATCACGGCAATATCGGCTTTCCCGTCACCGTTAAAATCACCTACCGCACATTTATCGGTAGCTGTTTCTCCAAACGTTATAGCCTCAATCTCGCTCCATTCATTGTTGCCGTTACCCAGTTTCCATATCCAACGTATCTCTTCGCCCGAAGTATCTATCTCACAAATGTCGGGAATTCCGTCGCCATTATAATCGGCAACCACCGCCCCGCCCAAGAATACCGAACCGTACGTTTCCGAAATAGTCGACTGATTTCCAGCATCGAAGCTCCACTCCGAAGCGGTTCTATACACAAGATCGTCATGAGCATAACTCGCTCCTATGATAAAAGCAGAAAACAATAATGTTAGAATTCGTATTTTCATGATTTACATTTTTTACATCAAACAAGCTTTTCGCTCAATACTTTTTCTCTCTATGGGAAAACTAATCCCGATTTTAGTACCCCGGATTATTAGGCAACAAATTAGGATTGGCATCTATATCGTCGATAGGTACTGGCAACAGCAAATGCTTAGGTGTGGTAAAATTAGTTTTACCTATACTTTGGAAAAATGTCTTTGCATATTCGCCATCGTTATCGTATCGAACTAAATCGAACCATCGGTGTCCACCCTCGAACGCTAATTCCATACGACGTTCATGCCTGATAATTTCTCTCAATTCTACTTGGTCGGTAGTGGTCACATTAGGCAAACCAGCTCTCACGCGTACTCGATTCAACGGACCGCCATCATTCTCGGAAGATGCCGGAGCAGCCGCCTCGGACGAACGACCCAACTCATTCAACGCTTCTGCTTGCATCAACAAAACATCGGCAAATCGCAATACCGGAAAATTAAGTGGGCTATCCATCGCCCGGTCGACACCTATATTTTCACACAAGAACTTTTTCACGTTATGACCCGTCTGCGAACAAGTAGGATCGTAAGACCAGCCCTGATAGACATCTCCTTCACACCAAACAGAAACCGACTTACGCAAATCGCCGGGTTCATAGCTCTCTACAAATTCGGGATAAACAGCAAACCAACCGAAATTTCCCCACGGTCCTCCAATATTGATACTTGCCAAAGGAGCCATATATTCGTGATGCCACCCTCCTTGTCCCAATATATCAAATTCACTGTATGCTGTCACATCTTTTTCATACTGAACCTCAAATAAACTCTCTGGACCGTTTTCGCGCAAATCGCTGAAATTCCATTCATATTTCCGATTAAGAGAATAAACTCCAAGATTCATCACCGAATCGATAGCAACCAAAGTTTCGTTGTACCGTTTCAATGTCAAATAAACTTTTGCGAGTAACCCGAATGCAGCCCCTTTCGTCGCACGTCCTATGTCGGTCGTATTTTCATAACCAGCCGGTAACATCGATGCCGCATCAGAAAAATCATCAATGATGTGCTGGTAAACTATATCTTTCGATGTTCTCGACACCTGCAAATCATCGCTTGCAGTCTGTTGCTTGTCTATCCAGGGCACATCGCCGAACAACCGTACCAGATTGAAATAATACAACCCTCTTAAAAAATGAGCCTCTCCCTTGTATTGAGTTTTCTTTGCGTCAGAAATCTTCGGAGATTTATCGATATTCGTCAAAATCCAATTCGTTCGACTGATTCCCGCCCAGGGTCCGCGCCATAATTCCTTAGCCCCGGAGTTATCGCTGGTCGCTGTGAAGTTAGACAACTGCGTCGTTTCGAGACCGTTTCCACCGGCTTCATTTCCAACACGGCCCTCTCCGGCGACAATATCCAATGTCCACATTCGCAAATTATACATATACGAACTCTGTAACCGCTGATACATAGAATTGACACCACTCTCTATCTCTTCGGGAGAACCCTCCTCGAAAAAGTTTTCGGTAATGATTTGGTCGTTCGGCAATATTTCGAGTTTATCCATACAGCCCGACAAGACAGTCGAAAGAACGACAACAGATATAGTAGATATAATTGTCCTTTTCATGATTCGAAAGATTTAGAATTTTACAGATGCTCCAAACATATAGACTCGGGAAGTAGGATAAATTCCATAGTCCAATCCCCAAAGACCCACCTCAGGGTCAAGACCCGAATAATTGGTCAAGGTCCACAAATTATCGAAACTCAAATACAACCGTAATGATTTGGCCCCGATCTTTTTCAACCAATCCTGAGTAAAACGATAACCGAAAGTAAGATTTTTCAACCTCAGATAAGAACCGTCTTCTACCCAACGAGTCGAAGCTCTGTTATTTCGGTTCGGATCGGCATAAATAGCACGAGGCATCGTATTGCTGGATCCTTCCCCATTCCATCGATTCAATGTAGAGGTAAATTGGTTATAAGTACTCTCCATACCCTCATGAGACACTCTTACGCCGTTCCATATATCATTCCCGTACGAACCCTGGAAAAATATACTCAAATCAAAATTCTTATATCCGAATTGATTGTTAAACCCAAAAATAAAATCAGGTTGAGGATTACCGATAACTGTTCGGTCAAAATCATTGATTACATCATCGCCATTCACATTGACAAACCAAATATCGCCCGGTGACGTATTGACCTGAGAATTATGCGATGCTTTATCAGGAGCGCGGTTTTCCATAGGAACCCCCGCAAAGACTTCGTCCAGTGTCTGATAGATACCACCCATCTTATAACCATAGAAAGAGTTGATAGGCAGACCTTCCCGAATCAAACTTACACCGCTGAGGATTTCGGGACCGCCCAATTTCAAAACCTCATTCTTATTGAAAGTCATATTTAAGTTGGTTTCCCAAGTAAATTCTCCGACAAAATTGCGAGTATTCAAATTAAACTCGATACCCTTATTCCTCACCTTACCGATATTCACAGGAGGCCAATCGGCTTGTTCCAAAGATGTTCCACTAGTTTGAGGAACAGGCTTCTTGGTAAGCATATCGTTAGTATTCTTTAAATAGAAATCGACATTAGCGATAATTCGGTCATTCAAGAAACCTATATCCAACCCGACATTGTATTGTTCGACAGACTCCCACTTAATAGACGGATTGGATAGTTTGTACGGGTATATAAGCGATACTTGTTCCGACTCAAATCCTCGTTGCGAACCGAAATTATAAACGCCGTTCACTTCCAACTTATCGGCAAATGCATACGCATCGATATTCTGGTTACCGGTCAATCCATACCCTAAGCGCAATTTCAACATCGATATCCAGGGGACATCTTGCATGAAGCTTTCATTAGACACATTCCATGCTGTTGAAAACGAAGGGAAATACCCGAATCGATTATCGGCTCCGAACTTGGAAGAACCATCGGCTCGGAAAGTTGCCGTCAAGAAATATCGGTTGTCATACGAATAATGAACACGTCCCATATACGACATCAACGCCCAAGAATAAGAATTACCGCCCACATCAGTAGCTTTCGTCGCATTATCCAATTCCGTCGTCATCTCGCTGGCACGTCCCGTACCGGCAGCAGACATCCATTCCTTCTTATACTCTTGGTAAGAAGTTCCTATCATGGCATTCAATTTATGTTTGCCGAATACCTTGTCATAAGTAAGTGAATTATCCCACAAATACAACTCTTCATAAGCCGAAGACAATGATTGCGAGGTATTGGTCTGCTCTTTATTACCCCATTTGTATTTAGGTATATAATTGTTATTATACTCATATCCCAGTTCCGCACCTCCGGTAGTTTTAGCAACCAAACCGTCGATGATCTCCCACTCGGCCGAAATATTAGATAACATTCTGAATCCTTTCATACGATACTTTTGTTCGTTTACGATAGCCACAGGGTTCAAAGCATCTCCATTCAACTCGGCATTCCCGGTAGGACCGTTATAATTACCTTCGTCGTCATAAATAGAAATGGAAGGTAACATGCGCATAGCATTCTGAATAACAGTCGATATAGGCTGAGTACGACGATTCTCGGCGCTTAGGTTTACGTTTGCTCTTACCTTTACATTGCTCAATATTTGTGACGATATATTGGATTGAAGATTCAGTCGGTTAAATTCCGAATTTTTCATAATACCGTCTTGTGCATAATAACCCACCGATGTCGCATGATTAATCTTGGAATTACCGCCCAAAATAGAAAGATTCACTTTATGCATCGGAGCCGTACGGAATAACGGAGAAAGCCAATCCGTACCAGCACCGAGAGATTCAGGGTCGGCAAACAACGGATTCAACGATAAACCCGCATTCGACCTCATTTCATTATGTAAAGCAGCATATTGTGATGCATTCAGCATATCGAACGTCTTTGCAGATTGTTGAATACCGAAACTATAATCTAAATTAATTTCTGTTCTTCCCTCTTTGGCTTGACGAGTAGTAACCATAACTACACCGTTTGCACCTCGCGAACCATAAATAGCAGTGGCGGAAGCATCTTTAAGAACATCGATAGACTCTACATCTGCCGGATTTATATACCACATACCGCCATTTACGGGAACTCCATCGATAACATACAAAGGAGACGCATCGTTAATCGTACCGACACCGCGAATCAAAATAGAAACATCTCCACCGGGAGCTCCGGAATTTTGAACCACCTGTACACCCGACATTTTTCCGGCCAAAGATTGTACCACATTAGAAGTCGAATTCTTTACGAGTTCGCTTCCTTTTACAGAAGATATAGAACCCGTAACATCTGAACGTCTCATCGTTCCATAACCTACAACGACAACCTCATCGAGTGCTTTGGTATTTTCTTTCAAAACGATACGTACAGATTTATTCCCTTTAACACCCGTTTCCACGGCATCATAACCGATATAAGAAACTCTAAGTATTGGATTTTTTTGATCCGATTTTATCGAGAAATTACCGTCCATGTCGGTCACAGCCACATTTTTACTATCTTTCAAATGGACTGTCGCACCTATAATAGGTACGCCCGAAGCATCTATAACCTTTCCCGAAATAAACTGTTGCGAATCAGCGGCCGAAACTTTACCGGGACCGCCCTGCTCTGTCTGCTGTGCAGAAATCCCAAACGGTTGGGAAAACAAGAGTACCATACACCCCATGAGGCAACATACTCTCAAACCTCTTTTACTTTGTTTTTTCCTTGTCATAGCAACGTGTTTTTCTCCATGTTATTTTTTCATTTTGCAAAAAATGGTATTGGGTTAAGAAATATCCTTACGTGATGCTAAATTAGATGATCTGGTAATACTGCCTTTCCAACATATTAGCCAAGAATTATGGTATCTTACCATAATAAATAAAACCAATCTATTTTTTGGATATTTACCATTATTTTTTATCTCAAATGACGGGGCTTTCCTCCTTTTCTCCAATACTCCTCTATCTTCTCCAATGTCACGCCTTTGGTTTCGGGAACATAGAAATATCCCCATATGATTGCGGCAAGAGCTACTATCGCATAAAACCAAAAAGCACCTGCCGGATTCCCCAAGTTTTCTCCGTCCAAATAAATTTCAGTACCTTCTACAGTGAACGCCTTCACTATTTTGAAGAATGTAAACGTTACCACTGTATTGAACACCCAAACCGATAACGAGCCCAAAGAAGAACCGAGGCCTCTTACTTTCTGAGGAAATACTTCTGAAATAATGAGCCAACCGAGCGGGCCGATACTGATCGCATAAAAAGCGACGTAGACGAACACGAGAATAATAGACAACCATTTACCCATCTCTCCGAGATAAGAAAAATGAGTAAAACAGATACCGAGTAAAAGAAGAGAGACAAAAATACCTGTCAAACCTGTAAAATATAGTTTTCTTCGTCCCAAGCGATCGACAAAATAGACCGAAACAATAGTGAACAACAGATTGACGACTCCAACACCGACCGCCGCCCAAATAGCCGAAACCGCCCCATCGAAACCGGCCATCAAGAATATCTTGGGACTATAATAGATAACCGTATTGATACCTACGAATTGTTGAAAGAACATAATCCCCACACCGATAATTACGGCATTACGCAGCCACGGTTTCATCAATTCTTTAATACCCGACTTATCTTTTTCACTTTTTATCAGCTCATTCTTGATGGTCTTGTACGAATCTTCCATTGCCTCATTCCCTTCGATACGAGCCAACACCGATTTTCCCTCTTCATCTCGCCCCCTGCTTATCAACCAGCGTGGACTCTCTGGCATAAATGCCATACCTATCAACAGAATTAAAGCCGGAACGACTCCG
>ENA-OROE01001582-OROE01001582.1-human-gut-metagenome-genome-assembly--contig:-NODE-1582-length-13904-cov-4.049029_pt1 | contig 13904 bp, 9 predicted proteins | sample MGYA00242126_ERZ509044 | MGnify/ENA primary metagenome ERZ509044 (study PRJEB26280, sample SAMEA2338716) | human gut metagenome | biome: human gut; feature: human-associated habitat; material: faeces... | reverse complement strand
TGGATGCTTGCGAAGGCTATATGCTAAACCGTAAAACAGCAGAAAAGATTATTTCGGAGGTGATTGAAGCTGTAAAAGGATGGCGAGAATTGGCAATCCGATTGGGACTATCCAAAAGAGAAATGGAAATGTTTGCTGGGGTATTGGATACAAAGTGGAAAGATTGTGTTTGATTTACAAATGTTTATATAATATGCATATTATGTCTGGTGATATTATTTGTAATGACATGACGTGGTTTCGTGCAGACTTCCATTTCAGGATTAATCTGAAAAAGCATTTCAGAATACAGAGGAACTTGTCAAGTGTCGGAAAACAATAGAATTTTTCATTTTGGCTAGGTCGATGGAAAAAACTGAATAGTACAGAAACTATGCTTACTTTGAGCTTAGAAGACTGATAAAGGAGGTGGAAGTATAAATTCGAGTTATATTACTGACAAGTGTTGCCAAGGGTGTACATGGTTACTTTGAACGTAATGGCGGAAAAATATATCCGCAAGGAGATAAAAGTAAGAGTCTTTCCAATATAAAGGCCGCTCTCCGAAAAAATGGAAGCCAATAGACTTGCGGGGTATACTTGAGGAAAAAATGTAATTAATATAATCTACAATGGTAAATCAAAACAATCAGATTAAAATTTCTGCTGAGACGAGACGCTCTATATTTGATAAGATTATGTCTCATGCAGATTTCTTGGGTGTATTCCAAGGAGGTAATTATGAAGATCAAAACATTGTTGATTTCTTGAAAATGATATGGGATCTCCCTGCTATGCCTTCAGAAGACCCTCGTTTCAAGAATGCAGAAGCTGATGCAAGGCAACATTTGATTAATAATGATGATTGGGATCTTACGTATACTTTTGAACATCGATTTAATTTGTTGGCAGGTGATACAAAACACTTCATTAAGTTTGTTGAAGCATGTGTTTCTCCCTTTGTCAGATCGTCTTCTGAAGAGATAATGCAATATGTGGAAGAGATTAATCCTTTGCTAAATAGGGATAATTGTGAACTTGCCATAGAAGATTATATAGATGAAAGACCCCATTATATTATAAAATCAGGAACTGGCTTCTCATTTGATCGAAAAGACATATATAGCAATAGTTATACGATTTATGTTGATAAACTTGGGAATAACAAACCATGTTTCTTTTTAAAGAGTATAACATGGGATGATTATGGACATAAAACATCATTCTATTTAGATTATGTTAGGGAGGATGGCTCCTATTCAAGGGTAGGCAAAGTGAAGATATGCAAGAAAAATGCCGCCACAACTCTGGATGTTATTCCTGAGTCATTTCTATCCCTAGATTTAGATTATTGCTCTTTAGGACAGGAAACATCTTATTATTCAAATATAAAAAACATATTAGGCGATAACGCGATGTCCTTTCTTAATGCGATGAAAGATGCTGCAGCATTTAGCCGAATATCAGATGATTTTGTAAACGACTCAGGATTCAGACACTCTTTGTTAAGAGATAATAGTGCTGATACAGCTTTAAATTTAGGACGTTATGTACTTGCTGGTTTTGATCCTGATGAAAGAGTAAATTTTACATACAAGACTCGACTTGCTTTTTCTTCAGATTATGACTTCAATATAAAGTTCGATTTTGGTAGAATAAATCAAGAAGATAATTTTAATAGAGTGATTGCCATCATCGGTGAAAATGGTGTAGGTAAGACCTCGTTGTTATATAATCTTGCTAAGTCAATCGCTAATCAACAGAAGGAATGTTTCTCACCGCACCATCCATTGTTTACAAAAGTTGTAGCAGCATCTTATAGTATGTTTGATAGATTTTATGATATTAATGCACGAGCCTTCAACTTTGAGTATTGTGGTATGCACAATAACGCGGGTGGCCTTATGACTCTTGAACAATTGATAGCAAGACACCAACGTAATGCAGAAACCATCAATGTTCTGAATAGCGGTAAAAACTTAAAGAAATTTCTAGGCAATATCTTGCCCAACGAGATGTTAGAAGATTTGTTTGAAAACGGCTCTGTATTTAAGTATAATGTCTATAAGGATTACTATGGTAAAATGAGTTCAGGGCAAACTATGCTTACCAACCTCATTATCGACATTACTGCTAATGTGCGATCAAATTGTCTAATTATGATAGATGAACCAGAAGTTCATCTTCATCCAAATGCTATTACACAGATTATAAATGTTGTAAATCTTGTATGTGAAAGATTCTCTTCTTGTTGTATTATGGCAACTCATTCGCCTTTGGTGATTCAATCTCTTCTCTCTCGCAATGTCCTAATAATGGAACGAGATGTAGATGGAATGCCTGTTGTAAGGCAAATGAGGGTTGAAAGCTTAGGCGAGAACCTGACTACTATAAATGAAGAAATTTTCTCTAATGGTCAACGAGATAAGTATTACAGGCGACTTATAGAAAAGGCTGTCGAAGGAAAAGAATCCATGGAGCAGGTACTACAAGAGCTCCAGAATGGTGATTTGCCAATGAGTCTTACTTCTTATATGTTAATTGATAAATATTTGAATCATGATTAACATGAAAAAATATGCTGGAGGAAAGAAACCATATGAACTTTTCTCTGAAGCAGTGGATAGAAAGGACAAGAACAGTGCTGATACTATTGCACTGAATGTTAATAAACGAAAAGTTGAGATTGCATACCGATATTATGAGCGTGCTATGGATAACCAGAAGCTAGGATTACTAACTCCCTCTACGGTGTTGTCAAGTATTAAACAGCCCCTACTAGGAATGTATTCGTCTGGATGCAAGTTGGTAAAGGATTTTAGAACATGGCATTTTAATAACAACCCTCAAACATATAATAATGTATGTCCGTATTGTACTATAAATAGTGCAAATACTACGGAGCACATTCTTCCAAAGGAAGTGTACTCAGAATATGCAGTAAATGTCTTTAACTTGATACCTGCATGTTCTGAATGTAATACATTTAAGGGGGATGATATATTCGATGAGAATGGTGAAATCTTCACTATTAATTTTTATACTGACACTTTGCCTGATATACGATACCTATTCGCTCGTATCACTCATATAGTGGGAGGTGTTCAGTTTGCATATTATTTAGATAACAGAAATGGAATTGATAGAAATCTATATGCTCTTATACAAAGACATTTCAAACGTTATCATTTGATAAATAGGTATTATACCAAAGCCGTACAAGAATTATCCAATATTGAAAATTACTTTAAGTTCGAAGAAATAACTTGTGAGGATGACTACGATAAAGCTGCAAGCAAATTAATCAGGAAAACGGATGCTGATGCAGTTGCATATGGTAGAAATCATTGGAAGATTGTAATGTATTACGATGCGGCTACATCACCAGTATTCAAGTCTTATATAATGACTAAATTAATATCCTAAATATCATATATGAAAATTGTTTTGTTCTGAAAAAAGTTGACTCATTACACTTGGATTAGATATAATGGCGCATTGTAAGGAAATGGCTCAATATTAAAGGGTATGAACCCCGATTGTACTTATCTTGATGAAGATGATGAATAAAAGCTAGTTTCATTCCAAACAAATATAATAGACTATTTGCTTGGCGGTGTCTACAAATTTGTTTATTTTTGCACATAAATGTAGATATAAATTCAATGGAAAAGAAAGAGTATAGAAATCGTATTCGGGTCATTTTAGCCGAGAAGATGATTACAAATACCTATTTGGCAGAACAACTTGGCGTGTCGAAAATGACAATAAGTCGCTGGTGTACCAATACTACACAGCCAAGTGCACCGCAATTAATTGAGATTTCGCAGATATTACAGTGTGATTTGAAGGATTTATATGAAACAGTAAAGTAATCCGAGAAAGGAAATGATGAAGAAAACATATACATTCATAGACTTGTTTGCAGGTATTGGGGGGTTTCATACAGCAATGCATTATGTTGGTGGAAAATGCGTTTTTGCCAGTGAATGGGATAAAAATGCTCGTTTGTCATATGAAGCAAACTATAAAAAGATTGAGCCTAAGCTTTTCAAAAAAGACAAGGATGGAAGATATCTTTATTTTAATGAAGATATAAATGATGTCGTTCCAAGTCATATTCCGGATTTTGATGTTTGTTGTGGCGGATTTCCTTGCCAGCCTTTTTCTGTTGCAGGACTTAAAAGAGGGTTTGAGGATACAAGAGGGACTTTGTTTTTTAGTATAGCCAATATTATTAGAGAGAAAATTAATGCAGGCAATCCTCCTAGAGTTTTGTTTTTGGAGAATGTTCGTGGATTAAAGACACATGATAAAGGGAATACTCTCAAAGTAATATTAGCTACACTTGAAGAATTGGGATATGCTTATTCTTTTGATGTTCTTAATGCAAAGTATTTTGGAGTACCTCAAAACAGAGAACGTTTATTCATTATAGCATGGTATAAGAAGCTGGTAGATGTTGATGAATTTAGATTCCCATATGGAATAGCAGAAGATGGCTCTACTATATACGATAAGAAGAAGTTGAAAGAAGGAATTCTTTTAACCAAAGTATCAGATATATTTGAGCCAGAAAAAACTATGGATTCTCAATATACCATTAGTGATAAAATGTGGGAAGGACATCAAAAACGCAAAGAACGAAACCGGAAAAACGGGAAAGGATTCGGGTATTCACTATTCAATGCTGATAGTACATATACGAGCACTATTTCTGCTAGATATTGGAAAGATGGAAGCGAAATACTTATTGATCAATCAGAAAAAGGACTTAACCCACGTGTTCTGACTCCGGTGGAAGCCGGAAGATTACAAGGGTATCGTATTATTGGTGAGGGATGGGAAAAGCCGGAATGCGCGAACAATCTCAATTATAATGATTCTAATATAGAATTTAAAATAGTGGTATCACGCAAAGAAGCTTACCGTCAATTTGGAAATAGCGTCGCTATTCCGGTTATTAAAAGGTTGGCTGAAGAAATAGTTAAACAATTGATGTAATAGGATTATGAAAGATTTATTCTCATTTTTAAATGAAGTATCCGGCAATAGTGATTTTAAGGCTACTTTGAGTGAAAGAGGTGGTTTTATTACGTTCAGCAACTCTGGCAGACGTGGTGGCTCCAAGTTCTTTCAGATCGGATTAGATAATATTCTTCAAACTTTGAAAGATATATTGATTAATATAGAAACCTTTAAGAACCTGACTGAATATGATGAAACATCTTGGAGAAACAATGGGTCTGAATATTTCTCGGATTCAGTTGCAAATGCAAATTCTACAGTTCAGACTAAACCCTTGTTCTCAACATTAAGCAAAGTGATAAATTGGGCAAATCAACCAAGGCTGGATTCCATTGATTCTGATGCTAAGATTTGTCTTGATAAAGATGCTTTGGAGACAACTATAGCGAAACTAGAGGTCGTAGCTGATAGCTTTAAGCCGTCTACAGTGATACCAAATAATACGTGTGATGATACTTGCCGTCAGATAATCTTCTACGGTGCACCAGGTACAGGTAAATCCCATAAAATAAAGGCACAACTTGAAGGTGTTTTTAAAGAAAATATATTCAGAACCACATTCCATCCGGACAGTGATTATTCAACCTTTGTTGGAGCATACAAACCGACAATGGAAAAACCAATGGATAAAGTATATGCTAAGGGAGAGCTCATTAGCAAATTAACCGAAATGAAAGAGGGTGGAGTCACATATTCTCCCCAAAAATTTGGAGCAAAATATTGGCGCTCGTTAAAGCTGTTGAATCTTTCTGATAAGAAAGACATACTCCAAGCTTGCGGTATGTCTGATAATTACACTGTTGAATTTGATAAAGGAGTGGCCGTTGGAGAAGAATATCTTGCCTGTTCAAAAGAATCTCGTATAATTTATTCTTTCGTTCCTCAGGCATTTCTTAATGCTTATATACAGGCATATAGAAAACCGGAAGAAAAAGTATATCTTATTATTGAGGAAATCAATCGAGGTAATTGCGCCCAAATATTCGGAGATTTATTCCAGTTGCTTGATAGGGATGAAAATGGCATATCAGAATATACTATCAAGGCTGATGCAGATTTGAAATCTTTCTTAGAAGAGGAGCTTGGCGAAGACAATCTAGGCATAAAAGATGGGGAGCTTTGTCTGCCATCAAATCTGTATATCTATGCAACTATGAATACTTCAGACCAATCGTTGTTTCCGATTGATAGTGCATTCAAGAGGCGTTGGGATTGGGAGTATGAGCCGATTAAATATAAGAATATAGGCTGGAAGATTGTCATTGACGGAACTGACTATTCTTGGGTATCATTTCAAAGAATAGTCAACGAAAAAATTTTGAGGGCAAACAGCTCCGAAGATAAGATGTTAGGTGATTATTTCGTAAATCCATCAGATGGAGTAATTACCGATAAAGTTTTGTTGAATAAAATATTGTTCTATCTATGGAACGATGTCTGCAAAGATGGTGAAGGGGACATATTCAAAGTCGGTGAAGCTGAAGATATTTCATTCTCTGAATTGTATGGAGAAAATGGGACTAAAATGCTAAAGAAAATGATGTCTTATCTCGGAGTCACTGACCCTGATGGCAATAAGGTTACTACTGAAAATAACGAAGAGAATACAGAACTCTAATCTGAATAAATGTTATGCTGCTGTTCATTGAAGGATACCCATATAATTTGGACGAGATTGTCAAGGATGGCTTGACTGTCAGAGATGTACTCAAGGATGTTGTGTCAGTTCCTGTAAAGGAGGACAAATATTCCTTTGAGTATGTCGGGTATTGCTATAGCAAGGCAGCAAAAGACGTTGTCTTCTTCTTGCCCAAAGTTGTATTGACAGGTGAGATAAACGAGGAGAGTGGCGATGATACGATATTTGGTGCTTCACCGCAAGAAATAATAGACTTTGAATCCGAAGCTGTAAAATCTAAGTTTACGGAAGAAGGGTGCAAGGAATACAAGGAGTTTCTGTCCACTCTCTCGATTTGGATATACCGGACAATAAGTGTATACAAACAGACACACAACGACAACATACTTGAAAACAAGGAATATCAGTCTGAGAGTAGAGGCAAAAAGCAGAAGCATAACACTCTACTTGATGTGATAATAGCACTGAGGGACTTCAACAGAAACAATCAGGACTATTTTACATTTGTGGCCAAGAACGTGCATTCCGGTTATAACAAAATCAACTGGAACAAAACCATTACTTCATCGCAAGCAGTAATTCAAAACGGAAGCCCTGTTTACATCGAGCCTGTCAACAGGAAAAAAATGGTGAATTTTGACGAAGAGTTACTTGTTATATACTTCTCGATATTGAATTACATCCGTGAAATACATGGTTTTTCTTTTGAAATCAATATCCAATATCCGCTTATCAGTTGTGATAAGTTAAAGAAGTCTTATATTGATAGGAATCTTGGATGCAGAAGACTGAAACAAATCAAGTACAAGTATTTCTCGGACAAGGCTCTTCGGATATGGGATTTGTGCTATGCTTTCTTTGACAGGGAGTATAAGATTGCGATGAACAGGCAGGCGGAAGACTATTTGCTGGCGAAAGATTTTGAGCGCATCTTTGAAGTCATGATTGACACTTTGGTAAGTGGCAATGACAAGCAAAATTTGCCAAAAGAACTAACAGAGCAAAGAGATGGTAAACTGGTTGACCACATGTTTGTCGGTCAAGGACTTATCGAACAGTCTGATTTGACATCTGAACTTACCTATTACATTGGGGATAGCAAATATTACAAGCGTTCCAAGAATGACAGGACACAGCTTGGCGACAAATCGATATACAAACAATATACATACGCCAGAAATGTCATTCAGTGGAACATGAATCTGTTTTTGGATGGTGACGGTAACGGGGAACATCCTCAGTTAAGGGATACATTGACTGAAGGATATAATCCCATCCCCAATTTTTTTATCAGTGCTCGAATTCCTAACAAAAAGGCTGGAGACAGTAAATTCCTGTCCTTTGATGACAGAGAATTAAAGGCGCAGGATGGCGGAGTGCAACTTAACCGCCAATTTGAAAATCGCCTGTTTGACAGAGACACGCTGTTGTTGTGTCACTATGATGTTAACTTTTTGTACATCGTATCGTTGTATGGTCGCAACAATAAGAGCACGCAAGCGATATGGAGAGAATATGTCCGTAAAGAATTCAGAAATAAGATTCAAGGCACCCTCAATCGACTCTACACATTCAGAACTCTGCAGCCACGTGATGGCATGGATTGCTATCAGTTCATTCAGGACAATTTCCAACGGCTGAATGGCAAATTGTATCGTCCGAAGAGTGATAGTAATTATCTGATTCTTGCTTTGATGAAGGATGAAGATTTCGATATATGGAAGTCTCTTAAAATAAAATCTTCAACAATAAAAAAGGAAACGGCTCAAAGCAAAGAGCTTGTGAATGCTTTACAGACTCATTTCTATGTCAGCGATCCGTTTGAACTTGAAACTGAGTTCCATATTGATAGCATTGACAATGTCGGCACTTTGACTCAACAGCCGAAACAGGAGATTAGGAATATTCTGACTGGATTAGTACGAAGAACCGATGCTGATTATTCAGATTTTGACAGTCATACCGCAAAGACATATACTATGGAGAAGATACCGACATCTATCAATGTGATGGATATTAGGTATTTCTTGCCTATGGTTGGCGGAGAGATTGACGGTTATTATAAAGTGGAGAAAGTATATTTTGGCACTAAGAACGGAAATCTATGTTTAAAGTTAAATCTGTCCTCTTTTATTTCATTGGGTATTAATCGAACTCCCATATATCGCATAAAAATGCAGCCAGGAGAATTGATTTCAAATGATTTGGTGGTGGAATTATACGAACAAAGGATTTATTAATACAGATTAAAAAAGGCGGATATGGCAATTGATACACTACTTCCTAAGAAAATAGATAAATCAGAAGCGTCATATAAATCAGTTACTGAATTAAATGAAGCTTTGTCTATAGCGGAAAAAGAGCATATAAAAAACATAGCTCTAACGGGTCCTTTTGGCTCCGGAAAAAGCTCCGTGCTCATTACTCTCATGGAAGATTTTGCCAATGAACATAAGTTTCTGCCTATATCATTGGCAACTCTGCAAGCTAATGAGGAACAAATAGCTTCTGATGAAAAACAGGATACATCAGCCGAATTAACAGATGCAGAAAAAGAAAAGCGCATAGAAAATCTTAACCGCAAAATCGAATATAGTATTCTACAACAAATCATTTATAGAGAAGAAACACGAACTGTACCAAATTCTCGTTTTAGAAAAATTGTACATTTGTCGGATCGTGAACTGATAAGATATCCGCTTTGTTGTGTATTGACATTAGTCTGTTTTCTCATCTTATTTGAGCCGAATTTCGCAAGAGTGGACTCAATCTATGATTTTTTCAGTTGGGGTAGCATATGGAATACAATTTTTGATTTAGCCGCTTCTGCTTGGCTTTTGTTTGTATTATATGTGATTGCCCGTTATGTGTTCAAATCATATAGCAATTCAAAACTGAATAAGTTAAATTTGAAAGAGGGCGAAATTGAAGTTATAGAAGATAATTCTATATTTAACAAACATCTTGACGAAATTCTGTATTTTTTCCAAGTAACGGATTATAATGTCGTAATTATTGAAGATTTGGACAGATTCGGGACACCGAGTATATTCTTGAAACTGCGAGAGCTTAATCAGCTTATCAATGAATCCAAGATAGTTGGCCGACATATCACTTTTATCTATGCTATTAAAGATGACATTTTTAAAGATGAAGAAAGAACCAAGTTCTTTGACTTTATTACAACGGTAATACCTGTAATCAATCCTTCGAACTCAAAGGACAAGCTCAAATCTGCACTTGAGGTAAAAGGATGCGGAAACGATGGTATTAGTGATGAAGATTTGTCTGAAATGGCATTTTTCATTCAGGATATGCGTATTCTGACCAACATTGTAAATGAATACAAACAATATCGTGATAAATTGTGTGAGGAAAGTGATTTTCAGCTTAATAAGACTAAACTATTGGGAATGATAGTTTATAAAAACTATTATCCTCAGGACTTTGCTTTGTTGCATCGAAGAGAGGGAAAGATTTATAAGTGTATCAGCAGTAAATCTAATTTTACTCCCATTGCTTTAAAAGCTATTGAGGAATCTGAAAATGCCCTAGCTAAAAAAGAACAAATCTTCAAACAAGATGCAAATTTAAGTAAAATTGATTTGAGGCGGCTATTTTTATTCCATCTCAGACAGAAATATATTTTAGATATGGTGTCAATACATCTAAATGGTAATTTCTATGACTTAGAACAAATAGCTGTTGATGAATTGTTATTTTCGAAGCTGTTGGAAATACAAAATATTACATATCGATATGAGCAAGGATATTCTTGGACTAAATCTGCAAAGATTGATTTTGTGAGAATAGATAAGGAAATTGATTATTCCGCACGTATACAACTGTTAGAGAATGGCTCTGCTTATTTTTCAAAGGAATACAGACGTATCCAGCAGGAAAAAATTAAAGCGAAATCTTTGAGATTAAAGGAGCTAATAAAGAAATACAAATTAGGAGAAACAAATGAATATAAGAGCCTCGGACTAACTCCGATGATGAATGTGTTTGTCCGCAGAGGCTACCTTGACGAAGATTACTACGACTATATATCATATTTCTATGAAGGTATGGTTTCACAAGCTGATAGGGAACTTTTGTTATCAATGAAAATTGAAGAAAGGCAACCTTATGAATACCATATAGACAAGATTGAGAATTTTGTCAAGGAATTAAAGGATTATATGTTTGAGAGTGATGCCATTCTCAATATTGATTTACTGGATTATCTTGCCTCGCATAATGTCCAAAGTGATAAATTTGAACATGTTATGATGCGATTGGAGCGAGATAAAGCCCCGTTACAATTCTTGTCCCAGTATTATTCTGAAGGCAAGCAACCAAGTGTGGTTTTTAAGCACTATATTGAATACGCAGATTCATGGAATAACATAGTAAGTTGGAATAATTCGGCAGAAAGGGACAATCTCATTGAGGCATATCTAAAGTTCTGTCCAAGTTGGGGACATATACAACAAAAATGGCTTAATGATAACTATAATTTTTTGGTTGAACATAGTGAAGGGATCACGTTGGATAAATCTCTGATTTTGGTAAAGGCGAGCCGATTTGTCAGTTTATGCAATGGTTCTGAGGATTTGCTTGATTGTGTTATCGAGAATGATTGTTACGAAATTAATCTTGAGAATCTATGTATTATAGCGATGAGGCTTCATTCCGAAGACAAAACTTTATCTGTCGAAAATCTTAATTATACTCGTATAAAGGAGACAAACAATGATTCTTTCATTGACTATATTGAGGACAATATATCTTCTACAATTCAATGCCTAAAGGATAGATACCAAGATGAAAGCTCAGAATCTTTGCTGTTTCTCTTGAACAATGCGGATATAGATGCAGAGGTTAAAACCAAATATTTAACAGGTCAACATAATCATATTGATGATTTTGCGAAAATAGATAATGAGGAGATGTATGCTGTTGCTGTAAAATCCAGGATATTGTTGCCAACTTGGAATAATGTGTCATTCTATTATGAGCACAAAGAGGGAATGAGTGATGAGCTGATGTCATTTATTAATTACTATGTGACAGAGTTGTCTGGTGAAATATGTTCGAATGATTTAAGTAATAAAAATGATCTATATGTATCTTTGTTTGGCAGCAAAATGTTGAATATAGATAATTATAGAAAGCTGTTAAAATCATTCACCGGACATTTCTTGGATATTGACAAGTTAAAGAATGTAGGGCAAGACAGACTGATGATTCTTGCAGAGAATGGACGGATTTTATTCAATGCAGATACACTCTCATCACTTCTTATAAATATCTCCAAAAATGAATCCTTAAAGTTGGAATTGGTTGTATATGGGATTTCTGCTGGGCTCAATGACTATAGTGTAATAACACATTTACTGACTTCTGTTGGAGGTGATTATATCGAAGTGTGCAATCAGGATAAGAGAGCCAAATTGTCAGACAATGCCTTGAATAGGCAATTATTAGAAGCGCTGAAGAAATCAGAATATATATCGTCATATCAAAATGACAAAAAGGATATAGGTAAACTGATAGTTTATCATAAAACAAAAAAGAATTAACCATTGGACCTTTTAAATTATAGGTAAATTTGATATGGATACTAATATATATACATTGATAGGCGAAGCTACGGCTTTTGATAAAAAGCAAATGCTCGAAGTCAGACATCCAAAAAGTTGGCTTAAAAGTGTATCTGCTTTTGCAAATGGCGAAGGCGGAACTTTGATTTTTGGCATTCGTGATGATGACCAAATAGTTGGACTTGCTGATGCTAAAGGCGATGCTGAGAAAATCAGTGAGGAGATAAAGAGTAAACTTGATCCAATACCTGTTGTCAATCTCGATCTCAAGGAGGTGGAAGGAAAGAACCTTGTATTATTGCATGTATATCCCGGACAGGAAACTCCATATTACTATATTGGAGACAAACAGCGATTGGCATTTGTAAGGGTTGGGAACGAATCCGTTGTGGCAAATCGCATTCAATTGAAGACTCTTGTTTTAAAAGGTGCAGGACGCACATACGACAGTCTTCCATCCAATAAAAGTTTTAAGGACATGGCATTTTCAAAGCTCAGGTCAGTCCATTATAAACGTCTGCAGCGTTCATTTGAAGACAGCGAGTTTGTGTCTTGGGGTATTGTAGACGAAGATGGTAAACTTACAAATGCCGGTGCTTTGTTGGCAGATGAATCTCCTGTCAGGCAGTCACGTATATTCTGTACACGCTGGAATGGTTTGGATATGACAAGTGGCTTGGGCGAAGCGATAGATGATGTTGAATTGGAGGGTTGCGTAATAGGTCAGTTACAGGATGCTGTGTCTTTCGTCAGAAACAATTCCCATAAGAAATGGTGGAAGGAAGACGATTATCGTGAAGAACTGCCAGATTATCCGGAACGTGCTGTGACGGAAGCGATAGCAAATGCGATTATTCATCGTGACTATATGCAAATGGGTAGTGAAATACACATTGATATGTATGATGACCGTTTGGAAATCTATTCTCCGGGCGGTATGTTGGATGGCAAATTCATTCAGCAGCTAAACCCATTTACGGTGCCATCCAAAAGAAGAAATCCGCTGTTGGCAGATTTTTTCAACCGGTTGGGACTTATGGAGAGACGCGGTAGTGGAATGAAGAAGATAATGGATGCGTATAAGCAATACCAACATTTGGCTAAATGTCATATTCCTGAATTTACCTCAGATGCTTCAGAGTTTCATGTGACTCTTTGGAACTTGAATTATGATGGTAATAATACCACTGCTGACAATACATCTCAAAAGAAGGGGCGCGTAAAAGAGCCTGTTGAGTTCACAAAAGAGTTCATAAAAGAGCCTGTTGAGTTCACAAAAGAGTTCATAAAAGAACCTGTTGAGTTCACAAAAGAGTTCATAAAAGCAAGTCGTCAGATATATAAGCTGATATCTACGAACCCTAAAGTCAGTACTGTTCAAATGGCAGTATCAATGGGACTATCAACACGTCAGGTTCAGAAATATATAAAACGTCTACAAGACTTGCACAAAATTGCCCGTGTAGGAGGACGCAAGACTGGAGAGTGGAAGATAATTGACGAAGAGTACGAAGGATTCTTTGATAGAATATAATGGTTTCATTTAAAGATGGACAAACTGACCAAGGAACAGCGTCATCGTTGCATGTCTGCAATAAAGGGCAAAAATACAAAGCCGGAATTATTGGTGAGAAAGTTCTTGTTCGGCCGTGGCTTTCGGTATAGGCTGA
>ENA-OROE01001576-OROE01001576.1-human-gut-metagenome-genome-assembly--contig:-NODE-1576-length-13928-cov-17.246810_pt1 | contig 13928 bp, 9 predicted proteins | sample MGYA00242126_ERZ509044 | MGnify/ENA primary metagenome ERZ509044 (study PRJEB26280, sample SAMEA2338716) | human gut metagenome | biome: human gut; feature: human-associated habitat; material: faeces... | reverse complement strand
TTTTCACATTCATGTGTAATAAGCCCTCAAATATTTGATGTTTAAGGGCTTTTTTGCTGAATTATTTCATTCCTCTGTTTTTCAGTAGTGGTTCCAGGCTTGGTTCCGCTCCACGGAAATTCTTATAAAGCACCATCGGGTCTTCGCTGTCTCCCTTCTCCAATACGTTATGGCGGAACAGGTCGGCGGTGTTTTTATCAAAAATACCATGTTCTTTGAAAGCTTCGAAAGCATCATTGTCCAATACGTTGGCCCATAGGTAACTATAGTATCCGGCAGCGTATCCGCCAATGATATGATTAAAGTAAGTCACGCGATAACGCGGTGCTATTTCGGGAATCAAGTTAAGCTTGTCCATCGCTTCTTTTTCGAATGCAAGCATATCCAGATTCTTTACATCTGTCATCGTGTGCAGGTTCATGTCGAGGATGGCGGCAGCCAGTAATTCGGTGGTCATGAAGCCCTGGTTGAAAGTTTTCTGTTGCAGTATCTTCTCGATGATTTCGTCGGGTATCACTTCTCCTGTCTGATAATGTTTGGCATACATTTTCAGCACTTCGGGTTCAGTCGCCCAATGTTCGTTGATTTGAGAAGGAAGTTCTACAAAGTCACGTACCACGTTGGTTCCCGATGTTCCTTTGTATTCACATTTTGTCAGCAGTCCGTGCAGAGCGTGACCAAATTCGTGAAACAGGGTTTCCACTTCATCCATGGTCAATAAAGAGGGGGTGTCGCCTACCGGCTTGGTAAAGCTGCAAACGTTGCATACCAACGGACGGGTTGTTCCGTGTTGCTCACGATAGTTGCTCATCCATGCACCACCGCTTTTCCCGGGACGTGGGAAATAGTCTACATAGAAGATACCGAGCTGGGAACCGTCTGCGTCTTTCACTTCAAAGACTTCTACATCAGGGTGATAAGTTGGTATGCCTTCCAGTTTGCTTAGGGTGATGCCATATAATTTGTTGGCTACGGCGAAAGCGCCATCGCGTACATTCTCCAGTTTGAAGTAAGGTTTTGTATCCTCTTCAGACAGGTTGTATTTTTCTTTCCGTAGTTTTTCGGTGTAATACCACCAGTCCCATGCTTCCAGTTTTTCTCCTTTTCCTTCCTTGTCCATTAACTTCTGGAGTTCGCCAGCTTCTGCTTTCGCTTTGGGGAGTGCATAGCTCCATAGATTATTCAGAAGGCTCATTACGTTGTTGGCGTTCTTTGCCATGGTTTCATCCAGGACGAAGTTTGCATAACAGTCGAAACCTAATAAGTTCGCTTTTTCCAGGCGGAGAGAAACGATCTTGCGGATGTTTTCCTTGTTATCGTTTCCGTCGTTGTTGTTGCCGCGGTTGATATAAGCTTTGTATATTTGCTCCCGGAGCGGGCGATTTTCAGAATATTGCAGGAAAGGCAGACGGCTGGCATTGTGCAGGGTGAACAACCATTTTCCCGGTTGTCCGGCTGCTTTCGCTTCTTCGGCCGCACTTTGGCGGAACCATTCAGGCAATCCTGCCAGATCTTCTTCCTTGTCAACGAAAAGTTGGAAGGCATTATTCTCATTCAGTATATTGTTGCTGAAAGTAATGCCGAGTGTAGAAAGTTCCTTGTTGATTTCGCGGAGGCGGGTTTGGTCTTCGGCATTAAGGTTTGCTCCGGAGCGGATAAATCTTTTATAAGTCTTGTCCAGCAGACGTTCTTGTTCCGACGTCAGGTTCAATGAATCTTTCTTTTGGTAGACATCGTTCACCCGTTTGAATAGTTTCCCATTCAGGGAGATATTGTCATTATGTTCCGAAAGAACCGGTGCCAGTTTGATGGAAAGTGCGGTCAGCGAATCAGTAGTTTCCGCATCTGTCATATTGAAGAAAATGATGCTTACCCGGTCTAAGATGGGTGCGCTGTTATCCAAAGCCACAATCGTATTTTCGAATGTCGGAATTTCCGGGCTTTCGATGATGGCTTCGATATTTTGATTCTGTTCTTCTATACCTTTTAGAAAGGCAGGTTCATAGTGCTCTAATTTAATCTTGTCGAAAGAAGGAACACCATACTCGGTTTGAAACTCTGTAAAGAAAGGATTGCTTTCTGTTTTCGTAGCACAGGAGTACATCATACAACTTACTGCTAAAATGGTTAGTGTCTTTTTAATCATCATAAGTGTTTTTTATTAGAGTTTTCAGTTCTTATCGTTTACTGATATAGCACCAGATCGGGTAATGGTCTGATGCCTTGATAGACCGGTCTACCGTGCAATTGTAGGCTTTCAGGTTGGGGCTGATCAAGATATTGTCTATGCGGAAATAGAACTTGTTCTGATTGTAGGAAATACCTAATCCTTTACCGGACTGTGTGAATGCATCATCTAGTTTTTGAGTCAGGATGCGATGGGTATATGAGATAGAACCGTCGTTGAAATCGCCGCATACTATGGTTGTCGGATATTTACTTTCTGCAATGGTTTTAGCCACAGAATCTGCTTGTGTAGCCCGGATAGCCGATGCTTCCGCCAGTTTTCTTATTAATTGCCTAAGTCCGGTTTTTACTTTCTTGGCATTCGGGTCTTTAATCATATCCTCATACATCCCTCTGTCTTCTTTGGTGAGCTTGTTGGATTCCAGGTGGTTGTTGATTAATGTAAGAGTGTCGTTATTCACATTCAGTACATATTTCATGGAGCCGTTATAATTACTTTCATATTCGATGGGATGTATCGAGAGTATGGGGAACTTAGAGAAACAGGCAAGTTGCACATCTCCTTTCCCTTGTTGGTGGACGGATTGGTAAGGATAGGCTTTCAATGCTTTTTTAATGTCCTGTTCCGTCAGGTATTTCTTGTTGGTAGCGGTGTTATATTCTTGCAGACAGATAATATCGGCGTTACTATCTACAAGATAAGACAATACCGGGTTTTTTCCATCTTTCTTCTCCAAATTGTTGAAACTCATTACGTTGTAGGATAGGATTTTGATGCTTCCTTCCGGTATGGTTTTAGTGGTGGAGTTAAAAGGAATATAAGTCCGTATCTGCGGAATACAAATTAGAAAACCGATGGCAGGCAAGAGCGCATAGCGGTAATTGACAAATGCCCAGAAGCCGATAAAAATCAGATTAATCGTCAGGAATATCGGAAATGCAAGTCCCAAGCTGGAAGCAAGTGGATTTATTTTCGGGTTAAGGTAAGGGCTATAAGCGCTTAATATCAACGTTCCCACGAAGAGAGCGTTGACAGCAAGTATCAGATATGCGACAAATTTGCCAATATGTTCCATTCCTTTATCTTTTGCTTGCGTCGAACAAGCTTTTCTTTTCTTCAGTTGTCAGACTGTCGTAACCGGATTTCTTTAGTTTTTCCAAAATACGGTCCACTTCATCAGACTGTGCTTTTTTGTGGGCATTGTAATCATAATCCTTCTCGCGACCGGTGGCACTGTTTCCATAGTGTACCTTCATTTTCGGTTTCCGTTTCCATGTTTTCTTTTGAAACAAGGAGGTGAAACCATCCAGAATCCAGTTGATCCAGGAAGTCAAATCAGTTCCTTTACTTAGGCTGGCGGCAAACCAAAGTCCTGCAAGAGCACCGCCCAGGTGGGCGATATGTCCTCCGGCATTACTTGAGGTGATGGATAATACATCGATTCCGATAACAACCAGTGCCAGATATTTGAGACGGATAGCACCGAAAAGAAAAAGTTGCACCCTGTAATTTGGTTCACGATAAGCCGTAGCAGCTACGATGGCTAATACGGAAGCTGATGCTCCTACCAATGTTGCACCCGCCACTTGCGAACTGAATAAAGGAAATACATTGTAGGCAACCATATACAGTAAACCTCCACAGATACCTCCTAATACATATAGTCCTCTTAAATGCTTGGCCGAGAAAAAGTAGAGAAACAAACTTCCGAACCAATACAGCCAAAGCATATTGAATAGAATATGCAGGATACCGGCATGCATAAACATATAAGTAAATAACGACCACGGCTGATGAATAAATCCGATAAAGGATGCCGGCAGGGCAAATATACCGAATATATCGGGGGTACTTACTTCAAACAGTCGCAAGAAAACGTTAATCAACGTGCCGATCAGAAAGATGCCTACGTTGATATAAATCAGTTGGATGAAAATATTTCCTCTTCTGAATGTCTCCTTTAAATCAGCTATAATATGTCCCATTGTTATTGCTTTTTTTTCTCCAATACAAAATCAGGATCAATCCAAATAACATTCCTCCCAGGTGAGCAAAGTGAGCGACATTGTCTCCGGCGCTATTGGCAAGTCCTGACCATAATTCAATCGCGGCGTATCCTATAACGAAGAACTTCGCTTTGATAGGAAATGGCAGCGGGAAGATAAACAACCGGTTATTGGGAAATAACATACCGAATGCCAGCAATATGGCGTAAACGGCTCCCGAAGCACCTACGGTGGTCATCATGTTCAGATACTCTTCCATTGGGATAACACCTGTACCTATATTCACTTGTGCGTAGTGGCTAAGTTCCGTTACATATTGAATATACTGTACCCCTTCCTGGATAAGTCCCGCACCGATACCGCAGAGAATATAGTAAAAGAGGAAACGTTTGGGTCCCCAGGTTTGTTCGAGAATCGGTCCGAACATAAAAACGGCAAACATATTAAAGAAAATGTGGCTGAATCCGCCGTGCATGAACATATAAGTGATAAGCTGTGCCGGATTAAAGTCACTTGCGAGGAAAAAATGTAATCCCAGATAATTCGTTAAATCCAGGCCGTAACGTTGGGCTACGATTGTCCCGAAAAATACTAGTACATTGATAATTATCAGGTTTTTAGTTACAGTTGGCATCATTTTAATTTCTGAATATTTAGATAATAGACGCAAAAGTACGAATAAATTCTGTTTTAAAGCATGAAAAACGCTTCCTATTAGCTCTTTTTCAATAATTTGCTGCGTTTTTTTTATGTTTTTATTTGATATGTTGTTTTGTTCGGCTATATTTGTGGAATTAATCCATTGTGGGATAATCTTTTGTGTAACATATATATTAATTAATCATTTTACGTATTATGAATAAGTCTGATCTTATTAGCGCAATGGCTGCTGAAGCTCAAATGAGCAAAGCCGATGCAAAAAAAGCACTTGATGCTTTCATCACTTCAGTTACTAATGCTATGAAAGCTGGTGACAAAGTATCTCTCGTAGGTTTTGGTACTTTCTCAGTAAGCGAAAGAGCTGAAAGAACTGGTATTAACCCTTCTACAAAGGCAACTATTACTATTCCTGCTAAGAAAGTAGCTAAATTTAAAGCTGGTGCTGAATTATCTGCAGCTGTTGAATAAGATAGATAGTTGAAAGAAATTAGGAGAGGAGACGCGATGCGTCTCCTTTTTTTGTATCTTTGCGCGCAAGAAATAACTTGATTATGAAGATAGAAGATAAACTTGTAGCGTCCGTTATTAGTGGACTGAAAGCACTCTACGGTCAGGAAGTCCCTGAAAAGATGGTGCAAATGCAAAAAACAAAGAAAGAATTTGAAGGACATTTGACACTGGTCGTGTTCCCTTTTCTGAAGATGTCAAAAAAAGGACCGGAGCAAACAGCACAGGAAATCGGTGAATATCTGAAGGCAAACGATCCGGCTGTAGCAGCGTTTAATGTGATAAAAGGGTTCTTGAACCTGACTATTGCATCGGCTACATGGATTGAATTGCTGAACGAGATTCAGGCGGATGAACAGTACGGCTTAATGCAGGTCACTGACGCTTCTCCATTGGTGATGATTGAGTATTCTTCTCCGAATACAAACAAACCGCTTCACTTGGGACACGTGCGTAATAACCTTTTAGGCAACGCATTGGCTAACATTGTAGCGGCAAACGGCAATAAGGTAGTCAAAACAAATATTGTAAACGACCGTGGTATCCACATCTGTAAGTCCATGCTGGCATGGAAGAAATACGGAAACGGTGAAACTCCTGAAACTTCGGGTAAGAAGGGGGACCACCTGGTAGGTGATTATTATGTATCTTTCGATAAGCATTATAAAGCGGAAGTAAAAGAGCTGATGGCTAAATTTACAGCGCAGGGAATGAGTGGCGATGAAGCGAAAGCAAAGGCTGAAGCTGAATCTCCATTGATGCAGGAAGCCCGCGAAATGTTGGTGAAGTGGGAAGCCGGTGATCCGGAAGTACGCGGATTGTGGGAAATGATGAACAACTGGGTATATGCAGGATTCGACGAAACCTACAAGAAGATGGGGGTTAGCTTTGACAAGATCTATTATGAATCCAATACTTACCTCGAAGGAAAAGAAAAGGTAATGGAAGGTCTGGAAAAAGGTTTCTTCTACAAGAAAGAAGACGGTTCCGTATGGGCCGACCTGACTGCCGAAGGACTGGATCATAAGCTCCTTCTCCGTGGTGACGGTACTTCTGTCTACATGACTCAGGATATCGGTACGGCTAAACTTCGTTTTGCCGATTACCCGATTAATAAGATGATTTATGTAGTAGGTAACGAACAGAACTATCACTTCCAGGTGCTTTCTATCTTGCTCGATAAACTTGGTTTCGAATGGGGTAAGAGTCTGGTACACTTCTCTTACGGAATGGTGGAACTGCCGGAAGGTAAGATGAAATCCCGTGAGGGTACGGTAGTTGATGCTGACGACTTAATGGAGGAAATGATTGCCACTGCTAAAGAAACTTCACAAGAACTCGGAAAACTGGATGGTTTAACACAGGAAGAAGCGGATGATATTGCCCGTATCGTTGGTTTGGGAGCTTTGAAATATTTCATCCTGAAAGTGGATGCCCGTAAGAATATGACATTCAATCCGAAAGAATCTATCGACTTCAATGGTAATACAGGACCATTTATCCAATATACTTATGCACGTATTCAGTCGGTGCTCCGGAAAGCGGCAGAATCGGGTATTGTCATTCCTGAACAGATTCCGGCTGGTATTGAATTGAGCGAAAAAGAAGAAGGGCTGATTCAGATGGTTGCCGACTTTGCTGCTGTTGTAAAACAAGCCGGTGAAGATTACAGCCCGTCTATTATTGCTAATTATACTTATGACTTGGTGAAAGAATACAATCAGTTCTATCATGACTATAGTATTCTGCGCGAAGAGAATGAGGCTGTGAAAGTATTCCGTATCGCTCTGTCTGCTAATGTAGCTAAAATTGTTCGCTTGGGAATGAATTTGCTGGGTATCGAAGTTCCTTCCAGAATGTAAAACTTTCTCTGAACAAAATAGATTTCTGCGGGGTTTCTTTTATATATATAAAAGGAACCTCGTATGTTTTACTCCCCCCATCCATTGCTTCGGAAGAGAGAAACGGAAACTGCTACTGTCTCTTATTCCGAACTGCTGTTTGACCTGATTTATGTTTTCTCGGTCACGCAACTTTCACATTATTTGCTTCATAATCTCACTTGGGAAGGATTATTGAAAGAAACAATCCTGTGGTTTGCAGTCTGGATGTTGTGGCAACATACCATCTGGGTGACTAACTGGTTCAACCCGGATACCCGGCCGATACGTATTCTTCTTTTTATCAGTATGCTGGTGGGGCTGGTGATGGCGGCTGCTATTCCTTATGCCTTTACTTACCGGGGATTGATATTTGCTGTCTGCTATGTTCTGATACAGGCAGGGAGAACACTTTATATTATCGAGGTGTTAGGAGATCATCATCTGGCTGCTAATTTTAAGCGAATTATGGGCTGGTTCTGTATATCTGCCGTCTTTTGGATTACGGGTGCCATATTGCAGGGAGAATGGCAAATTCTACTGTGGATTATAGCCGCCATCTGTGATTATACAGCCCCGATGCACGGATTTGCTTTACCTCGTCTGGGACGTTCGGACAGTAGCAAGGAATGGACTATTGAAGGGCATCATTTGGTGGAACGTTGCCAGTTGTTTGTGATTATTGCTTTTGGAGAAACTCTATTGATGACAGGAGCTTCTTTGAGTGAAGTAGAAGAATGGACGCCTCTCGTGATTATTTCTGCTGTCATATCTTTTATTGGTAGTTTGGCTATGTGGTGGGTTTACTTTGATGTGAGCAGTGAAGCCGGTAGTCGGAAAATACAGGAAGTGAAAGATCCCGGAAAGCTGGGGTTGATTTATAATGCAATTCATATTGTACTAGTGGGAGCATTGATTATTTGTGCGGTAGGAGACGAGCTGATTGTTGCCCATCCCGAACAAGAAATGAGAGCGGAAGTTGTTTTTGTTCTGATTATCGGACCAATCGTTTATATTCTGGCAAATAGTATCTATAAATATGTCACGTGCCGTATGCTTCCTTTATCACATATTATTGCTGTAATAGCTTTGGCTTTACTGCTTCCCTGGCCTTATCACATTTCTTTATTGACGATGAATATCTTGGTAACATCTGTTTTTATATTCGTGATTGTGTTTGATATGCTATTCCCTAATAAAGGTTTTAAGATAAAATGGGAGCCGAAGATTTAATGATGGAAGCCTATTCATAACGGATAATACTTACATCCTATAATGTTGTGGCTTAAAATAAAAACACAGTTCACACGAATTCTTGGTGAGTATTCGAGAAGTTGTGTGAACTGCGTAATTCGCGCCTTTCTAAACAGATGTCTATTATGTCTTTTTCATCGATGGTTCGCAATGCGAAGTCCCGATAGCGATTCCGTACAATATCCGGGCTGCTTTTATTTAAATCGTATCAATCTTTATTTGTACCAATCTTTATTTTGTTTCCCATTCGATGATACCCATCCAGAGAACTTGGGATATGATTGATCGATTCGTTTCCCTTCCTCTGGAACCGGGAGATTACTTACTGGCATATTGATAGCAAACGGCATCAAGTCTGCAGAAACATAATACATCCCTTCTTCTGGTCTGTAGATGTCTTTCCCGGTTCCCAGTAACGATAAGTCGGCTTTATCAGTCGGGGGATAATTTATCAGATGTAATTCTTTGCCTCTACCCTCGTTGGAACTGATGAAGATAAACGGGTTGTAAGGAGGTACCACCTCTTTCTCACTAGCTCCATCAAGCGTGATGGTTACAGTATATTCTTTCTTTGATTCATCAGTGATATTTTTGAATTTTGTCATGTCGTCATACAACAATATGGTTGGGTGAGACTGTCCAGGCTCTGTTTCTTTTCCTTCCATGTATATAGAACTTGATAAACCACTGGCATCAGGCCCCGTTATTTTTACACTCTTGACATTGCTGTTTGAGAGCTTGTGTAATTGATATCCAAATCCGTTTTGCAGATAACCGCCACAGTGCTGTAAGATAAACTTGTCTTCTATTTCGTAAATGCGATTGTCAAGAGCATTTCGGGTCATCGTACTGGTGTACTTTACCATTACGTCATTCATATCGTAATCACCTAACTTAGGCCATAAGTCTTCAAAAGCCAGTGTACCGGAATAAGAAATTTTATATTGCTCGGGGATTGCTTCGGGGTCTTCAGGCAATGGAGGCAATATCGGGTCAATAGCATTCTTTTCTGACGTATGAATATAGAAGATGGCATCTGCATAATCGAAGTCAATATTATCTTCGAATCCTACTGCTACAATCTGCCCGGACTTGGAATCACGGAGAGATACAGTTCTTTGTGTATTATTCGTGTTTAGATTCCTGGTGGAGTAGCGTGCCCCCATACCTTTTATGATATCGCCCACTTTGTCTTTATCTGTTTCTGAGGTGAGTTTACTCTTGAATCCCATACCTTGAAGGCACCAGCCAATTGTGACTCCTGCAGGAAATTTGTCTTCGTATTCCTGTGTCTCTTCATTCCAATATTTGAGTTTTATTTCTTCGCCACACACTAATGCTCCTACCCCTAAAGTCTTGTAAACAGGAGAGGTGTTTGGGAATGCAATTATTTGTTTTATATCACTCGTGCTCTGGGGCGGATTGTTGGTCGGATAGGTGTAATATCCAACTGTATTGTACCATGCAGCAGAGCTGTTTATAAATACGAGGCTTACTTCGGTCGGGTTAACAATTGGAATATCTGAAGTCATTTTAATGGAACCATCAAAAAACTCCGGATAATTCTGACTGATGTTCATAACCTTGCTTTTACCGCTCTCATCTTTGACTGTAACCTTTCTGAAAACATACTTGATGTTGTATAGTACGTCTGCCGGAGGTATATTTATTTTAGGTTCCAGGTTGGTTGGTCTTCCGCTGTCATCCCAGTCTGCATCGGGAAGAACATGCCATTCTTTTAGATAGGTATGTTGGTTCACGGTCACTCCTCTGGTTTTTGATGCCGTTTGTGAACGTAAGGTAGCGATATATGCATCTTGATTAAATGAAAGCCGACGACTGTCGTCAATCGTTAGTTTAAGAGGAGATACGGTGGCTAAATAATCCGATGATAACCATACTTCCGAGAGGTCCGCCGGAATATTCATCTCTCCGCTGAATTTGCCTTCTTCGTCTGTAACTGCACGGTAGATAGGCTCTATGTCCTTTTGGGACACGCTGCCGTCAGCTGAGTATTCAATGGGATCTTGATCGTAAATGTCAAAAAGGACACGATAATTTTCGCTTTTGAAACAATAATTGATATCCAAAGCAACAGCTTGGGTCATGTTGAAGTCGAAGTATGCTTCTTTTGGCATATGCCTTCTCTCCCAAGATAAGTCACGCTCTTTGTCCATACAACTGATGGAAGCTATGGTAAGCACTCCTATCATTAAATACTTTAAATTTGTTTGCTTCATAAGTTTGTGTATTAAAAGAAAAAGAGCAAATATATACATTTAATTATATAATTTGCTCTTTTTCTAGTTTTTTTATTTCTTTTTTGCGAATCGTCCTTTTTTTGTGGTCGCTGGTCCTTTTTCATCTTGTAATTTGATGAGTTCCAAACAGCTAGCCAAACTCAAATCCTGCGGGACGATATCTTTAGGAATTTTATAATTAGAACCCTTATAGGTAATATAAGGTCCGTAACGTCCGTTCAGAATCTCAAGTTCCGGCTCCTCTTCAAACTTCTTGATGTGGCGTTCCGTTTCTTTCTGGCGTTTCTCCAGAATCAGCTGTTCTGCTTCTTCCAAAGTAATTTCCATCGGATCAAGTGTTTTCGGGAGCGATACATATACCTTATTGTGCAGGACATACGGACCGAAACGGCCTACGCCTACACTGACTGATTTTCCTTCATATTCGCCCAGTGTACGAGGTAATTTGAATAATTCCAGTGCTTCTTCCAAAGTGATGGTTTCCATGGATTGACCTTTCTTCATTTGTGCGAAGCGTGGTTTTTCTTCATCTTCTACAGTACCAATCTGTACAACAGGACCGAAGCGACCAATCTTAACAGAAACAGTCTTGCCTGTTCCCGGTTCTTCTCCCAGAATACGTTCGCCTACTTTATGTTCCGTCTTGATAGCCAATGTGTTTTCTACAGACGGATGGAACTTATCATAGAAATTCTTCATGATAGAAGTCCATTTCACTTCTCCTTCTGCAATCTCGTCAAATTCCTTTTCTACACTGGCGGTAAAGTTGAAATCCAGAATGTCCGGGAAATATTCGGTAAGGAAATCATTTACCACAGTGCCGGTATCCGTTGGGAACAACTTCGCCTTTTCTGCACCGGTAATTTCAGTATGGTTTTCATCCTTAATCTGACGATCTTTCAATGTCATGACATTAAACTGCCGTTCTTCCCCGTCTTTATTACCTTTCTCCACGTATTCGCGTTGTTGGATGGTAGAGATAGTAGGTGCATATGTAGACGGACGTCCGATACCCAGTTCTTCCAACTTGCGTACAAGACTTGCTTCCGTATAGCGTGGAGGACGTTGGGTGAAACGTTCGGTTGCGATAATAGGCCCATGTTCCAACTTTTGGCCTTTTTTCAGAGGAGGAAGCAGGTGACTCTCATCTTCTTGTTCGTTGTCATCATCATAAGATTCACGGTATACGCGCAAGAATCCGTCGAACTTAATCACTTCGCCGATGGCTGTAAATACATCGCTGCTGCCACTTATTGTTATGGTAGCAGTTGTCTTTTCCAGTTCCGCATCTGCCATTTGTGAGGCAATGGTGCGTTTCCATATCAAGTCGTACAGTTTCTTTTCCTGTGCTGTTCCTTCAACGGACTGGTTTTCCATATAGGTAGGACGGATAGCCTCATGCGCTTCTTGTGCACCCTTAGTCTTTGTTTCGAAATGACGGGGGTGTACGTAGCGGTCACCCATCATTTTGATGATAGCGTCTTTACTGCCTGTTGTCGCAAATTCCGAGAGGTTGACAGAGTCCGTACGCATATAAGTGATGAATCCCGATTCGTATAAGCGTTGCGCGAGCATCATGGTCTGCGCTACGGTATATCCCAGTTTGCGTGCGGCTTCCTGTTGCAACGTAGATGTTGTGAATGGAGCAGGAGGCGTTTTCTTGACCGGGCGGGTAGTAATATCGTCAATAGCAAAGCTTGCTCCCTGACATGCGTTGAGGAAAGCTTTTGCTTCTTCTTTTGTTTTAATACGGCGAGCCAGTTCAGCTTTCATTTCCACCAGTTTTCCGTCCGTGTCCGGAACGAGGAATACGGCAGTGATGCGATAAGCAGCTTCCGTTTGGAAAGCATGTATTTCACGTTCACGTTCAACGATCAGGCGGACAGCAACTGACTGAACACGTCCGGCAGAAAGTGCCGGTTTCACTTTTCTCCAAAGCACGGGAGAGAGTTCGAAACCTACGATACGATCCAGAATCCGTCGTGCTTGCTGTGCATTTACGAGGTTGAGGTCAATGTCGCGTGGTTGCTCAATCGCTTTTAAAATAGCGCTTTTCGTAATTTCATGAAATACGATTCGTTTTGTGTTTTCCGGTTTTAGTTTCAAGACCTCATACAGATGCCAGGCAATCGCCTCTCCCTCGCGGTCCTCATCGGATGCGAGCCATACGGTTTCTGCCTCTTTAGCTTCTGTCTTCAGTGTGCTAACCAGCGCCTTTTTGTCTGCCGGGATTTCGTAGCTGGGTTTAAAATCATTATTTACGTCGATACTGAAATCTTTTTTCTTCAGATCGCGTATGTGTCCGTAACTAGAAAGGACTTTGAAATCTTTCCCCAGAAACTTTTCAATCGTTTTTGCTTTTGCCGGAGACTCGACAATGACAAGGTTTTTCTGCATAATTCTTTCTTTTATAATGGCTTGTACCACAATATTCGGGGACAAAAGTAAAAAAAAAGATTCTCCCCACCTTATATTATAAGGAGAATTTAATAAAATCTTAAGATTTACCAATGTTGATGTTAACTTTTACATCTGTAAATCTTAAGATTTAGCTTAAAGGGAGGATGCTTGCCGGCTTATTTTGTTGCGGATGAGGGGTCTTCCTTTATTTTTTTGAGAAACTCTGTCGGTAACATTCCAAATTGTTTCTGAAAACATTTGGCAAAGTAGGAAGAAGAACTGAACCCGACGAGGAATCCTATTTCGGTAACCCTATATTCTCCCTCCACCATCATTTTGCAGGCTTTCTTTAATCGAGTGACCTTGATGAAATCATTGGGAGTCATGCCAATAATGCCTTTGATTTTGGTAAATACAGAGGTACGGCTCATTCCCAGTTCCTGTGCCAGTGTATTTACCGAAAATTCGGAGTCCTCAATATTATTCTGGATGATTTCGGTACATTTATTCATAAATTCTTCATCCAGTTTATTGTGGACAGCGGAGTGCAGATCGGACAACGGAGTAGAGGCATACGTTTTCTGCTGACTTTCCCTTTTCTTGAGTAAGTTCAGCAATTGTGCTTTCAGGTGGAAAGGTGAGAATGGTTTCTCTATATATGCATCCGCACCGGCTTCCAGTCCTTTGATTTTACTTTCCGTATCCGTTTTGGCTGTCAGCAGAATGACAGGAACATGGGAAATATTGATGTTACTTTTAATTTTCCCACAGA
>ENA-OROE01001574-OROE01001574.1-human-gut-metagenome-genome-assembly--contig:-NODE-1574-length-13968-cov-2.354417_pt1 | contig 13968 bp, 13 predicted proteins | sample MGYA00242126_ERZ509044 | MGnify/ENA primary metagenome ERZ509044 (study PRJEB26280, sample SAMEA2338716) | human gut metagenome | biome: human gut; feature: human-associated habitat; material: faeces... | reverse complement strand
GACGACGATCGCCGCGACGGCCCTGGCGGTTGTTGCTCTGCTGTGCCTGCTGCTCTTCGAACTCACGCTCGGTCATGTCGCCCTTGTAGATCCAGACCTTCACGCCGATACGGCCGTAAGTGGTCTTGGCCTCGAAGAAGCCGTAATCAATGAGGGCACGCAGGGTCTGCAGCGGAACGCGACCCTCGCGATAGAACTCGGAACGGCTCATTTCGGCGCCACCAAGGCGGCCGGAGAGCTTGATACGAATACCCTTGGCGCCTGCACGCATGGCATCCTGCTGGGCCTTACGCATCGCGCGACGGAAGGTCACGCGGTTGGTGAGCTGCTCAGCGATGCCCTGTGCGACGAGCTGGGCGTCCAGTGCTGCGTTCTTCACTTCGAAGATGTTGAGCTGGACCTGCTTGCCGGTGAGCTTCTCGAGCTTGGCGCGAACGCGCTCAGCCTCAGCGCCACGACGGCCGATGACGATGCCCGGACGAGCGGTGTGGATGTCCACACGCACGCGGTCGCGGGTACGCTCGATGACGATACGGGACACGCCCGCACGCTCGAGATCCTTGCTCATGGCCTTGCGGATGGCGTCATCTTCGAGAACGAAGTCGCGGTAGCGTTCGCCAACCTTGTTGGAATCGGAGAACCACTTGGAACGATGGTTCTCAGTGATTCCCAGGCGGTAGCCAAACGGATTGATCTTCTGACCCATCTTTAGCGGTTTCCTTCCTTGTTAGCGACGACGACCGTGATGTGGCTGGTGCGCTTGTTGATACGAGCGGCACGGCCCTGTGCACGGGCGCGGAAACGCTTGAGCGTCACGCCTTCGTCCACATAGGTCTCCTTCACGACCAGGTCGTTCTCACGGAACGGTTCGCCGGCCTTGTCGGCCTTCACGCGAGCGTTCGCGATGGCGCTCTCCAGGACCTTACGCACCGGGAGGGATGCGTCCTGCGGAGCGAACTTCAGAATGGTGATGGCTTCGGTCGCCTTCTTGCCTCGGATGAGGTCGACCATACGGCGAGCCTTGCGCGGCGTCACGCGGACGTGACGAGCGATTGCTTTAGCTTCCATGTGTCCTTACTCTCCTTTAGCGGCGTGCCTTCTTGTCGTCCTTCACATGACCCTTGAAGGTCTTGGTCGGGGCGAACTCACCGAGCTTGTGGCCAACCATGGATTCGGTGACGAACACCGGAACATGCTTGCGGCCATCATGAACGGCGAAGGTGTGTCCGATGAAATCAGGGGTGATCATCGAACGACGGGACCACGTCTTGATGACGTTGTGCGTACCCTTCTCGTTCTGCTCGTCGACTTTCTTCTGCAGGTGGGCGTCGACGAAGGGGCCCTTCTTGATGCTACGAGTCATCTACTCGACACTCCCTTACTTACGGTTCTTACCATTCGGGCGACGACGAACAATCATCTTGTTCGAAGCCTTCTTCGGACGGCGGGTACGAACCTCGCCCTTGCCCCACGGGGAGACCGGCGGCTTACCACCGCGGGTACGACCGCCGTGCGGGTGATCGACAGGGTTCATGGATTCACCACGGGTGATCGGGCGCTTGCCCATCCAACGAGCGCGGCCTGCCTTGCCAAGCTGGATGTTGGCATGATCGGAATTACCGACCTCACCAACGGTCGCGCGGCAGCGAGCGTCCACGTTGCGGATTTCGCCAGACGGCATACGCAGCTGGGCGTAAGCGCCATCCTTGGCGACGAGCTGCACGGAAGCACCTGCGGAACGAGCGATCTTGGCGCCACCCAGCGGGCGGAGCTCAATCGCACCACGGTACCAGTCGGGATGTTGCGCAGCGGCAGGTTGTTGCCCGGCTTGATATCAGCCTGAGCGCCGGTCTCGATGATGTCGCCCTGCTTGATGCCTTCCGGAGCGATGATGTAACGCTTCTCACCATCTGCGTAGTGCAGCAGTGCGATGCGAGCGGAACGGTTCGGGTCGTACTCGATGTGAGCGACCGTTGCCGGCACGCCGTCCTTGTCCCAACGCTTGAAGTCGATGAGACGGTACTGACGCTTATGACCGCCGCCACGATGACGGGAGGTCATACGGCCGTAGGAGTTACGACCGCCAGTCTTGCTGAGCTTGCGAACCAGCGACTTCTCAGGCGTGGAGCGCGTAAGCTCGGAGAAGTCCGAGACGGACGCGTTACGGCGGCCTGCAGTCGTCGGCTTATAAACGCGGATAGCCATAATCTAGTTCTTCCTTTAACTTTTCTCGGCTAGCCTTCAGTTACCGAAGATGTCGATCGTCTGGCCCTCGGCGACGGTCACGATGGCGCGCTTCTGATTGACGCGCTGGCCGAAACCGTTGCGGGTGCGCTGACGCTTGCCGGCGCGGTTGAGGGTGTTGACGTTCGTCACCTTGACATTGAAGATCTCTTCGATTGCCTGCTTGATCTGAACCTTGTTCGCGTTCGGAGCCACCACGAAGGTGTACTGACCGCGATCGGACAGAGCGTAGCTCTTCTCAGAAACGACAGGCTTGAGGATGATGTCGTGTGCGGGCTTGTGAATAGCGACCATGAAAATCAGGCCTCCTTTGCAGCCGGCTCAGCCTTCGCAGCGAGGAAAGCGTCGAAGCCTTCCTTGGAGAAGACCACGTACTGAGCGGTGACCACGTCGTACGTGTTGAGCTGATCGGCGAAGATCGGGTGAACGGTCGGGATGTTACGAACGGAAAGCCATTCGTTCACATTCTCGCGAGAGAGCACCACGGTGGTGAACTTGTTCTCGGTCACCGGGGTAAGAGCGGCAACGGCGGCCTTGGTGGACGGGGCTTCGGAAACACCGAAGTCGACAACGGCCACGTGACCGGCATTGGCACGATCGGAAAGCACGTACTTCAGAGCAGCGGCCTTCATCTTCTTCGGGGTGCGCTGGGAGTAGTCACGCGGCTGCGGACCGAACACGGTGCCGCCGTGGTACCACTGCGGTGCACGGATGGAGCCCTGACGAGCACGACCGGTGCCCTTCTGCTTCCACGGCTTCTTGCCGCCGCCGGAAACCATGCCACGAGTCTTGGTGGCGTGGGTGCCCTGGCGAGCAGCGGCGAGCTGGGCGATGACGACCTGGTGGATCAGCGGGATGCGGGACTGAACTTCTTCAGCGGAGAAGCCGAAGATCTCAGCCGGGGCATCGACGGTGCCGGTGGCCTTGCCCTGGTTATCGGTGACGTTCAGAGTAACGTTTGCCATGATTTATCAGGCTCCCTTCACTGCCGAACGGACGAGAACGATGCTGCCCTTCGGGCCCGGAATGGCGCCCTTGATAGCCAGCACGCCGTTCTCAACATCCGACGAAACGATGGTGAGGTTCAGCGCGGTGTTGGTCACATGACCCATGCGGCCAGCCATGCGCTTGCCCTTGAGGATGCGGCTCGGGGTGGCGCATGCGCCAACAGAGCCAGGACGACGCTCGTTCTTGTGAGAGCCGTGGGTACGACGATAGGACTTGAAGCCCCAGCGCTTGATGGTGCCTGCGAAGCCCTTGCCCTTGGTGGTACCGGTCACGTCGACCAGGGTGCCTTCCGGGAACAGCTCAGCGGTCAGCTCCTGACCCGGCTCGAACTCTTCGGCGTTATCGGTGCGGACCTCAGCGAGGTGACGACGCGGGGTGACGCCAGCCTTGGCGAAGTGACCGGCGAGCGGCTTAGTCACCTTGGTCGGGTCAACCTGGCCGTAGCCAAGCTGAACAGCCTTGTAGCCGTCGGACTCTTCGGACTTGACAGCGGTCACCACGTTAGTGGAGACATCAACAAGGGTCACAGGAACGAAGAAACCGTTCTCGTCCCAGACCTGAGACATACCGAGCTTCTTGCCCAGCAGTGCGGTGCGATTAGACATAATGGTTCCCTCCTCCCTTACAGCTTGATCTCGATGTTCACGTCTGCGGGCAGATCAATGTGCATAAGGGAATCCACGGCCTTCGGGGTCGGGTCCACAATGTCAATGAGACGCTTATGAGTGCGCATCTCGAAATGCTCGCGAGAATCCTTGTACTTGTGAGGAGAACGGATAACGACGAACACGTTCTTCTCGGTCGGGAGCGGAACCGGGCCAACCACAGTTGCGCCCGCGTTCGTCACCGTTTCGACGATCTTCTTCGCCGATTGGTCGATGACCTCATGGTCATAGGACTTAAGCCTGATGCGGATTTTCTGTCCCGCCATTGCCTTCCGCCCTTTCTAGCGATTCGTTAGTTACTGTTTACCAGCCTGCTTCTCAAAGGGCACCGGCGTAGAAGCCCCCGGAACCGTGGAAGTTCCGTGGCCATACCACATCAGTGCGCAGCTATGCAGTTTTCACTCTCGTGATCACTGTGCCACGCTCGCTTTTTTAATTCCAATTTGCGAGCCCTAAAATCAGGCAACTTCTTTATCTAAGCATCAGGGGTGAACATATGGAATTCGCGCGTGTCGCGGTTTTTCCAACGTTTTTCGCGGTGTCGCGCCAACGCAATCACGCGTCTTCTTTCGATGAAGAACGCGGAAGGTAACGGCGACGGTCCACTTCCCCCTCACTATAAAAAAGGAGCCTGATGGTTTCCCATCAGGCTCCTTTTGCACGACTCCTTATATACGCTTCACTTCACATCTTTTATATAAAGAGTCACGTTGCGATATTGCGATCAGGCGCGCTCGGAAGCTTCCTCCGTAGCGGCTTCGCCCTGACGCTGGACGCGCAGCTTGTGGCCTTCCGCCTGGCTGACGCCGTAGTAGGCGGCAATGGCGATATCCTTCATATCCTCGATCTGCGGGATACGCGGGTTCGCCGGTGCGCACTGGTCTTCGTAGGCGCGCATGCCGATCTGGTCGATGATGGACCAATAGTAGTCCTCATCCACACCGCACTCCTGGAAGCTCTTGTTCATGCCGAGCTTGTTGTCACGGTAGTCCTCGACGGCCTTGGCCAGGTTTTCGACACCCTCTTCCGGAGTCTTGCCCGGGTTCACGCCAAGGTTCTTGGCGATCTCCTGATAGCGCTCCGGAGCGACGTACTTGTTGTACTTCGGCCAGCTGGTCGGCTCCTCCGGCACGGAACCGTTGTAACGGATCACGTACGGCAGAAGGATGGAGTTGGTACGACCGTGGGCAACGTGGCACAGTGCACCAATGGTGTGGGCCATGCCGTGGCACATGCCGAGGAAGGCGGAGCCGAAAGCCATGCCGGCCATGGTGGCGGCATTATGCATCTTCTCCTGGGCACGGGTCTTCTCCTCACCCGGCTCGCCATTGACGGACTCAGCGAGGTTGTCCCAAACCAGCTTGGCAGCGTGCAGTGCCATACCATCGGTGAAGTCGTTGGCATACACGGACACATAAGCCTCAAAAGCGTGGGTCAGAGCATCGAAACCAGCATCGGAAGCCAGCTTGCGCGGCTGAGTACGTGCCAGCACCGGATCGACGATAGCGACGGACGGGGTCAGCGCGTAATCGGTGATCGGGTACTTATAGCCGGTCTTGTGGTCAGTGATCACAGCGAACGGCGTGACTTCGGAACCGGTGCCGGAAGAAGTCGGAATGCAGACCAGCTTGGCCTTCTTGCCCAGCGGCGGAATCTTGAACGCGCGCTTACGGATATCGAAGAACTTCTCACGCACATCGGAGAAGGAGATTTCCGGGTGCTCGTACAGCAGCCACATGATCTTGGATGCGTCCATCGGAGAACCACCGCCGACTGCGATGATGGTGTCCGGCTCGAACTCCTCGCGCATCATGGTGGCGCCACGCTCGACGGTCTCGACGCTCGGCTCCGGCTCGACGTAGTCGATGATACGGAAGGTCACGCGGTTGGAACGTGCACGCAGCTGATCGATGATCTTGTCAACGATGCCGAGCTGCTCCATGACCTTATCGCACACGATGACGGCCTTTTCGATGCCGTACATGTCGCGCAGGTACTTGATGGCGTTCGGCTCGAAGTAGGTCTTGGCCGGAATCTTGAACCACTGCATGTTGTTGTTCCTCCGAGCGATGCGCTTGATGTTGAGAAGGTTGACTGCCTGGACGTTGCCGGACACGGAGTTGCCACCGTAGGAGCCGCAGCCGAGGGGCAGCGACGGTGCGATGGCGTTGTAGATATCGCCCACGCCGCCGAGGGAGCTCGGAGAGTTCCAGATGATGCGGCATGCGTGCATGCGCTGGCCGTATTCGCGGACCAGAGCCTGATCGTTGGTATGGATGGCTGCGGTGTGGCCTGCACCATGCTTGAGCATGGCTTCGCACATTTCGAAGGCCTGTTCCTTGTTGTCGGACTTCAGCACGGCCTGGACCGGAGCGAGCTTCTCCATGGTCAGCGGCTCGTTTTCGCCGATTTCCTTGCACTCGGCGGCAAGAATGGTGGCGTCTTCCGGAATCTCGAAGCCGGCGGCCTTGGCGATGTACTGCGGGGACTTGCCCGGCACCACGGAGTTGAGCTTCGGGGTCTGTCCGGAGTAAGCGGTGCAGCCGAACATGTACTGCTCGAGCTTGGCCTTCTCTTCGTCGTTCACGAAGTAGGCCTTGCGACGCTTGAGTTCCTTGATCAGCGGAGCGTAGACTTCCTTGTCGGCGATGATGGCCTGCTCGGTGGCGCAGATCATGCCGTAATCGAAGTGCTTGGAGAGCACCAGATCGTTGGCGGCGCGCACGATGTCAACGTTCTTGTCGACATATGCCGGAGCGTTGCCAGCGCCGACGCCGAGGGCCGGCTTGCCGGAGGAATATGCGGCCTTGACCATGCCCGGACCACCGGTGGCGAGGATGGTGGCGATACCGTCATGCTTCATCAGGGCGCCGGTGGCTTCGATGGACGGGTGCTCGATCCACTGGATACAGTTCTCGGGAGCGCCTGCCTCGATGGCCGCGTCACGCACGATCTTGGCGGCTTCTACGGAGCACTTCTGCGCGCCCGGGTGGAAGCCGAAGATGATCGGACAACGGGTCTTCAGTGCGATCAGCGACTTGAAGATGGCGGTGGAGGTCGGGTTGGTGACCGGGGTCACGCCAGCGACGACGCCAACCGGCTCGGCGATTTCGTCGATGCCCAGCACGTCGTCCTCGCGGATGATGCCGACGGTCTTCTGACCAGCCAGGTAGTTGGTGACATGCTCGCAGGCGAAGATGTTCTTGGTGGCCTTGTCTTCGACCAGACCACGGTGGGTCTCCTCGACGGCCATCTTGGCGAGCACCAAGTGCTTGTTCAGGGCTGCGACGGAAGCCTTGGCCACGATGTGGTCAACCTGCTTCTGATCGAGCTTCTCGAATTCATCAAGAGCCTTCAGGCCCTTCTTGACCAGAGCGTCGACCTCAGCCTCGGCTGCGGCGAGCTTCTCTTCCGGAGTCGGCTTGGTCGGCTCTTCCTTCTTTGCGTCTGCCACTTGAAGTCCTCCTCGATTCTTTGGGGGTTTGCAAAGTAGTTTCCCGTTATTCCACCCACCTCGAAGCGGATGGACGCGTTGCTGGTCTTTTGTGACCTAGGACACACTTTAGTGAGTATGCAATATGATTTTCCACTGCGTCGTGTCGCAAGAGAAATATTATATTCTGTTCATTTAATGTTTAGATTGCGTTCTTTTGTGAAGAGAAAAAGCTTTAAAAACATCATTTTGAGCGTTTTTGTTGCTTTTTATCATAAATCACACACACTTTCTCAAGTCTCACCTCCTCATCTTTTATAAAAGTATTTTCTATATGATGTCAATCATATCAAACTTTTACAAAGTCGATTTATTTATCTTGTCCGTCCAATGTATTTTTTCCGCCAGCCAGTAGGAGTTTCGCCCGTTTCTTCAAAGAAGCGACGATTGAAATTCGAAGCGTTTCCATATCCGCAAGCACGACGAATCGACGCGACGCTTTGATTCGTGGTCGTCAGCAATCTGCACGCATGCCCGATACGCAATCGTCGAACAAAATCCGAAAACCTTATTCCTGCGGCCCTTTTGAACAGACGAGAGAAAGCCGACACACTCATTCCGGCCTGATGAGCGGCCAAATCCAGGCTAATTTCACCGCTCAGATGCGCGGAAATGTACTCAATGGCATCGTTGACCACACTTTCCGCACCACTGCATACAGCCGGATCGTATCCGGACGCAACCACTGTATAGGACTCATCTGCTGAGGCATGCGCGAACACGTCCAACACACGAATCAGATCACTAACACGGCAAGCAAGACTATGTTCCTCCATGCTTTCCAGAATCGAACCGGCCTGACGAGCGGATTCACCGCTCAGCACCAACGCCTGCCCCGCACGCCTCAACACCATTGCAAAACCAGACGTTTCCGGAAATCCAGACATCAGCAGACGTATGGTTTCCGGACGCACATGGCACACCACATCACGCTGACGAAGCCGCTCCCCCGGAGCGATGTCGGACACCCAATTATGCGGAAGATTCGAACCAATCAGCGCAACCTGCCCGGCCTCATACGGAACAACGGCATTGCCCGCCATCATCAATCCGGTACCTTCCCGAATCAGATGAATTTCAATATGAGGATGATGATGCCATTTCGCCAACGAGCTTGGGTAGCCATGCTTCACCCAACGCACCGAAGCCTGCGCGTCCGGCACAATGATCTCCAATACGCCGGAATCGTTCGAACTTCCACCTTTCGGCACGAATCCACCAAAAGAGGTCTGAGCCAAAGCCGCCTTCCCATGCCGATTATCGTTGACTTGTACAACAGCACCCATGGCCTAGACCCCTTTCGTCGTTCCGTAACGTGCGTAACGTCAGTCGTTATTCACGGTAATCTGCAGCTTAATATCTCCAGGACGCCCCTCGGCCATGCGATCGAACGCCGCCTTGGCATCCTCCATCGCATAGGTGTCGGTGATGAATGGCTTCAGATTCAGTTTACCGTTAGCCACGAGGTCAATGGCCTTCTGATACACATTGGCATAACGGAAGATATTTTCGATGCGCACCTCGGTAGCCTGCAGTTCCGTAATGTCGATAGCCACCGGACTGACCGGAATGCCAACGATAACGGCAGCGCCACCGGGAGCAATCAGCTTCCAGAATGTCTCGTATGACTTCAGCGAGCCCGAGCACTCGAAAGCCACATCAGCACCCCAACCCCCCGTTTCCTCACGGACGCGCTCCACCAGATCCTCTTTGGTGAGATCCACCGGAATAATACCTGGAATCTGAGCCGCAATCGCCAGTTTGATTGCCGACACATCAGAAATCAGCACCTTGGAAGCACCACCTGCCAACGCGCACGACGCGGTCAGCATGCCGACCGTGCCCGATCCGGTGACCACGCAGACATCGCCCGGCTTGATACGAGCCTTGGTGGCGGACCACATGCCCACAGCCAACGGTTCAAGCAGCGCACCCTCACCGAAGCTCACATTGTCGGGCAGCTTGTAGGTGAACACCGCAGGATGGTTCACCGTTTCGCACAGGCAGCCATCAATCGGCGGAGTGGCAAAGAAACGCACCGCAGGATCGACGTTATACATGCCCAGTTTGCTGGCACGCGAACTCATATCCGGAATGCCGGGCTCCATGGCCACACGATCGCCCACCTTGAAGCCTTCGACGCCAGGACCGACCTCAACCACCGTGCCGGAAGCCTCATGACCGAGAATCATCGGCTGCTCCACCACATATTTGCCCACGCGACCATGAGTGTAATAGTGCAGGTCGGAACCGCACACACCAACGGTATGCGGCGCGATCTTCAGCTCGCCTAGACCAGGTGCGGGGACGTCAGGCACCTCACGCACATTGATGACGCCCTGCTCTTCGAGAACGACTGCCTTCATGATTATTCTCCTTTGTGGATAATGATGTTTTTTGAGAAAAATGATGATCGAGCAATTGATATTCAATTGCGATTAGTTACGCTCGATCGCGGCAATGCGATGGCCGCGATCGTCAAATCCGGGTTGATGAGGATGAATGCCGAACGTGACCAACGATCCGATCGCATAGCAGATCGCATACGTCCAGCACACGCCGCCGAATCCGATAGTGGAAACCAGCACCGTCGCAATCAGCGGACCGAAAAACGTAGCCAGGCCGGAAGCGAAATTATGCGCGGAAATCGCAGCACCCTTATGTTCCAACGCCAACGCGGGAAACACGGCTCCCATAGGAACGAAAGCGGAAATTCCCAATCCAAGAACAACCGCATCAGCACACATAAGCACCATATTCGCCCCGAAAAACTGCGGAATGTAATACATGCCCAGCGTGCCAATCACACAGAACCAGCAGCCAAACCAGCGCATTTGCCGCATCCAACCATGCGAATCGCCCATACGACCCCAGAACACATTGCCGAAAATGGTGACCACAAACTGGAATCCCCAAATCTGACTCCATTGCGAAACCTTAAACCAATCGCCGCCGCCATTGTTGGTAGTGGCCAAGTAGAGTGGCATGATGACGGGAAAGCCATACAACGTCAGATTGCAGATCACACGCACCACCGCAGCCAAAGCGATTTGGCGATTATGCACCAGAATGGTGACTCCTCGACTAAGCTCGCGCAGCTTGTCTGCATTGCTCATGGAAGAGGTGCCAGAACCCTTGCTTTTCGGCACCATCAGCAGGCAAATCAGCAGTCCAGCTATAGAAAACGGCAACGAAAGCCACAGCGAATAGTACTCGCCCACCATCGGAATGGTGAAACTCGGCAAATATGCGCCAAACACGCCGATGCCGAACGAGTAGGCGGCCCAAAACCACCCCATGGCCGACGCAAGCTTGGCAGGATCGATGGTTTGCGCCATCAACACCACGAACGAGTAGATGAATAGCGGGTAACCAACACCCCGCAACGCATACACGCCTAACATCAGCGGATAGACGCCGCTCGGCAGCGCCACACCAACGAACAGCAGGTGCAAAACGACCCAGGCGCTCGCGCCGATAAGCATGATGCGTTTGGCACCGAACATTTCAGCTAGCACACCGGACGCCCAGCCGGCAAGCGCAGCCACCAGCCCGTACATGGTGAACATCAGCGACGATTGCGAAGAGCTGAATCCCTGGTCCACGATGTATTTGGACAAAAAAGTCAATTCAAAGCCATCGCCGGTCATGAACACCGCTATGGCGACCAAGCCGGCCAATAGCGTGCGCGGCAGACCTATCTTCATAACATGTCTCTTTTCTTGGTAGAACGTCGTTGTCACCGTCTCAACTTTTTGTTGATAAATATATTTTCGACGCAGAAAAGTGGCAGAAAATCCTTTATGCACAGCTGTTTTTGATACTTTTTTGCAATACCTGATATCTCAGACCAACACGAGACATAAGGAAAGGACTTTTATGAAGTAATCTTGGAAAAGAAGTTGCGCAGGAAGGATCAACCAGTGAAAGCCCAATCCGCCCTATCAGTCAAAGAAGCCAATCTCAAGGCCATGACCGCGTTCATCTACACTCAAGGTTCAGCCACCAAGCAGATGTTCGAACACGAATTAGGGCTCAGCCTGCCAACCATCACGCAGAATCTGCGCGCCATGGAGGCCGACGGGCTCATCGTCAAAGGCGAGATGCAGCAATCCACCGGTGGACGCAAAGCGCAAATCTACGAATTCGCGGCACACTCCAGCGTGGCTATCGGCGTGCGAATCCAAACCACACGAATCACGGCCATCGCCATTGATCTGAACGGCAAATCCGTGGCCACCAGACAGCGCACACTCCCCTATCGTAACAACGACGCCTACTACCAGCGCATGAACGGCATCATCAACGATTTCGCGCAGGAACTGGCGAAACAAGGCAGCACGGTGCGAGGCGTGGCCTTCTGCATGCAAGGCATCGTATCGGCAGACGGGCAGTCGATCACCTTCGGCAAAATCATGAACAACACCGGCCTGAAACTCAACGAACTCAGCCACGGCCTCAACTATCCGTCGCTGATGATTCACGATTCCGACGCTTCTGCCATGGCGGAACTCTGGTTCGACCACAATCTGAAGGATGCCGTCTGCATCTACCTCGAGCGACGCCCCGGAGGCGCGGTCATCGTAGACGGATCGCTCTACCAAGGGCCCAACCAATGCAATGGCTCAATCGAACATATGACGCTGATTCCAGGAGGCAACACCTGCTACTGCGGGCAACAGGGCTGCATGGATACGTATTGCTCGCCGGAAACGCTGATGGAAGACGGCGAAAGCCTGCCCGGCTTCTTCTCGGTGTTGGAACAAGGCGAGCAGGAGCATCGCGAACGATTCTCGCAATGGCTGGATTATGTGGCGCTGGCGGTAACGAATATTCGCTCGGTGCTAGCCGGTGACGTGATCATCAGCGGTGAGGCAGCACAATATCTCGATGATGACGATATGGCCGGACTACGCGAACGCGTGGTGGAACATACGCCATTCGGCACCACGGATTTCACCCTGCGCAAGGGAATGGCGCTCGACCATCAAGACATTATCGGCGCGGCTCTGCGTTTTGTGGAGCCGTACGTACGCGAACTATGCGATATGTGACCGCTTTTGCGCACATATTAATCGCATTAGTCGCATCGATTGCATAACAAAAAGAAGCGTGTTCCGAACCCGTATATAAGGTTCAGCGCACGCTTCTTTGTTTGCTTCCGTCTGTTTCGCCTGTTGTATTTGTTTTCAACGATTATTTGACAGCAATCATCTAACGATAGTTATTTGACAATTTGACAGAATTCAATGGTTTCGCCGTTCGGTCCGTACACGTTGAAGTAGCGGATGCCATGCTCCCAGAAGCTGTCGATATGCTGGATTTCGTTATCTTTGAAATTCAGCCCGAGTTCCTTCGCGTTTTCGAATGCAGCTTCGATGTCGGGAGTGTCGAATGCCCAATGATTGATGGCACCAGTGGTCAGCGGAGCCGGATCACCCTCCCACGTTTCGATGGTCAGATGGCCGTAACGCAGGAATGCGCAACGATTTTCGCCGTTATGGAACAGTCCGGACAGTTCGAAACCAAGCTTCTTCGTATAGAATTCGATGGTTTCGTCAAGATCCTTCGCCGGCATACCGGAATGCTGCAGATCGGTAGTGAATTCAGACATTGCTTTCGTCATAAAATTACCTCCTGATAACGATGAATACGATTGATTTTTCCCTTTTGTGATTAGGATATGCGCTATGCGGCGATGTCGGCGGCGCATTTGCCGTCATGTCGTGATACTTTTTCACTAATTCCAGGCTGTTCGGGACGAATAAACAACGTCAGGCACCAATCTTGACGACAGCCTTGGAAACGCCAGTGATCTTGCCGTCGAGGAAGTCTTGCACCTGCTCGAGTTCAAGCTCACGGCTGGATCAGACCGGCACGAGGGTCGACAGCCTCGACATAGCAAGTCAACAGATAATTTCAAAGTGTTTAGAATGAGGTTATGAAGAACCCACCTTTGCACCGCTACGCAACCCGCCCAGGTCTCTATTTCACCGACGATGGTGGCGCGGACGCCGTTGTCCGCTCAGAAACAGCAGACCAAGTGTGGTTTTGCGTACTTGAACCACTTGACCAACCGAGCGCCTTCTATGCCGACGCCGCACGGCTGTTCAACGAACCCGGACTCACGTTCATCGATCAGGCCAAAAAACAGCGCATCTGCACCAGACGCATTCCCTCGCTCAATCTTCGCGAAACACTGTTCCGCATGGACGGTCCCAACTACGGACTGTGGTACGTGCACGTGCCGCAAGCATGGGACGGCATGCAATACGGATACCGCGTCAACGGCCCATGGGATCCCGATCATGGCGTGAGTTTCAACCCCTACAAGCTGCTGCTTGACCCATACGCCAAAGGCATCGAAGGCAAGATGGAACTCGACCCGGGCGCCTTCGCCTACGAATGCGAGATCAAAAACGGCAAGGTCGCCGGTTCGCCGTTCGGACCGATGAGCACCGTGGACTCTCTGGGACACATGCCTGTTTCCGTGGCCATTGACGACCGCGACATCAACAAGCATATGGGAGAACCATCCCACCCGCATGTGCCATGGAG
>ENA-OROE01001569-OROE01001569.1-human-gut-metagenome-genome-assembly--contig:-NODE-1569-length-14028-cov-2.443713_pt1 | contig 14028 bp, 12 predicted proteins | sample MGYA00242126_ERZ509044 | MGnify/ENA primary metagenome ERZ509044 (study PRJEB26280, sample SAMEA2338716) | human gut metagenome | biome: human gut; feature: human-associated habitat; material: faeces... | reverse complement strand
ACCCGCCGTATGCCGGCGGCGGCATCCGACTCGACGGGAATGCGGAAAAACGAACTGCTCTCGCTGGTGGGGCTTCTCCGCAAGCTGGACGCCAGGATCGACTACCCGCGCTACTGCGCCTTCATCGCGTCGATCCCCGACGCGACGCTCGGCAACCGGCTCCGGACGGCGGAAATGCTGCAACAGCTCGCCCCGGATGGGATGCCCGCCGCGGATTCGCTGCTGGCTCTTGCCTCCCGAACCATGATGGGATCGTTGTACTGGCGCGACAAAGCGCCGCTGGAACCGACGCCCCGCAGGTTCGCGCAGCCGGACATGAGCGACGTCGAGAACACGCTCACGGCATACCGCATCCTGCGCGCCGCGGGCAACCGCAAGGCCGAGTTGGAAAAGATCCGCAACTACTTCTTCGAACAGCGTAAAAGCGGTTCGTGGCGCAACACCTACGAATCGTCGCGGATCGTGGAAACCATCATGCCCGACATGCTGGAGAAGGACGGCGGCACATTCCGCGAAGCGAGCCTGACGATCGACGGACAACGGTTCGGCAAATTCCCGCTGACCCGGACATACGCCCCCGGAAAGGAGATAACCGTCCGCAAAGAGGGTTCCATGCCCGTATTCTTCACAGCCTACCAACAAGCCTGGAACGACAAACCGGAACGTGCGGCAGAAGGCTTCACGGTCTCTACCCTGTTCCGCAAGGACGGCAAGCCCGTGACAACTCTCCATGCCGGGGAGCGCGTCGAACTGGTGGCAACCGTAACGGCCGATTCCGACGCCGAATACGTCATGGTCGAGATCCCGATCCCCGCAGGCTGTTCCTACGACTCGAAAGAAAAAGGCGATTTCTGGAAAGAAACACACCGGGAATATTACAAGGAGAAGGTCGCCGTCTTCTGCAACAAGCTCCGCAAGGGGACGCATACCTTCACCGTCAGGCTCCTGCCCCGCTATACGGGCTCCTACCACCTCAACCCGGCGCGTGCCGAGCTGATGTACTACCCGGTATTCCATGGCCGCAACGAGATGAAAAAATGCGGCGTGGCCGAAGCGCAGTAGACGCGCTGACGGAGGGGAGGGGCAGCAGCGGGACTATTATACCCGCTACCTGAACCGCAGTTCAGCGACCACGGCCTTGTGGTCGCTGACATCTTCCTGAGGCATGTAATAACGGATGCCCTCGAAAGCGTCGTCGTAAAAGATGTAGTCGATGCGCAGTACCCCTCCCAGATAGCGGAAAGTACCGCCGTAACCGCTCCCGCTGTCACGGAAACCGTCGGTCATGTCCCCCTTCATCGTACGGTAGGTATAGGACGAAGGCGTATCGTTGAAGTCGCCCGCAAGGATCACCGGATAGGGCGAAGCATCCATTTCGGCACGGATTTCACCTACCTGCCCGGCACGGATACTACTGTTGTGTTCCAGTTCGCCCAAGATTTGCTCGACGGGGGCGTCGCGGTCGTAATCCTTCCGGAACCGGTGCCTGAGCTGGGCAATGCCCGAAGTCTGGAGGTGGACAGCGAAGAGCCGCACCGTATCGCCGCCGACGAGCAGGTCGGCACGCAGGTAGTCGTTGCTCGTATCGGCAAACCGGACGTATTTATGATCGAGAACGGGATAACGGCTGGCCAGGGCCGCACCGCCCTCATGCAGGAAATAGGGCATCCGCCGAGCAAAGACCTTCCCGATGCTGTCGGCCGGGAATTCCCTGCTGTCCATAAACTCCTGCAGGCAAAGCACGTCGACCTGCTCGCGGTTTACCATGCCGGCGATGGCCCTGGCCGTAGCGGGCATGGAACCCAGCCTGCGGAATCCGTTTACGTTGAGCGTGGCGATGCGGATGTCGTGCGGGTCACCCGAGTCCTTGAAATCGGGAAGCTGTACCATGGCCGAAATATACCCCAGGTTGAGCACCAGCGCGACCAGTGGCATCAGCAGGACAATCCATTTGCGGCGAACCGCCCACCAGACCAGCGCAACTACGTTGGCCAGCAGCACGACCGGCATCAGCAATGCGAGCGTCGCCCAGAATCCGCCCTCCCCGGGGGAGACGGACGAAGCATACCGGCACAGGACGGCGGCGACCAGAAGCAGCCCGGTGAGCACCACCGAAATGCCATAAAAAAGGAAAGAAACGGCTTTGCGACCCATTTTGTGCACTATTAAAGCGATTAACGCGTACAAAGATATGCTTTTACAAATAAAATCAGTATATTTGACGATCAAAAAAGACGCGATTTGGAATGAAGAGGATTTTAATCTCTGGCGGTGCCGGATTCATCGGTTCGCACCTATGTGAAAGACTGCTTGACGAAGGAAACGACGTGATCTGCATCGACAACTATTTTACCGGGCACAAAAGCAATATCCGGCACCTGCTGAAACACCCCAATTTCGAAGTCATAAGGCACGACATAATCTACCCCTACATGGCGGAGGTCGAAGAGATCTACAACCTTGCCTGTCCTGCTTCGCCCATCTACTACCAGCACGACCCGATCAAGACGACGCAAACTTCGGTTATCGGCGCGATGAACATGCTCGGCATGGCGCGCTACAACCGCGCCAAGGTGTTGCAGGCTTCGACTTCGGAAGTATACGGCGACCCGCTGGTACATCCGCAGACCGAGGATTACTGGGGACACGTGAATCCGCTGGGGCTGCGCTCGTGCTACGACGAGGGCAAACGCTGTGCCAAGTCGCTCTTCATGAGCTACTACCGCGAACATGGCATCCCGGTGAAAATCGTCCGGATTTTCAACACCTATGGCCCGAAGATGGACATCAACGACGGCCGCGTAGTCTCGAATTTCATCGTCCAGGCATTGCGCAACGAACCGATCACGATCTACGGCGACGGTGAACAAACCCGCTCGTTCCAGTATATCGACGACCTGGTCGAAGGGATGATCCGCCTGATGGACGATACGCCCGACGATTTCACGGGCCCGGTCAACATAGGCAACCCCAATGAATTCACCATCAACGAACTGGCAGCCATCGTCCTGGAACTCACGGGTTCGAAGTCGAAGATCATGCACATGCCCCTGCCGTCGGACGACCCGCAGCAGCGCAAGCCCGACATCTCGCTGGCCCGGAAGATGCTCAACGACTGGGAACCCACGATCCAGCTGCGCGACGGACTGGTAAAGACCATCGCCTATTTCGAGGATATCCTGTCGCGGGGGAGCGTCCGGCACTGATCCGCCCCTGAAATCGGCCCGCCCTTCTTTGAACACCGTCAGCCTGTTGAGCACCGCCCGCCTGTTTGAGTACAGCCCGGCACAATTCCCAATGCAGCCCCAACCCTATTTTTCCAGGTAGTCCCGCAATACGGAGCCAACCAGCCGTATCAGCGTGCGCGTCGGATGCAATGCGGCGAACCCGTTGAGCATTCCCCAATCGTGTACCACGCCGTTGAAGCGCACGGTCGTCGTCTCGACGCCCGCCTCGTCCAACCGGCGGCCCATCGCTTCGCCCTCGTCGCGCAAAATGTCGTTTTCGGCCACTGCGATCAGTGTCGGCGGCAGGCCGAACAGTTCTTCCCGCGAAGCGTTGACAGGCGACAGGAGAATTTCTTCGCGCGCCCGGGCGTCGGTCGTATATCGGTCGAACATCCATTTCATCAACGGCGCCGTAAGAAAGCGCTCCCCGCCGTAGAGGATGAGTGTTTTTTAAGAACGGGGAGGTAAAAAGTGTAAAACGCAGATAATCAAGATGTATAAAATCTGCCTTTTGCACGAATTTCAGGCAGAAAAGCCTGAAAAAGCAGAATTCGACGGGAGTTTCGTTACCAAATCGTAACCCCGTCGAATTGCTTTATAATAGTATATATACGACTGAATTACAGTTTCTTGCGCAAATATACGTAATTCTTGAGAACTCAACAACCGATACCTTTGTCACATTAAAAATTGTTGAGTTATGAAAAGTACGTTCAAAGTTCTGTTTTATCTGAAAAAGGATAAAATCTCGAAAGACGGGAAAGTCCCGGTCATGGGCCGCATCACGGTCAATGGCACGCAAGCCGGTTTCAGTTGCAAGTTGAATATCGACTCGGCGCTATGGGATGAGAAAACCAATTATCTGAAATCGCAACGAAATACGCTTTCGCGCGAAATTCACCAGATGCTTGAAAACATCAAAGCTCAAATCACTAAACATTATCAGTCGATCTGCGACCGTGATGCGTATGTCACGGCCAATAAGGTCAAGAATGCTTACCATGGTTTCGGCGACCGATATAAAACGCTTATTGCAGCTTTCGATTACCACTTGGACACCATCAAAGCACGAATCGGTCACGACAGAACGCAGCGTACTTACGATAAACTGATGGGAGAACGCCGTTGCCTGATGCGGTATCTGGTTCTGAAAAAACTGGAAGATGTGACTTTGAAGGAGTTGGATGTTACGTTCATCGAAAGATATTACGCATGGATGCTCTCAGACGGACATTGCGGCAAGACAACGGCTTTCGATCGCACCCAGACATTGAAATGTGTTTTATATGTATCCGTTGAGCAAGGTTGGATAGACCGTCATCCCTTTCTGGCGTTCAAATGTGCTCCTGATTATAAGCCTCGCGTGTTCCTGTCCGACGAAGAAATACAGCGGCTTATGAATGTGGTGTTACGCTATCACCGACAGCGGGCCGTGCGGGATATGTTTATTTTCTGTTGTTTCACCGGACTGGCTTATATAGATCTGAAGAATCTGACTTACGATCATATCGTAACAACTCCGACGGGAGAACAATATATCTACAATCGCCGTCAGAAGACCGGTACGCCTTATCACATCATGTTGCTGCCCATTGCGCAAGAGCTTATCGAACGATATAGGGGGTATCCGGGTAAAATCGACGAAACGCGGGTCTTTCCCGTGAAAGATCGTAGAAGTATGTGTACAACGATGAAACGTATTGCCCAAAAATGCGGCATTACCAAAAACCTATCGACGCACATCGGTCGGCATACGTTCGGAACGACGGTCACGCTGGAGAAAGGCGTTCCCATTGAGACTGTCTCGGAGATGCTCGGACATAAGCAGATTACGACGACTCAGATCTACGCCAAATTAACCGCCAACAAGATGAAGGAAGACGTACGTCTTCTTACGCAGCGCATCGGCAATCTGTATGAACTCACACAGCCTACGACCCGGCTGCTTTCCAAAGAGGCTTAACCCTAAACGGACGGCGACCAGATCAGTCTGGTCGCCGTTCGTTTACTTATTCCAGGGCCGGAAGTCGCGGTAGTTTTTCTTCAGCACCTCGAAGATACCGGATTCGGGATAGAGGATTTTCCCGCCGAGCGTCGTATAGGGAATCGCTTTCGTATCCCGCAAGGTCTGCAACGTCCGTTTGCACACATGGAAGCGTCTGCAAATCTCATCTCCGGTCAGATAATGCTCCTGACCGATCGTCGGCCGCAAATGTTTCATGGCCGTTTCGATCTCGCGCGTGGTTTGCACCATCCAATCCGTCAGTTCCTTGAACTCTTCGGATCGCTTCGTAATAATGTCCGACATACTATCTGCGGATCAGAGCTTCGCGGATGATGCGTTCGATGTCGGTCTCCCGGTAATAGAATTTGGAACCTATCGTGGAATATGGGATGATTCCCCGATCGCGGTAATTCTGCAAAGCCCGCTGCGAGATATGCAGCGCCTCGCATACTTCCTGCGTGCTGAGCCATTTCTCCCGTGTGGGCGGAGCTACCTTACGATACAATTCCGTTACGGCGACCGACAGGCCGCACAGACGCCTTCTCAGTTCCAGATAGGCATCGTGTTCCATCATGGTTACTTCCATAAGTCGAATGTTTTATGAATCGGTATTTAATAAAATTTGAGTGCTGGCCTCGGAGGTCGTTTCACCTCATTGCGCCGTTTCAAATCCGGTGCACACAGCCGGATTTGCCGTCGTGCCGAAAAGTAATCCTCCGTCAGCATCAGCTTTTCTGCTTCCGGTGTAAAGAGCATTACGCCTTTCATCACCGCATAATACGCCTCGTCATTCGCCACGACATGACGGGGCTGTAACTTCAGACGAGTCAATTCCGGCAATAATTTCCGCATGTATAGTTCATCGGGCCGCTTCGCTTCTTCCGTCGTCGCATGGAAGGATGCTTCCGGAGGCAGATCGTATTGCAGATAGAACAGGTTTTCGAGCGCCCGTCCGGGTGTCGTCTTTTTCAACTCTTCGGAGATGTGATGCCTGAAACCCTCTTCGCCGTTCGTTCCGACAGCGAAACGTACGGCATGCAGCGTTCAGTCGAGCGTCAGGTAAATACTTCGTATCCGGTCTTCCCGCATATCTGTTATATTTTTATTACGGCACATTTGCCGCTGGCAGGACGGGAATGCCGCAGCCTCCGTTCCGTTTCCCGCCTTTTGGTTACGGTGCCCGTTCCGGGCAGGGAAACATGCTGTTTCGCATCCGGCAATGACTCTTTGTATTCCGTCAGGAATCTCCCGTTCTGAATGTTGTATTCCGTGCGAAGAATACCCGCTGCGATTTCACGGGCCTGCTGCTGCAAGGCACCGTATCCGAAGTCGTGCGTCGATTGCCGGTTTCCCATACGCGCCCGGTCGCAATCCCGGAGTTTCGACGCCACCTCGGAGAAGAACTCCCGATGTCTGAAACGATGCAACCCGTCGTCGGCTACAGATGCGGCGTACCCGTTTTCCGCGATATACAACAGCGTTGCGAGATCGTGATTGCCTGACGATACCTGTGTCCGGTTCCCGGCAACGAACCTCTTGAAGTCCTCGTAGCACGGCGATATGGAATATGCTGCCGAACATACGCCTTCCGAAAGTACCGATGTCGGAATCCACTTCTCCTCGGTAAAACTGTATCGGGATCTCTCCAGTCCCGGATACTCGCTTTTCAGGTCGCTTTTCACGAATTTGTCTATACACTTGTCCGCCATCGCGGCGATTCGGGGCGGCAAATGTTTCAATTCATAGATTTTCAGCGTATCTGCATCAGTCCGCATTCCGAAGAAGCGATCCGTCATGTATTGCATATAGCAGTACATGGCCCGCCGGCCCTTGGGCGTATCGCTGAAGAGATAAGTTCCCTGCGAAGAGGTTACGGCCCGATAGAGCGGTGCATCGTCGAACGCCGTACGGGCACAATGCATCGTAAATCTCCGGTATTCGGGATCGCGCATCAGCTGTTCCCGCCGCCCTGCCGGAGAGAGGGGCGAAAGACCTTTCGAGAGTGCGAAAGCCGCATCCCGGAGCGAAACGGCCGGCTCGGGGGGTATATCCTGCCGGATAAAAGCCGGAGCCAGCTTCCCGTAAAAATATTCGTTCGTCGTACTTCGGCGCGACGGAATCGCTTTGCTGTCGGGAAAGGTCAGATGCAGCAGCGTGTGGTCAGGAACGACCGATGAACGGGAGCAGGCGGCAACCTGTTCGCGTATATAATCTTCGAAAGACTGACGTCCGTTTTCTCGGACGGCGATACGCACGGCCTGCATCTGCGGATTCATCGTAACGAAAACACTCGCCGGAACCTTGCGCCTCATGAGGCGGTCTAAAAAATCTGCGATTCGGGACATGAACGGTAAATTTCAGAGGATTTTACAAGACAGAATCGGAAATAATATCTATTCCCTGACACAACGCACCAGCCCTTTGCCTTTTCCGCCTTCGAAGTTCGTCCACCCGCTGTTGATCTCGAATTTGAAATAGACGGTCGGATACGGCGTAGCGGATGTCGGTTCGGACGCCGCTCCGGTCAGCATGACGGCAACGCCGTCACGATCCAGCCAAAAATCGTCGTTCCCGACCGGTACGGGATAAAACGTCCCCTTCGTATCTCCCCTGAAGCGCTGGAACCAATAGCCGTTGTCGAACGCTCCGACCACATATGGTTCTCCGGGAAAAACGTAATTCTCGAAAGCCGTCCATGTATAACGGCTCCGGTACCCTTCGGGACAGGGGGCATGCACGCTTTTCGCACTCGCCCAACCGTAAGTGTCCACAGGCGCGGGATCGCCCCAAAGGGCATTGTCGTAATAGGTATAAAGTTTGGCGTACCACCCCGTATAGACATACGTCGTCGGGTGCCGGGTCATATAGGTCAGATCGTATGTTTTGGCTTCGGATTCGTTCGTGGTGTAGATTGTCGGCCAATGGTTTATGAACCGATCCTTACGTCCTGCGGCGTTGTAGACCTCGTTCGACGTAAAGGGATCTTTGCGCCCCCATGTGTAGACCAGTCCGTAGCGGGTTTTCAAATCCGTACCGATGGCTCCCAGATTCCGATCCATGACAAGGAACTGTTCGCCCGCTCGGTTCGTATACCGGTCGTCCTGCGGCCGATCGCCGGGCAGGCACCATATATGCCAGCTCCAGAGAATCGTCCCGCCGGCATCGTACACCGCGACGAGCGCATTGCCCCGCTGACCGTTCGTGTGCACCGTAAGACGGTTGTCCGCAAGCGTGAATCCTGTAATGATCTTGTTGTCCTGCCACAGCAGCCCGGCGGATGCCGGAGCGTATTCATCGCCCGCCTCGATTCCCAGATAGGCGTAATTGCGGCTGCGGGACGTGCGATACGGGGTAACATCGAACGTAACCTGATCGCCGGTGCAGATATGGCAGTTCGCCGTTCCGTAATACAGGCCGTCGTAGACGAGAACCCGGTTGTCGATCTCATCTTCGCCCCTGATAACAAGCTCCAGATTATGCCACGTGTTTCGGCGGACATTGAAATCCGACGTGTTATTTTCACCCGGATAAACGATGTATTCGACAAGGGCTTTGTCCGCGCTCCGTTCCGCGAGAATCCGCAGGTAGGTGGCACAGGACGGAGCATTTTCAGGGCACTTGTCCTTCTGGTCGGTGATCGTGTCTACCGAGCCCTGCAAGTTCTCGAAAAGATACGCTGTACCCGCGGTTCTCCGTTCATTGCCGACAGGCATCGCCTCGCCGTCATAGTAGTTCGCCTCGACCGTCGAGGAAATACTGCCCGAATCGAAGGGACGTATCGTCCGCGGCAGATTGCAGAACTGCACAGAGCGAAGACGGAGCGACGGTGCGACGGCGTCGGCGACCTCGATGGTATAGGCGATCTTCGCCGCACTGCGCGTTACGCGAAGCGATGAGGGGGTACACCGGCCAGCGCCATCGACCGCCAATGTTCCCCGATCCGTCATCGGGATAGCGTCCGAAGAGACCATCACGTCTACCGCTGTTTCGTAAAACTGGATCTTGAACGCATTTTTATCTCCCAGATCCTGTCCGGCGTTCGCAATCGCATAACTCCGATAATTGCCGGGAAGGACGTTGAACACCAGCGGCGAGGAAACGGAGGGGAAATAAAAATGATATTCTGTATCTCCGTATAGATACAAATTCACATCCCGAATGCAATTTTCATCCATTGCGCGGGTGGCGGCCTGCTGCTCGGTCGTCAGATGCAGTTCGACCCTGACGGGCGATTGTTTTTCGGGCGCCCGAGCCGGTATCTCTACCGCTTCGGTGCAGGCTGCGAGCATCGAAAGCATGCCCGGGAGCCAAATCAACAGTTTTTTCATCGTGACAGCGGTTAAAATTCGGGGGTTGCGATTTCCTTATCCCAGCCGGGAATGTCGATCGTGTCGGCTTCGATCACCGGACAGCGGATAATTTCCACCTCTTCGTGTTCGTAGACATGGCAGCCCGCAAATAGCGATGCGATAAGCGCGACCGCCGTTGCTGCAAGAAAGCCGTACGCGACGGCATATTTGATTTTCAGTCTGTTCATAAGTTCGATTGTTAAGTTCGGTTTTTTCGGTATTCCTCATAATCCACGGAGTAGAACAGCGGCTTGCGGTTGCACCAGCCGCCATTGCTCCCGCGAGGGTTTCCCCTCGTGTTCGAAATCCCGGTACGGCTGCGCGAAAGGCTGGCATCCCAACGCTTTCAGCTCTCGGATACGCCCGAGTGCATCTTCGGTGTCATCCCTTATCAGCACATAGAGGAAGAGCTTCCGGGCCGGAACGCCGTGCTTACGGAGGAGTTCTATGGCTTTATGAACGTCGTCCTGCATGGCACGGCTGTCGTAGGCCATGCGCAGAAAACGTATCCATTTGACCCGTGCGAGCAGCGCAGCGATCTCCGGCGTGCGGGCGATACGCCGGGCATCGAGTCCCTGGTTGAAATCTACCCGGATGCCCATGCGGACGATCTTCTCGATCTGCATAAGTCCCCACTCCGAAGCCAAGACATTGTTGTCGAGTAGCACGGCACGCTTACGCCCGTCGAGAAATTCCTCGATGTCGGCATGTGCCCGGACTTCACCTTCCTTATGGGGCACGACGCACCACGGGCAGCGGTTCACGCATCCGCGCGTGAGAAACCCATAGGCTTCTTTGACTCCATAAAGCGAGTAATCCGGACATATATGCTCGATCTCTTCGGGAAGCATTGTCGCATAGTCCCTGTAACCCGTCCCGGCACGCACGACCTCACAGTCGTAATGAGCCGTGCAGTCCCGAGAAAAGGTAAAGACCTTCGACATATAGACCTTGTCATAACGCCTCACCGCGGGATCGGCGAACTCCACCGTATCGCCCCGGCGCTTGTGCCATGCCGAGAGTTTCATCAGCGCTATGTTCGGGAAGTTATGCCCGTCCACATCCACCAGTCCGATCCGCATGACTATTGTTTTAAGAGTTCAGCAATCTCCGGATCGAGATTGCCCCGATACTCCATACGCCCGTCCAAGCGGCATGCTTCGAGGAAATGCTCCCGACCTTCCGCCTTGCGTCCCAATCGCGAGCAGGCGATGGCCCGCAGATACTCCGTCACGGCATCCTTGGGCATCGTTGCCAACAGCTCCATCGCCCGCTCGTTATGATCCAGCGACAGATGCGCCACGACCGTGTTGCGGTCGTTGTAGTCGTTGAGAATATAGAGCGCCTTGGCGTATTTGCGCTTCCGTAACAGCTCCACGCCGCGGGCATAGGCCGTATCCAATTCCGTGGTGTGTATCGTGTCCTTGACCATCCCTTTGCGCCGCAGGTTGTAGCGGAAATTCACGGCCCGTAGCTGCGGATAGATCACCGAACGGATATAGGCATACTCTTTCGGAAACTGTTGCCGGATGGCCTGCTCCCGTCGGTCGGGATTCTTCTCCCAAGCGATCAGTTCCAGAATAGCGTCACGATTTCCGATCTCCCGGTCTGTTCGGATGCGGTTTGTCAGCTCCTGCCAATCCTCAGCTACCCACCGCACGGTGAGTATCGTATCGATGCTTTTGCCGTATCGGCGGACAAGGTAGCGTTTGAGCGCCGCGGCCCTTCCTTGCGAGAGCCGGGCGTTGAAGGTATAGGCTCCCTCCGGAGACGATGCCGCCGTCAGCGTGATGGTATCGACATAAAACTCCTGCTGTTCGACGATCTGCCGCATCAGGCCAGAGATCTTGTCCAACTGCCGCCGGTTGTCGCCCAGCGTATCGACCACACGGGTATCGCCCACGAAGAACTGAATGTAGTTGCGGTCTTCGACGGTCACGAACTTGTCGATGACCTTGATGCGATACCTCGGTACGGTATCTACAAAGGATAGCATCGAGGATACGACGTAGCTCAGCGTATCGGACGGCGGCAGACGGTAGGCGCTGTCGTCCACGGCCAACACCTGCCCCTGAAGCGTTACGAGCATCTTCTTCGAGGTCTCGTCGGTTTTCACTGCTTGGGAATAGTAATACGTGACGGTGCTCCTGCCTTCGACCAGCGAGTCGAGCCGGACGTCTTCGGGATAGGGAAACTTCACGAAGCGGTTGAAGGCCGCCTCGCGCCCCACGGGATCGGGGCGGAAGCGTTCGACATAGGTTTCGTACTGCCAGTAGTCGCGCTCTTGCAGCAGCGAGAAGCGTCCGCCGCGGATCACCAGATCTTCGAGCGCCACGGATTCGTCGGGCTTGTGCAGAATGGGTGTAATGACGACGCTGCGGCTCTTGCCCAACAACTGCCTGGGCAGCGTCACGATGAAATCCAGCACGACGCGCCCGTTGCGTTCGGGAATAGACCGCATCTTCGCCACGACCGTCACCTGCTCGATCTGAAGCGCCATCACGCGTTCTCCGTCGGCAAGCGTATCCACGGGTGCAAGAAAGAATGTGTTGCTGTCACGCTGGAGTTTTACGACCTGCGGGCGGTAGTCCTGCTGCCGCTCCTGCCGTTCGGCGCGGGTAAGCTGCGAGAGCGAGGCAGTCATCTGCTGCCGCTGAAGCCGTCCGGCTACCGAGCAGCCGAACAGGCTTCCGAGCGCTGCCGACAGCAGACCTATCTGCAATATCTTATTGCATATCTTCATGGCTAAAAGATATAAGAGAATGAGACTTCCAGTTTTGTCGGCGCCAGCGTCCAGCGTCGGTTGTGGTAGATGTATTCATCCTCCCAGTCAGAGACGGTCGGGTCGCGGCGTGTGTCTTCGGTATGGAACAGCCCTATGCCGGCTTCGAGGGCGATATTCCATCGTTTCGAGAGCATCCACGCATATCCGTAGCTGACACCAAGACCGTAGGCATTGCCCTTATAGCGTTTTGTGCGGCTTCCGAGGTCGTAGCCGACATAGGTAAGGTGCTGTCCGAGAAAATGCCCGACGAAGGATTCGTAGAACCAGTAGCGGCCGCCGAGCTGCAAGGCATGGAAGTTCATCGAGAGGGATGCGGTATTCACCGGATTCCAGTAACCGGACAGCTCCAGCGACCAGTTGTCCGTCAGGGCCGCTTCGGCCCCGACGTTCAGCGTCGCGCTGCATGCCGCAAGGGCGTTGGCCCTCACGGCGAAGATCTGCGCCGCAGCCCTGCGGGGCAGACCCCACAAGGCCGCCGACAGCAGCAGGAACAGTATGATTCGTTGTTTGTTCATTGTTGAAAGTTAATTCGGTTTTATTCCCGGATGCAGCGCACCGGATTGGCAGCATAGCGGTAAAAATCCGTCGTATTGACGAATGGCGGGTAGTTACTCGTATCGAATAGGATCGAGGTGCAGGCTACGTCATGGAACACGCCGGTCGAGTCTCTCCAATGAAGATAATACGGAGCGTTCGTGTAGAGCCTTCCGAGCGACCCGTTGCGGTCGTAACGTCCTTCGTAGAATGTTCCGCCCAAGGGTATTTTCGCCGTCTGCGTGCTGTTACAGCGGATTGTAACGTAATAAGGTGCCGATACGCCTATCCGCTCTATTCCCGCAAAATCCTCGGCACCGGGCACTTTCCATCCCGGAGGGCATGGATCGTAAATGGATTTATGGCTGGTGCGGCTGATATTGTTCTTCCCGGTCGTGACGTTGCCCCAGAGGTTCGGGTGATGGACGTAGAGCCAGTCGGCGACCGATGCCCACTCTTCCCAATCCTCGTAAAATACCCCGTCCATATAAGTCGTAGGATGTGCCGTGGCCCATTCGAGGGTCATCACGTCGTAAGGCGATTCGGTTCCGGAGGTTCGGGGATTGCTTTCAGCATACTCGAACCCCGGAGCATAGACGGTCGGAGCCTGCGTGTAGGCGTCCGTGGCCAGCGCTGGATACGGAAACGGATCTTTGCGGCCCCACTGGTAATAGAGTCCTTTGGCAGCGGCCTGCGTGCAGTCCGTAGCCAGGGCCCCGAGGTTGCGATCCATAAAGACGGCTCCCGAAGCGTAGGTCTGGGCCGTGGCCTCGATCTCGTAATCCACCGACCAGATATGCCACGACCATATGCATACCCCGCGGCTGTCGAGAAGACCGATCACGGCATTACCGCAGGTCATGCCGGTTCGGAAGACGATACGTCCGTCGCCGGTCAGCTCCGCGCTTTCGACGATCGCGCCTCGGATCGTGCCCGTTTCCCAGAGGACTTTCGCCTCGGCTCCCGCAAGTCTCTTCGGGACGATATTCGTCGTTGCACGGCCGTTGCCCATCGTCGTAGCGTCGAACGAATAGGAGGTATTCAATTCCGGCGCGATATAGCAGTTGGCCGTGCCCCCGTCGTCGAGCGGCCGGGTATTGACCGTGAATTTCGGGAAGATCGCGGCTT
>ENA-OROE01001568-OROE01001568.1-human-gut-metagenome-genome-assembly--contig:-NODE-1568-length-14028-cov-2.702211_pt1 | contig 14028 bp, 12 predicted proteins | sample MGYA00242126_ERZ509044 | MGnify/ENA primary metagenome ERZ509044 (study PRJEB26280, sample SAMEA2338716) | human gut metagenome | biome: human gut; feature: human-associated habitat; material: faeces... | reverse complement strand
AGATCCAGCTTATCTAAACCGCCTTCGATCTTGATAATGTCCTTGCGGCCCATTTTGTTGCTTCGGGCATTTTTAATGATGGCAACCTGGCAGTCTAATTTGTCAAGGCCCAGGTGATAGTAAATATCCAGGCTCTTTCCTGCCTCAATGTGGTCAAGGACAATGCCTTCTTTTAATCCGCTGATATTTAACATGGCTTTTCTACCTCCAGTAATGTCATAATGAGTGCCATACGGACATATACGCCGTTCTGGGCCTGTCTGAAGTAAGCGGCACGCGGGTCGTTGTCCACCTCGCGCGTGATCTCGTTCACGCGCGGCAGCGGATGCAGGACGACCATCTCCTTCTTGGCCGTTTCGAGTTTCTCGGGCGTCAGCACGAAACTGTCCTTTACCCGCTCGAACTCCTCCTCGTCCAGAAAACGCTCCTTCTGCACGCGGGTCATGTAGAGAATGTCCAGTTCGGGCATCACCTCCTCCATGGTGCGCACTTCGACGGTCGGCACGCCGTATTTGTCGCACACCTCGTGCCGGATGTAGTCGGGCAGGCGCAGCTCTTCGGGCGCGATCAGGATCACCTTGATCCCCGTGCGGCGCGACAGCGCCTTGATGAGCGAGTGCACCGTACGGCCGAATTTCAGGTCGCCGCACAGACCAATGGTCAGATTGTCCAGACGTCCTTTCAGGGAACGGATGGTAAGTAAGTCGGTTAATGTCTGGGTAGGATGTTGATGACCACCGTCGCCGGCGTTGATAACAGGAATAGAAGAAGCCATAGAAGCTACTAACGGAGCACCTTCTTTCGGGTGGCGCATAGCACAGATGTCAGCGTAACAGGATACAACGCGGATTGTATCGGCAACACTTTCGCCCTTTGAAGCGGAACTGGAATCAGCTGATGAAAAACCAAGAACTTTACCGCCAAGGTTCATCATAGCAGCTTCAAAGCTGAGACGGGTACGGGTGCTTGGCTCATAGAATAAAGTTGCCAGTCTTTTATCATCGCAGACATGTGCGTATTTATCAGGGTGTTTCTCAATATCGCTGGCCAAGTCAAGAAGAGTATTTAACTCATCAACAGACAGATCCAGCGGACTCATTAAGTGTCTCATTTCATACCTCCATATTTTACTGGTTCAGGAATTGTTTACGTAATCCTTCTTAACATCATATAATAATCAGGTGATTTTTTCAAGAGAGTTTTCCAAGTATTTTCTCAAAAAAAAGTCCGGCTCCGAACCAGAGGGGAGCGTAGTCCGGTCTTATCAGTCCCCGGTAATTCAGAGGAGTGTTGCTGTAGTCCCAGGGACACATATGAAAACAGCGTAAAAGAGTACCGCTGATAAATTCCACGAAAAAAAATCCGACAGTATAAATGCAGCCGCGGACAAAAAGCGGGACAGCAGAAAGTTTACCGGAGAGCGGGCGGATGATGGCACCGCATCCGTAAATGGGAAACATTAAAAGGGAAGTTTTTCCTGTCATGGTAAGTTCTCCTGAAAGGATGGAATGCAGTCCGGTCCAGAGGATTTCCATGCACCAGCCCGTCAGACCGCAGAGAATGAAAGCTTTTTTCATAGGTAACGCTCCTGTATAAATTTCTATGATTCTAGTATTGCCTGCCTTGAAAAAAACATACACGTAGGATATAATGAGAACACGTTATTACACTATAGCAATGAGGTGCCTTATGCGCAAAAGGAACGTGTGGAGGGGATCTCATGGAAATAAGAGGAGTTTATTATGAATTATCAGGAAAGCCGGGGGTACATAGACAAAATCACCCGGGAAATTCCCAGTGTCCTGGGACTGGATCATATGCGTGAGCTGATGAAACGTCTTGGAAATCCACAGGATGATCTGAAATATGTGCATATAGCCGGTACCAATGGCAAGGGTTCTGTCATTGCTTTTTTGTATTCTGTTTTATCCGGTGCGGGATATCGCATTGGAAGATATGTTTCGCCTACCCTGTATTCCTACAGAGGCAGGATGGAAGTTTCGGGAAGCAGGATCAGCAGAGATGACTTTGCTGTTTATATTACACAGGTGTCTGATGTTATTGCTGCTATGACAAAGGATGGTTATCCCCATCCCACTGCATTTGAAATAGAGACTGCGGTGGCATTTTTGTTCTTTAAAAAAGAGAATTGTGATCTCGTTTTGCTGGAAGTGGGAATGGGCGGAAATCTGGACGCCACAAATATTATTAAGAATACGCTGCTGGCAGTGCTGGTATCGATCAGTATGGATCATATGTCTTTTCTTGGAAATACTCTGGCACAGATCGCAGAGAAGAAAGCCGGGATCATCAAAGACGGTTGCAGAGTGGTGACTGCCAGACAGAAGCCGGAAGCAATGCAGGTGATCGAGAGAATCAGCAGAGAACATGGTACAAAATGTACCATAGCAGATGCTTCTGAGGCAGAGGTGCTAAAGGAAAGCTGCCTTGGACAGACAATCCGGTACAGGGGTGAAGAGTATGAGATTCCGCTGGCAGGTGTTTATCAGAAGGAAAATGCAGTAGTTGCACTGAATGCTTTAAAAGTATTGGATGAGCTGGGCTTTCCTACTGCTGCGGAGCAGAAAAAAGAAGGGCTTCGCACAGTAAACTGGAACGGACGGTTTACAGTTATCTGTAAAAAACCGCTGTTTGTGGTAGACGGGGCTCATAATCCTGCTGCTGCGGATATGATGGCAGCTTCAATAGAGCATTATTTTAAGGGAAAACGGATCATCTATATTATGGGAGTGTTTGCAGATAAGGATTACAGAAGTGTGATTCAGAAAACTGCGCACTTTGCAGACCGGATACTTACGATCCAGACTCCGGATAATGTAAGGGCGCTGCCTGCCGGAGAGCTGGCGAAGACTGTCAGTGAATACAATCCCAATGTACAGGCAATGGATACGATTAAAGATGCAGTGGAGGAGGCTTTTTCAATTGCCGGGGAACAGGATGTGATCATTGCCTTTGGCTCTCTTTCCTTTATCGGAGAGATGACTGATATTGTAGAGAATTTGTGAAAGTAAAAAGGTATAACATAAATGATAGATTTACAGGAATGCAGAAATGAAATAGATAAGATCGACAGCGATATCATACGTCTTTTTGAACAGAGAATGAAGGTGTGTGAGGATGTTGCAGAATATAAGATACGTACAGGAAAGAAGGTTCTGGATCCGGAAAGAGAGAGACAGAAGCTGGAGGTCCTGAGAGGTAAGGCGCATGGAGAATTTAATCAGCTTGGTGCGCAGGAGCTTTTTCAGCAGATCATGGCGATCAGCCGTAAGAGACAGTATCAGCTTCTCACAGAGCATGGAATCGAGGATGATGAGAAACTAGAAATGGTAGATGCACTTCCGTTGAAAGATGTAAGAGTTGTCTTTCAGGGTGTGGAAGGTGCATACAGCTATGCTGCAATGAGGGAATATTTCCAGGACGATATTGAGAGCTTTCATGTAAAAACCTGGCGCGATGCAATGGAAGCAGTTGTGGAGGGAAGAGCAGACTATGCGGTACTTCCCATTGAGAATACAACTGCCGGTATTGTGGCTGATATTTATGATCTTCTTACAGAGTATGAGCTGAGTATTGTAGGAGAACAGATCATCCGTCCGGAGCATGTACTTCTGGGACTGCCGGATGCTGAACTGGAGGATATCAGACAGGTATGTTCTCATCCTCAGGCACTTTCCCAGTGTGGAAAATATCTGGAATCTCATCCGGACTGGAAGAAGAAAGAGATGGAAAATACTGCCGGTTCTGCCAAGAAGATAAAAGAAGACAATGACAAGACGCAGGCAGCTATTGCCAGCAGACAGGCAGGAGAGCTTTACGGACTGAAAATCCTGGCTGAGAATATCTGCTATAACGGACAGAATGCCACACGTTTTGTGATCGTGAGTAAGAAACCAATCTATGTGAAGGATGCACATAAGATCAGTATTTTCTTTGAACTGCATCATGAGAGCGGAACTCTTTACAATATGCTGTCTCACATTATTTATAATGGACTGAATATGACGAAGATAGAATCCCGCCCGATCACAGGGAAGAACTGGCAGTACCGTTTTTTTGTTGACTTCGAGGGAAATTTAAAGGACAGTGCAGTGAAGAACGCCCTGAGAGGGATTGAAGCAGAAGCTGACAGAATGAGAATTTTGGGAAATTATTAAAAATCATTTCCATAATGCCAGAGCGTGTTTGAAAAATCATTTCCACAATCTGCAGTCCCACTTTGCGGCATATTTTGCGTAAAGCATTTTTCAAACACACTCTGGTACATCGTTTTCGAAATAATTATACCACTCACAGCAGAACAATAAGATAAAACAACAAGGTAAGAAGGAAGTAATAAAAAATGGCTAGATTAAATGAATGCATCTTATACCGTAACTTTGAACATGGAGAAATCCTTGATAAAATGGCAGAACTGATGAATGCCTGGGAACAGAAAGCACCTGATCTGAAAGAAAAGGAAGGGCTGTTCTTTGAGTGTGCCAACGGACTGGTGGAAACTGCCGGCGCTTATGGCTTTTCCGGAAATTTATGGCACTGTTATCTGACATTTCTTCTGGTAAATAATGAAAATGCATTCAGTACAGCCTGTGAGATCAGAGGGGCTGTCAACGGAAGTATTAATGAACTGGCACTGAATGATTTCGGTGTGTTTAAAGAACTGTATGATTTTGACCTGACTGTACTGGATGAGGCATTTGGAATTTCCTGCTGTAAGGTTCTCGGTGATTATACCAACACCGGAAGCAACAGCAAGATGTTTAATTCCCGTATCAGAGACCGTATCTGTGATCTGAGCAAAACGCTGGCAGCAGCGGAGTCTACAGAGGAATTCATGAAGGATATGGTACAGTTTTATAAGGATTTTGGTGTGGGTAAGCTGGGATTACATAAGGCTTTTCGTGTAGGCCATGATGAGAATGATAATGTGGAGATCCAGCCGATCACAAGGATCGCTCATGTGAAACTGGAAGACCTGGTCGGATATGAAATCCCGAAGCAAAAACTGATCGAGAATACAGAAGCTTTCGTAAGAGGCAGAAAGGCAAACAACTGTCTGCTTTTTGGTGATGCGGGTACAGGTAAATCCTCAAGTATCAAGGGAATCCTGAACCGTTATTATGATGAGGGACTTCGTATTATCGAGGTGTATAAGCATCAGTTTCAGGATCTGAATGATGTGATCGCCCAGATCAAGAACAGAAACTATAAATTCATTATCTATATGGATGATCTGTCATTCGAGGAATTTGAAATCGAATATAAATATCTGAAGGCAGTGATCGAGGGTGGTCTGGAGAAGAAGCCGGACAATATCCTGATCTATGCAACAAGTAACAGAAGACATCTGGTAAGAGAGAAATCCAGTGATAAGCTGGAGATCATGGATGATGACGATCTGCATTCCTCCGATACAGTGCAGGAGAAGCTTTCACTGGTTTATCGTTTTGGTGTCCGTATTTACTATGGTGCACCGAGCAAAAAAGAATTTCAGACAATTGTGAAAGCTCTTGCAGATAGAAACGGAATTACTATGCCGGAGGACGAGCTGCTTCTGGAGGCAAATAAGTGGGAGCTTTCCCATGGAGGACTTACAGGACGAACTGCACAGCAGTTTATCGATCATCTGCTGGGTGTGGAGAAGGAATAAAAAAGCAAATAGATGAATGGTAAAGGGGGAACGCATATGGCAGTCATGACATTTGCAGCCATTGACATCGGATCTTATGAAGTCAGCATGAAGATTTTTGAGATGTCAAAAAGAATTGGTTTTCGTGAACTGAATGATGTCAGATACAGTCTGGAAATCGGAAAGGGTGTCTATTCTGACGGGAAGATCGACTCAGAAATGCTGAATGTTTTATGTGAGGTGCTGAATGACTTTAAGAGGCTGATGCAGGACTTTGGGGTGGAAGAGTATCGTGCCTGTGGTACCAGTGCATTCAGAGAACTTGTGAATCCGCTGCTGATCATTGAACAGATCTATCAGCGTACAGGAATGAAAATTGAAATATTAAGCAGTGCAGAACAGCATTTCCTTGGGTACAAATCAATTGCTGCTATAGAAAAGGGATTCAAAAAGATGATCCAGAAAGGCACCGCAATCCTGGATGTGGGCGGCGGAAGCCTTCAGGTTTCCCTCTTTGACAAGGATGCTCTGGTCACTACCCAGGGACTTAAAATGGGAAGTTTAAGAATCCGCCAGCGTCTGCAGGAACTGGAGAAAACAACCATTCATTATGACAAGCTGGTTGAGGAATTTATCCGAAATGATCTGATGAGTTTTCAGCGTCTGTATCTGAAGGACAAGGATATCCGGAATGTGATCCTGATGGGAGATTTCATTACAGATATGATCTTCCAGGAGGAAATGGAAGACAGGATCATTACAAGGGAAGAATTTATGAAACGCTATGAGGATACAGTTGGAAAATCTGTTGACCTGCTGGCACAGGAGATGGAGATTGATCCGGAATATGCATCCCTTGTTGTGCCGACCATGGTAGTGTGCAGAAATTTTATTGATATTTTCAATGCAGAGTCTCTCTGGGCACCAGGTGTTTCCCTGCTGGATGGAATTGCCTATGATTTTGCAGAAAAGAAAAAATTTCTCAAAAGTGTCCACAATTTTGAGAATGACATTCTGGTTACATCAAAGAACATTGCGAAACGCTATTCCAGCAGTAAGAGCCATATCCAGGGAACTATGAATCTTTGCCTGAATATCTTTGACAGTATGAAGAAGGTTCATGGTATGGGAGCAAGAGAACGTCTGTTATTGCAGATCGCGGCACTGCTTCATGACTGTGGCAAATACATCAGTATGGAAAAGGTTTCCGAGTGTTCCTATCAGATCATTATGTCTACAGATATCATTGGGCTGTCCTTTCTGGAACGCCAGATGATCGCATGTGCGGTCAGATTCAATAATTCTGCGTTTGTTTATTATGATGAACTTTACAGTATGGGAATCGCTATTGACAGAGAGAGCTATATCAAGGTGGCAAAGATGACTGCAATCCTTCGCCTGGCGAATGCCATGGACAGAAGTCATTATCAGAAAGTAAAAGGAATCAAAGCAGTGCTCAAAGACAGAGAACTGCAGATGATCGTGGATTCTGCACAGGACATTTCCCTGGAACTGGGACTGCTGAAAGATAAAGAGGCATTTTTTGAAGAAGTATTTGGCATTCGTCTGGTTCTCAGACGCAAGGGCAGAGCGTAAAGGAGGATGAACTTATGGACTTTGAAAAATTTGAAAAGAAAGAATATTTCGTGAATCGCGAGCTGAGCTGGCTCAAATTTGATGAGCGTGTTCTGAGTGAAGCAAGAGATAAAAATCTTCCTTTGTTTGACAGACTGAAGTTCTTAAGCATTACCGCATCCAATCTGGATGAATTCTTTATGGTGCGTGTGGCGTCTCTTAAGGATCAGGTACATGCAGGATATCATAAAACAGACATTGCAGGAATGACAGCCAAGGAGCAGTTAAAAGAAATCAGTGTCCGTACCCATGAACTGGTTCATGTACAGTATAATACACTGAACCGTTCTCTGATCCCTGCGCTTGAGAAAGCCGGAATGCACCTGGTGGCAGCCCATGAGAATCTTACAGAAGCACAGAGTGTATTTGTAGACAGATACTTTGAGGATAATGTATATCCGGTACTTACACCGATGGCGATGGATTCTTCCAGACCGTTTCCGCTGATCAGAAACAAGACATTAAATATTGGTGCTCTGATCTCCAAGAAGGAGAAGAGTGATAAACTCAGCAAAAAGGATAAAACAGGAGAACTTCTGTTTGCTACAGTGCAGGTTCCGTCTGTGCTTCCAAGGGTGGTGCAGATTCCGTCAAAGAAGGATGGAGATACCACAGTGATCCTGCTGGAAGAGATTATTGAAAGAAATATTGACAAACTTTTCTTGAGTTATGATGTGATATGTGCCCATCCTTACCGTATTATGCGTAATGCGGATCTTACCATCGATGAAGATGAGGCAGAGGATCTGCTGGTGGAGATCCAGCGCCAGTTAAAGAAACGTCAGTGGGGTGAGGTTATCCGTCTGGAAGTAGAGGATAAGATGGATGAACGCCTGCTGAAGATTCTGAAAACGGAATTTGACATCAAAGAGGCAGATATTTTTGAGATAAACGGACCTCTGGATCTTACCATGCTTATGAAAGTATATGGCGCGGATGGCTTTGATGCTTACAAGACACCGAGATATCAGCCGGCACCTGTACCGGAATTTCAGAATGAGAAGGATATTTTCCAGGTGATACGTGAGGGCGATGTATTCCTGCATCATCCTTATATGAGCTTCGATCCTGTTGTAAATTTCGTACGTCAGGTAGCAAAAGATCCGGATGTTCTGGCTATTAAACAGACTCTGTATCGTGTCAGCGGCAATTCACCGATCATTGCTGCCCTTGCGCAGGCAGCAGAAAACGGCAAACAGGTTTCCGTGCTGGTAGAGCTGAAAGCACGTTTTGATGAAGAAAATAATATTGTATGGGCGAAGAAGCTGGAGAAGGCAGGATGTCATGTAATTTATGGTCTGGTAGGCCTTAAGACACACAGCAAGATCACACTGGTTGTGCGCAGGGAAGAGACAGGAATCCGCCGTTATGTGCATCTGGCAACCGGAAACTACAATGATTCCACTGCCAAACTCTATACAGACTGCGGTATCTTTACCTGCGATGAACGTTTTGGTGAAGATGCAACAGCAGTATTTAACATGCTCTCCGGGTATTCTGAACCGAAAAGCTGGAATAAGCTGATCGTAGCACCAATCTGGATGAAGGACAGGTTCTTAAGCCTGATTGAACGTGAGGCAGAGAATGCGAAGAAAGGACTTCCGGCGTTGATCCGCGCAAAGATGAATTCTCTCTGTGATCCGAAGATTATTGCTGGATTGTATTATGCATCTTCCTGCGGAGTTCAGGTGGAGCTTCTGGTAAGGGGTATCTGCTGTCTGAAAGTAGGAGTGCCGGGAATCAGTGAGAATATTCATGTCCGTTCTATTGTAGGGGAATTTCTGGAGCATAGTCGTATTTTCTATTTTGAAAACGGCGGAAACCCGGAAATCTATATGGGAAGTGCGGATTGGATGCCGCGTAACCTTGACCGCAGGATAGAGATTGTTTTCCCTGTGGAAGATGAGAAGATTAAGAAAGAGCTGGAGCATGTACTTGATCTGGAGTTTAAGGATAATGTAAAAGCTCATATCCTGCAGCCGGATGGAACTTATGTGAAGCCGGATAAACGAGGCAAAGCCCAGATTAACTCTCAGATGGAATTCTGTATTGAGGCAACTGAGAAAGCAGCACTTCATAAACACGAAGAAAAGAAATCCCGCGTATTCATTCCGGCAGAGCCTGCTGAGGATATAGAGGAATAAAAAACAGTCAGAAACAGAAATAAATAACTGGGAAATGCCATGGAAAGCGGTGGAGCTGCCATGGCATTTCTTCTCTGGGACAAAAAATACCCCTTTTTTGTGGTAAAAGCCGCGTAAATACAGGGTTTTTGAACGAAAAATTCGAGAAAAATAAAAAAATTGAAATTTTTTTAAAAAAGTACTTGCATTTTAGAAAAAGATGGTGTATATTAAATGAGTCGACAGCGAAGAGCGAACGACAGACAAGTAAATGGCCAGTTGGTCAAGGGGTTAAGACGTCGCCCTCTCACGGCGAAAACACGGGTTCGATTCCCGTACTGGCTGCTAAAAAATAGTGAGAATTTAACCAGAGCTTAGGCTCTGGTTATTTTTTTGTCAGGGATTTCTCCTGACATGTTGTATGTCTTCGCAGACAAAAATGATTCACGAACCTGGAGCTTTCATCTGACAATAGAGGAGTAATACTTGGAAAGGAAGAACGATATGGTCACTGATGAAGAACTTTATGGGCAATATCTGTGCGGTGATGAGACAGGACTTGAACTATTAATAAAAAAATACGGCGACCCGCTGACCTTATACATCGATGGTTATCTGCATGACGTCCATGAAGCGGAGGATTTAATGATGGAAACCTTTTCCTGGTTGTTTACGAAAAAGCCCCGCATCCGGGATGGATGTTTTAAGGCTTACCTCTATAAAGCAGCACGGCACATGGCTTTGCGCCACAAAAGCAGACGGCGGATTTTCTTCAGTCTTGACGACCTGGCCAGAGAACCGGAGGCACAAACGCTGGTGGAGGAGATCGTCCGCACAAAAGAACGGAATCAGATCCTGCATCTCTGCATGGACGAGTTAAATCCAGATTATAGGGAGGCTCTTTATCTGACCTATTTTGAGGGCATGAGCTATCAACAGGCAGCTAAGGTCATGGGGAAAAGTGTAAAGCAGATCACAAATATGGTGTATCGGGGAAAAGAACGTTTACGCGGATTATTGAAACGGGAGGGTATTGCAAATGCTGAAAAATGAGGAACGGATTGCAGAGATAAAACGGCGTATTGCAAAAAAAGAACAACAGCAGAGAATGCGGCGCAGACGGATTGTCTCTGCTGTCTGTATAGCGGCATGTTTTGCAGTAATCGTTGGGTTTTCATTTGCCATGCCCGGTATTGTCGGACAGATCGAACCCGGTACTTCTTCAGGCTTTGAAACTGCGGCAACAATTTTGGGCGGCAGCACCGCATTGGGATATATGGTGATCGGACTGCTGGCTTTTATCCTCGGCGCGTGCGTGACTATTCTGTGTTTTCGCATCCATCAGCTGAACAAAGAGGAGCAGACGGAGAAACAAAAGGAGGACAATGGGGATGGAGCTGATCAGTAACCTTTTTCAATTCGCTGTTACCCTGTTGGGCTTTTGCATGAGTGGTATTCGGTATCTGAAAGATCGAAAACAGACATATTTCCTGCTGACCTGCTTTTACGGCTGCTTTGCCCTTGGCTCTCTTTACTGGACGCTGTATCTGCTTTTGTTTTCTGAAACACCGCAGGTCTTTTATGTGTCAGAGTTTGGCTGGGTAGCCAGCGTGATTTTCCTTTATCTTCTGCAATACACCCTTTCCTCTGCGGAGGAAAGAGACTTTTCGACACGGAAATCTCTGATAGCTCCTCTGATCGGCATTCCGCTTTGTGCGTTTTACTGCACCTTTGGAGATATTCTTTCCAATCTGCTCTGGTGTGGCATGATGATTGTTGTTTCTTATCATTCTATCCGGGGTCTTGCTTATGCGCAGATACAGACAGGAACAGCGTGTAAGATGCGGTATTTTCACATTGGGGTGCTGTGCTATGTGGCGGCGGAATATATCCTTTGGACTTCCGGCTGCTTCCGACAGGGGGATTTGGCTTCCTTCCTCTATTACGGGTTTGATGTTCTGCTGACGGGCTGCGTATTCGCTCTGCTGCCTGCCACAGGAAGGGCGGTGCAGGCATGACATATATTGAAAATGTATTTCTTTGCATGGCTTCGCCCCTGCTGATTGCCGCGCTGTGTATGGGAAAGCGGCAGAGAAAATTCTTTCTGTTCTGCTTTGCCGGGATGGGTGCATGTCTGCTTTCCGCATACATCAACACCTTTTTTGCTGTACTTTACAGAGCGGACACCTTTGCAGCTACCACAGAGATCGCCCCGGTGGTGGAGGAAGTGATGAAACTTCTGCCATTGCTCTTTTATCTGCTGATATTTGAGCCAAAAGCGGAGCGAATCAAAAATGCCGCTGTGATCACAGCTCTTTCCTTTGCCACATTTGAGAATGTCTGATATCTGATCCAAAACGGAGCCGGTCATTTTTCTTTTATTTTCTTCCGGGGTATTGGAACAGGAGCCATGCACGTGATCTGTGGTGCCATTGTCGGCAGTGGTCTTGCATATGTGTGGCAGAGAACATGGCTGAAGATTGCCGGAACCTGCGGTCTGCTGGGCGCAGCAATCACCTTTCATGCAATTTATAATCTTCTGATCGCCTATGGTGGTGCAGCACAGTATATTGCTTATCTGCTGCCTGTACTGATCCTGGCAGCGGGAAAACTGATCTTCCGCAGTTTGATACAATAATATAACCTGTTTTTTCCTCTTTTGGGAGCTGTTTCGGCAGCTCTCAAATTTTTTTGAAAAAATTTAATTTTCAGGTGAGAGTTTTTCACTTTTTTTGTACCTATATAAGTGAAAGGACTTTTTAGGACTTTTTTGTGAAAGGAGGTTGGAAGATATGTACGATACAGAAAAGCGTATCGAATTGGTAAAAAAGCGAATGCATGAATACCACCGCCGCCAGGAGCGGCGCACAGTCTGCCGTCTGTCCGTTCTGTGTGCCCTGTGCTGTTCCTGTCCCTTGTGGGGGCAATGGGGATAGTGCAAAGCCAGCCAATAAACGCCACGGGAATGTACGGCACAATTCTGCTGCATGAGGGCGCAGGCGGCTATGTGTTGGTGGCTGTCATTTCCTTTACTGTGGCAGTCGTGATTACCGCATTATGTATCAAATTCAGAAAAAAAGGACAAAAGAGTCAGGATGCAGAAAATCATGTATAAAGAAAGGAAAAGGTGAAAAGTATGAGGAAAAAATTATTAGCCGGGATGCTGGCACTTGCACTGTGTTCTACAAATATGCCCCTTCAGACCATATTTGCGGAGGAATTTACTTCCGGAAATCCAGATGTAGTGTCTGAGGAAGAAACTCCGGAGATTTTTACCAATGAAGAGCAGGAAGCTGTAGGAGAGACAGATGAGGAACTGTCTGTATTCAGTTCAGAAGAGGTTCCTGAATTTAATGATGCCCCCGATGAGGCAATGGCTGCTGCGGAAAATGAACAAGCTGGAGAAATTGATTTAGCTGATAACGATAAGGTTATGAACGGAGTTTATACTATAAGTTCGGCAGGAGATTACAAATTCACATGTAGCCGGGAAACAGGAAATAGAATTGTGGTTGATGGAAAGAAAATTTCAGCGAAAGACAGCATCAACATTTATCTTAATAAAGTAAATATCAATACATCTGCTGGTCCGGCACTGCGAATAAATCTTAATGTTGAAGCTACAGTCACTATCCATTTAACAGGCACAAATAGTCTTATAACAAAGAATAACTATTATGCCGGTTTACAGAAAGATAACAAAGCTCGGCTTATAATAAAAACCAATAATTCAGATGCTACTGCAGGAATCTTAAATGCTCGTAGTATCGATGGGGATAGCGCCGGAATTGGTGGCGGCTTTTACGGCTCCGTCTCTTGCAGTAATATTATTATTGATAGTTGTTCTGTAATTGCTAGTTCTAAGTATGGTGCTGGAATTGGTGGCAGCAAGCAACGCGCTGGCAGTGTCAGTGATATTATCATTAATAGTAGTTCTGTAACTGCTAGTTCTACGAATGGTGCCGGAATTGGTGGCGGCGGTTACGGCGCTAGCAGTGTCAGTGGTATTACCATTAATAGTAGTTCTGTAACTGCTAGTTCTACGAATGGTGCCGGAATTGGTTCTGCCGGTGGCACCTGTAGCAACATTGGCATTAGTGGTGGATCCGTAAAGGCATATTCTGATCGTATGCCAGGCATTAATTGTACCCCCCATAATGGCAACTCAACAAATGTTTATTGTTGTATTATTAAAAATGAATATTTTTTACCAGTAACGATAGATAGTGAATCCTGGAAGCCAAGTTATCATATTTTTCCTGATTCTACAAAAGACGGTAATCTGTACGTCTGGTTAACTGAAAAAGAAAATAATGACGCTTATGATGTAACTGTTGGAACCGAAAAAAGGCAGTATTCTTTCGATCAGGCAAAAAACCAATTTGTACGTATCCAAACAACTCCTACCGCTGACCAATTTGATTATACGCAGCCCAATTTTACATATACTAAAGATACCCATGTTGATATTAGTAAATATATTAAATGGAAAGATGATGTCACCGGTCATGGTAAAATTACTAAAGTAACGTATTTTAAAAAAGGAGATAAAACTCCACTCGCAGACAGCCCCACAGATGCAGGTACTTATACTTTTAAGATTGATGTGAATGAAGGTGA
>ENA-OROE01001530-OROE01001530.1-human-gut-metagenome-genome-assembly--contig:-NODE-1530-length-14334-cov-2.538903_pt1 | contig 14334 bp, 11 predicted proteins | sample MGYA00242126_ERZ509044 | MGnify/ENA primary metagenome ERZ509044 (study PRJEB26280, sample SAMEA2338716) | human gut metagenome | biome: human gut; feature: human-associated habitat; material: faeces... | reverse complement strand
TTCACACAGCGATTTGTGTCGCATGCGTCACAAATCCGCTTTTTATCGCAGAACTGAATAAATTCAGTTCGCGATTCCTCCGGCATTAAAATGCCTGCGGAATGGAGAGAAATATGTATTTAGATAAAGAAAAAGCTGTAAAAGCATTTATGGGAACGGGAGAAAAAAACGCAGTCGGAGAAGATTTAGTCACATTTTTAGAAAAATATGACCCGCGTAAATACCAGAATCCGTGCAATACCGTAGATATGGCGGTATTTGCCTATAATGAATCCGAAAAGAAAGTGACCAAAGTACTGCTGATTCAGCGGGGAAACCACCCAAGCATCGGATGGTGGGCGCTGCCGGGCGGATTTGTGGAGTACAGGGAAAATCTCGAAACGGCGGCAGCAAGAGAATTACAGGAAGAAACAGGAATTGAGCATTTAAACTTTGAACAGTTAAAAACATATGGTGCATATGACAGGGACCCGCGTACGCGGATTATCACAACTGCCTATATTGCGCTGGTGCCGGAGGGACTTCTGCATGAAAAAGCTGGCGATGATGCTAAAAATGCAGGCTGGTTTACAATAAAAGATACCGAAATTTCAAGAAAAAACAACGCAGACGGTACAGTCTGCGCGACGCATCGGTTATGCCTTGAAAATAAGGAACTGGCAGTCCGCACGGAATCCCAGGTCCGTGTAGAGTGGAGTCCGGGTGCGGTACTTGAAAATAAAACCTATACGATGGAACATACGACCCTGCTGGCTTCTGACCACAGTGCCGTCATTCTGGAAGGATATGAGTATCTGGTAAAAAGACTGGCGGACAGACCGTAGCTGCCATTTTGCGGGTCGGAAAAAAGACCGATGTGCGGTGGATAAAAGGTAAAAAGCATGAATAAAAATGTCACAAATACCAGTACAAAAACAGGCAGAATCAGCGGAACCGGACGATGCGGTTTGTGGTAGGAAAATGTATTATAATATGGAAGACACGCATACCGGTAAAAGGTATAGTGGGCGTATAAAACAGCAATAAAATAAATAGCGATGTTTACCCAGTCCAGATTAAAGCCTAAAATACCGTTGATGCCGTAAAATAAGACGACAACGGTCGCCATGCCGCAGAGTTCGCCAAATGCCGCGCCGTCCCAGTAGCAGGAAAAAAACATTTTTTTCAGACTGCGGTTGGAAATAGGTGCATTGCCGCCTGCAATACCGGCAAACCAGCCGATTACAAGCAGTAAAAGAAACGGAAAAAACAATAGCTTTAAATGTTCCCATGTAGACTCATTGACAGGAACAAAAGGGGCAATCAGACGGCTCTGACCGAAAAAATCAAAGGCAAAGTGACAGGCAGTGCCAAGCGCCGCAGTAAGGATAAAAGAAACTGCGGTAAATATTTTTAAGCGTGTAAGTTTCTGGGTGACAGTATTCATAAAACTCCAATCCGCCGGAATTCGGCATATACAAAGGTTTGATGATGACATCATAAGATAGTGTATCCATAAAAGAATGCAAATATAACACAGAAACCGAATACAAAAATCAGAAAGGACATTTAAAAATGGCAAAACAGACGTGGAAACCGGGAAATATGTTATATCCCGTACCGGCAGTGATGGTGAGCTGCCAGCGCGAGGGCGGAAAACCGAATATTATTACCGTGGCATGGGCAGGAACAATCTGTTCAGATCCGGCAATGCTTTCAATTTCCGTAAGGAAAAACCGATATTCCTATGACATTATAAAGGAAACAAAAGAATTTGTTGTAAATCTGACGACAAAGCAGTTATGCCGTGCAACCGATTACTGTGGTGTGCGTTCCGGCAGGGATGTTGATAAGTTTCAGGAAATGCACCTGACACCGCAGCCGTCAGAAAAGGTAAAAGCACCGGGCATTGCGGAAAGTCCGGTCAATATAGAGTGCCGTGTGACACAGGTGCTTGAACTGGGCACACACGATATGTTTCTGGCAGAAGTCGTGGCGGTGCGGGTTGATGATGATTACATGGATGAAAAAGGCAGATTTGACTTAAATGCGGCAGATTTAGTGACGTATTCCCACGGTGAATATTTTACACTGGGTAAAAAGCTTGGCACATTCGGATATTCCGTGGCAAAAAATAAACCCCAAAGCATTGCTGGAAACAACCCGAAACACAAGTCTAAAAGCAGCACAAAAAAAGGTGTAAAAGCGAAAGGCAGAAGCGGTAAACATACCCGAAAAGAAAAAGGAAAAAAGTAAGACAAAAAGGGGGCATTTTCGTTGAAAATCACACAGTTGTCCATTAAAAATTTTAAATCCGTAGAGGAACTGGTAATCCGCGATATTGAAGACGTACTTATTTTAGTCGGAAGAAACAATGCCGGAAAATCTGTCATGCTTGATGCAATCCGCGCGGTATCCGGCGATTATGCCATATCCGAAGCGGATTTTCATCACCGGGACGGCAATATTACCATCGGCATACAGCTTCTGATTACAGATGAAGATTTAGAGTATCTGCATCAGAACGGCATTGTCGGTAATTTCAAGCAGTTCTCACTGTGGAAAGAAAATTTTTGTAAAAAGCTGCCGTCCTATCAGGAAACGGAGGATGGCGGCACGCTTGAATTTGAATACATTTACGGCAGAAACGGCATCGTACGCTATAAAGACGGTTATTTTAAAAACAACCGTTATATCAAAAGTATTTTTCCGAAAATCTATTTCGTGGACCAGTACCGTGACAAAGAAGATATCAGTCAGGATTTGATTTTATTACAGCAGGATACCGGACTGCAGGCACTGCGGGACGACCGGTGCATTTTTGATGAAAAACGCAAATGCCACCAGTGCTTTGAATGTATTGGCGTAATCCAGAAAAAAACGCCGGAACAGCTGACACTGATGGAAACGAGCCGCCTGTTGCAGTACAAATTATTTACGTGTAATTTAAACCGGTTGTCAGAGCGTTTAAACTACTATTTCAGCCGCAACGGCGGGCAGTCCCATGAAATTCATTATGAGATTAAATTTGATGCGGACGAACTGTTTAAAATTGATACCGTTGTGCGTATGCGCGGCAGCAAAAAAGAGGGCGGACTGGATGCGCTCGGTGAAGGCTTAAAAAGCATTTACATTTTATCCCTGCTTCAGACCTATGTGGATACAAAAAACACAGCACCGTATATTATTATGGTAGATACACCGGAAATTTATCTGCACCCGCAGTTAAAAAAGGTTGCGAGTGAAATCCTTTACCGGCTGTCCAAAAAGAATCAGGTTATATTTTCCACGCACGAGCCGGAGATGCTGTTTAACTTTACATCGGGACAGATCCGTCAGGTATATTCCGACAGCAGGTACAATACGTGTGTACGTGAAGACACCGACTTGGATGCCATTTTAAATGATCTGGGTTACACGGCAAATGACTTGATGAATGTGAGCTTTGTCTTTATTGTTGAGGGTAAGCAGGATAAGAGCCGCCTGCCGCTGCTGCTTAAAAAATATTATTCCGAGGTCTATGATGAGTCCGGACAGCTCAAGCGCATTGCGATTATCTCCACCAACAGCTGTACGAATATCAAGACGTATGCAAATTTAAAATACATTAATTCCGTTTATTTAAAGGACAGTTTTATGATGATCCGGGACAGCGACGGCAAAAACAGGATGCAGTTAGGACAGCAGCTCTGCAAATATTACGGCGACCGGTCACATGAAGATAAAGGCAATCTTCCACGGGTTACGGAGAAAAATGTGCTGATTTTAAAATATTATTCGTTTGAGAATTATTTTCTGTTTCCGGAAGTCATGGCGCAGATTGGTGTTGTAAAAAGTGTCGATGCGTTTTACGACATTTTGTGGAGTAAATATCAGGAATATCTCTATAAATTAACAAGTGTGAAAGCCATGTTAAAAAAAACGGGGATAAAGATACAGTCCCGTCAGGACATTGTGGATAACATTGAAAATATCCGGATTTACGTGCGCGGTCACAACCTGTACGACATTTTCTACGGCCGTTATAAAAAGCAGGAAAATGAAATCCTGACGAAATACATTGAAGCTGCGCCGCGGGAAATTTTCGCGGATATTCTTGAAAAAATAGATGCGTTTGTCTACTTTGATTCGCGTAAAAAAGAAGAATAACACTACAGGCTTAAAAGGGCGGACATCAAAGATGCCCGCTCTTTACAAATTGCTCCGGATATGGTAACATGACAAATATTACAAAAGTGTTACAAAACAGTAAACTACACAGTTTATGGATTATGTTATAGATTATGATAGAAATGCCGTCACACGGCAGAAATGGAGAGAGTCATGTCACATTTTACCAAATATGGGAAAAGAATGAGACTGATGCTGCTGACAGCAATGTTTGTTGCCAGTATGGTATGCTTATTTGCAATACCGTTTGTAGAAAAGAATCTTTTAAATAATCAGGTAGCGTATTACCGTATAGAAGTAAACGGAACAGAAGTCGGGGCTGCCAATTCCCGCGCAGATGCGGCAAAAGCGCTTGCAGATGCAAGAGGACGGCTTTCCGGCATTTATCCTGATGTTGTATATATGGAGCCGGAGTATACGGTAATTAAAGAGAGCCATCTTACGGCGGAACGCATGAGTGAGGAAGAACTCTCAGACAATATCTATAGTGCATTATTTTCCAGTATAACAGATGTGAATTCACAGATTGCCTATATGGTCAGAATGGACGATGCAACGGTTACACTTGCAAGTCTGGATGATGTGTATACGCTGCTTTCCCGTGTGGAACAGCAGTATGACACCCAAAAAGAGTATACGGTGCAGTTAAATGCCACAGGCAGCAGCGGAGATTATACCGTCAGCTTTGAAAAGACCCAGACGGATGCCAGCAAAGACATCGTATCTGCGGTACTAAGCGGACAGGCATCCACGACACAGGAAGACGGAACGGTCGTGCATGACGGGATTACATCCATTGATTTTGCGCAGAATGTAACTGTCAGCGAAGTGCTTCTTGCAAAGACCGGGATTGTCAATGTGGACACGGCTTACGAAGCAGTGACAAAATCATCAGAAAACCGTGTGTTATATGAAGTAAAGGCGGGAGAAACCGTTGAATCCGTCGCTTCCGATTACAGAATTGATAAAGAACAGATTTACGAATGGAATACGCAGCTGGATACGGATTCGGTGCTTGCAGAGGGTGAGATGATAACACTTTCCGTACCGGAAACCCTGCTGTCTGTTGTGATGACAAAGCGTGAAACATATGATGAGACGTATCGTGCAACACCGCAGTATATACAGGATGAGGAAGCACAGAAGGGTAAGAATACGATAGAGGAAGAAGGAAGCACAGGAACCAGAAAGGTTACGGCAGAGGTTTCCTATATTAATGGAAGACGGACAGATACGAAGATTATAGATGAAAAAGTCCAGACAGAATCGCAGCCACAGGTGATTTCAGTGGGTACGAAGTCAGACAGTGCGTATGGATTACCGGTTTCCGGACAGTTTGGCGGAAATGTAAATAACGGTGTCATCTGGCTTGCAAAAGAGCGGACATCTGTTTATGCGGCAGCAGAGGGTACGGTGACACGTACCGGATGGTATGCAGATTACGGATATTGTATTGACATTACACATAAAGACGGCTCCGTAACAAGATATGGACACCTTGATGCAATTGGTGTGGTAAAAGGGCAGAATGTGACAGCAGGACAGCTGATTGCCAACAGCGGCAGTACCGGAAACTGCGATGAACCGTGTCTGTATTTTGAGCTGTGGATAAACGGCAGCACCGTAAATCCACTGTGCTTTATTCAGTAAAAGATAGTTCTTATGTATCAGATAAAGCATATACTGTAAATGCGCCTTTGCAAAACAAAGCTATTTTCGCAAGGTTTTTTTGGCTGTACTCTTTACAAATGTGATGTTTATGTTATAATTTAACAGAATATGTTGAAAATAATAATGAAGTTGATATAGATAAGATAGAGGTGCATAACAATGGAACAGTATGTGATTAAGGGTGGAGTACGCCTTCAAGGAGAAGTTTCCATAGGTGGAGCAAAGAATGCAGCACTCGGCATTCTCGCTGCTGCGATTATGACAGATGAAACGGTAACGATAGAAAACGTGCCGAATGTACGGGATATTCGTGTACTTTTACAGGCAATTGAGGGGATTGGTGCAAAGGTTACTTATGTATACAATAATTCCGTTCAGATTAACGGTGGTTCTATCAGTGATATTAATGTAGATTACGAATATATTAAGAAAATCAGGGCGTCATATTATTTACTGGGCGCACTGCTTGGAAAGTACAAGGAATCCCAGGTGGCTCTTCCGGGCGGATGTAATATCGGAAGCCGTCCGATTGACCAGCACATCAAGGGCTTTAAGGCTCTGGGTGCGGAAGTGGATATTTCCTACGGAAAGATTCATACAAAGACAGAAAAGCTTGTGGGCAGCCACATTTATTTTGATGTCGTGACAGTCGGCGCAACAATTAACCTGATGTTAGCTTCCTGCATGGCAGAAGGCGATACGATTCTTGAAAATGCAGCAAAAGAGCCGCATATCGTAGATGTAGCGAACTTCTTAAATGCAATGGGCGCGAATATCAAAGGTGCCGGAACAGACGTTATCCGTATTAAAGGCGTTTCCCGTCTGCACGGTACGACGTATTCGATTATTCCGGATCAGATTGAAGCGGGAACATTTATGTTTGCGGCAGCAGCAACCAAAGGTGATATTACGGTAAGAGATGTCATTCCAAAACATTTGGAATCTTTATCTGCAAAGCTGCTTGAAATCGGATGTCAGGTCATTGAAGGTGATGACAGCGTACGTGTTATTGGCAGTGAGGAATTAAAATCTACCAATGTAAAGACACTCCCGTATCCGGGATTTCCAACGGATATGCAGCCACAGATGGCAGTTGTTCTTGCACTTGCCAACGGTTCAAGCATGGTAACGGAAAGCATTTTTGAAAACCGTTTTAAATATGTAGACGAATTAAACCGCATGGGCAGCAAGATTAAGGTAGAGGGTAACACCGCTTATATCGAAGGTGTATCCGGATTTACAGGCGCACAGCTTGCAGCACCGGATTTACGTGCGGGTGCGGCACTTGTACTTGCAGCACTTGCAGCGGAAGGCATTTCCGAAATTGAGGACATTGAATATATTCAGAGAGGGTACGAAGATTTTGAAGGAAAGTTAAGAAGTCTTGGTGCTTTAATTGAACGTGTCGATTCAGAAAGAGATGTACAGAAATTTAAATTAAAAATCGGCTGATGAAAACTGGTATACACTAATGCGGAAACGTGGGTGTGTACCGGCTTTTTTACTTTTATTACTAATATTTAATAAAATTTATTGTTTGTTTTGATAAAAATAAGACAATTTGTGATATGATAAATTTGGTATTTATCTATTTCACACACGCATTTTGTGTCCGTGCGCACAGAACACAAATTCATTATGCGGACCGGAATCATATAGGCTGCAGAATATAGCTAAAATAGACGTAGGGCGTGCGCAGAAATGAAGATGACAATGAAACTGAAAAATAAATTAATATTAACTTTTTGCATTATGAGTATTCTTCCGATGGTTCTGTGCGGACTGGTTATCTGCGGCATGTATAAAATCCATGCACAGAATATGTACCAGACCTATGAGATAGACAGTCAGACATTTCTGATTGATTTTTACTCGCCGATGGAACTGATGGGAAAGATTACGGAAAATATTTATGACGATATCCGTGAAATTGCAGAGGAAAATCCGGAAAAGTTTAACGATGAAAGCTATCTGGAGCATATTGATTACAGACTGTCAGAGAAGCTCTCAGAGCTGGTTGTCCGTAAGAACGGTTTCTATACATATCAGTCAGAGGTGCTTAAAGGAAAAAATATTGATGAGCTGCTTCCGGCATATGATGAAGATGAGAACATTTGTGATGTGGCACTTTATAAGGGCGGCGACTACCAGACACTGGTAAAGCAGATTAATTTTTCCGACAGTCAGGGCAATGAATACAGTGTATCCATTCTGACATCATTAAATCAGATTGTACCGCAGCTGAAAATGTTTGCAATCGAACTGTTTGCGGCAGTTTTTCTGATACTGGTGATTACAAGCCTGATACTGAATCTGTGGATATACCGTTCTGTTGTGACACCGCTTAATAAACTGAAGCTGGCGACACATAATATACAGGCGGGTAATTTTGATTTTGAAATGCCGAATGTCCCGAAAAATGAAATCGGTGATGTGTGCCGTGATTTTGAGGAAATGCGTGTCATTTTAAAGCAGTCGTCCGAAGACAAGATTCGTTCCGATATGGAAGAAAAAGAGCTGATCCGCAATATTTCACATGATTTAAAGACACCGCTGACGGCGATTAAAGGTTATGTGGAAGGGATTCAGGACGGTATTGCGGATACACCGCAGAAGCAGGAAAAGTATCTGCGTACAATTGCCAATAAGGTCAATGATATGGCCAAGCTGATTGATGAGCTGACGATTTATTCCAAGTTAGATACCAACCGTGTGCCGTATTCTTTTGCAAAGATTCCGATTAAGGGATATTTTGATGACTGCTGTGAGGAGATTAAGATTGACTTAGAAGCGCAGGGTATTGATCTGGATTACCGCTGTTATGCGGGGGATGATGTGTTTGTCGTTGCAGATGCGGAACAGTTAAAGCGTGTCATCAACAATATTGTCAGCAACTCCGTAAAATACCGCGACGAAAGCCGGAAAGAAAAAATTACAATTGCCGTTTATGACGAGGGTGATTATGTACACATTCTGCTGGCAGACAACGGAAAAGGCATTGGGGCAAGAGAACTGCCGCGTATTTTTGAACGTTTTTACAGAACGGATTCATCAAGAAACAGCAGGCAGGGCGGAAGCGGTATCGGACTTGCCATTGTTAAAAAAATTATTGAAGACCACAAGGGAAAAATCTGGGCAGAAAGTGTGGAGGGCGAAGGAACAGCCATGCATATCAATCTGTTAAAATATAAAGATAATTCCCATTATTGTATAGAAGATAAAAGTGGAAAAAAGAGTGCAAAGGGACTCAGATAAAATGTAACACAGAAATGTAAAACAGAAAGGAAATTGGGGTATGAGCAGAGTATTAATAGTAGAAGATGAAGAAGCCATTGCAGAAATTGAAAAAGATTATCTGGAATTAAGTGATTTTGAAGTTGTCATTAAGTCAGACGGTACACAGGGACTGGCAACCGCTTTAAATGAAGATTTTGATATTATGATTTTAGATGTCATGCTGCCGGGAACGGACGGTTATGAAATCTGCCGTCAGGTCCGTGAAGTCAAAAACACACCGATTATCATGGTATCGGCAAAGAAAGAAGACATTGATAAAATCCGCGGACTGGGTGTCGGAGCAGATGATTATATGACAAAGCCGTTCAGTCCGAGCGAACTGGTGGCAAGAGTAAAAGCACATCTGGCAAGATATGAGCGCTTGGTCAGCAGTGCAAAGCAGGAAAATGATGTGATTGAAATCCGCGGCATTAAGATTGACAAGACGGCAAGACGTGTTTTTGTCAACGGTGAGGAAAAAGTTTTTACGACGAAGGAATTTGATCTGCTGACATTCCTTGCAGAGCACCCAAACCACGTATTTACAAAGGACGAACTGTTTAAAGAAATCTGGGATATGGATTCTATCGGTGATATTGCAACCGTTACCGTGCATATCAAAAAGATTCGTGAAAAGATTGAGTATGATACGTCAAAGCCGCAGTATATTGAAACCATCTGGGGTGTCGGATACAGATTTAAAATGTAATATAGGGTATGATAACAGCCTGTGGTGTTTTGCATCATAGGCTTTTACTATGAAAATGAAGAAAAGGGTATGGATAAAATGGCTAGGAAAACAAAATACGAAATACGAACGTTAAAAACAGAAACAGATGATGTCAATCAGTATAATGCACTGCTTAGGTACGCTTTTCAGGTGACAGAACAGGAACTGGCAGAAACCGGCTGGCGGGACGATGAAATCAAGCAGTCAAAATTCCCGGTGTTAGACCGTGCGGACGTGCTGGGCTGTTTTGACGGAAAGACACTCATTTCGCAGTTTGCGGTTTATCCGCTCAAAATGAATATTTACGACACGGTTTTTCAGATTGGATTTGTAACAAGTGTCTGCACCTATCCGGAATATTCCGGACACGGTATTATGAAAAAACTGATGGTAAAAAGTTTGACCAATATGCGGCATAAGGGACAGTCTTTCGCACTGCTTTATCCGTATTCCATTCCGCTGTATCACAAGCTGGGCTGGGAAATTGTATCCAATAAAATTTCTTATACGGTCAAGGACCGCCAGATACCGGCGAAAGCGACCGCACCGGGCTATGTGCGCCGCGTGGACTGGGAAAATGCCGATTTTATGAATCTTCATTCGACCTTTGCTTCCATCACACACGGCTGTCTGTTCCGCAATGCGCTGGCATGGGAAGAATACTGGCGCTGGGACGAGGACGACACCAACGTGGCAGTCTATTACAATGAAGCGGACAAGCCGTGCGGTTACATGGTTTATCTGATCAAGTCCGACATTATGCACATAAAAGAAATGATTTATTTAAACCGTGAGGCACAGCAAGGCTTGTGGGAGTATATCCGTGCGCATGAATCCATGATTGATGAAGTCCGCGGAAACACCTATTTTAGCGAGCCGATAGCCTTTGAAATGGATGACGGCGATATCCGCGAAATGATTCGTCCGTACTGCATGGGCAGAATTGTCGATGTGGAGCAGTTCTTTGAAAATTATCCGTGTGACCCAGACGAAAAACCGGTGCGGATTGCATTTGAACTGCATGATGAACTGCTTTCATGGAATAATAAGACGGTGACGGTGCTGTTTGAGGACGGACACTGTAAAATTACAAAAGAACCCGCAGATTATACCTTAAAAATGAGCATTGCGACACTCACAACCCTGCTTTTAGGATACAAGACCGCAGAACGTCTGTATGAAATGGAGCGGATAGAAGGCACGGAGGAAGCTGCAGAACATTTAGATGATGTATTGTTTCACAAGATTCCGTATATTTCGGATTATATTTAATGAGAATTTTATATTTAACCAGTTCTGTCGGCAGCCTGAAAGATGCACTGCGTTTTTCCTTTGAAAACCGCACATAAAGAGGTGCCGGATTTAGACAGAGCCTAGGGAATATAAGAACAGGGGGAGTTGACAGCATTGGTATAATAAAAGATAAGGAAAAGATTAGAACTTGCCGTAAAGGCAGAAAGGAAGATAATCATGACAAAGGTAGATATTATTTCAGGATTTTTAGGTGCAGGAAAAACCACTTTAATCAGTAAATTATTAAAAGAAGCATTAAAGGACGAGCAGGTCGTTCTGATAGAAAACGAATTTGGCGAAATCGGTATTGACGGTGGATTTTTAAAGGATTCCGGCGTGGAAATCAGGGAAATGAATTCCGGCTGTATCTGCTGTTCACTGGTAGGCGACTTCGGTACATCTTTAAAGGAAGTTGTTGACAAGTACCATCCGGACAGAATCATCATCGAGCCGTCAGGTGTCGGCAAGCTCTCCGATGTCATTAAGGCAGTAAAGGACCTTCATATCGAAAATGAAATCCGCTTAAACAGTGCATCAACTGTAGCAGATGCTTCTAAAGTAAAAGTATACATGAAGAACTTCGGTGAATTCTTCAACAACCAGATTGAACATGCAGGCACAATCATTTTAAGCCGTACACAGAATGTCAGCGAAGACAAGTTAAAGAAGGCTATTGAACTGATTCGTACAGTCAATGCCAATGCACATATTATTACGACACCTTGGGATGACTTAGAGGGTACACAGATTTTAGGTGCCATGGAAAACGTAACGAACCTCGAACTGGAAATGCTTGCAGAAGCAGCTGAAAAAGCGCATGAAGAACATGAACACGAGCATCATCACCATCATGACGGCGAGGAGTGCTGCTGTGGTCATCATCACGATGAGGACGAACACGACCACCATCATGACCACGATGAGGACGAACACGAACATCACCATCACGGACATGACGAGGAATGTGGCTGCGGACATGACCATGACCACGAGGAACATGAACATCATCATCACGACCATGATGGCGAATGTGGCTGCGGACATGACCATCACCATGAAGGACATCATCATGCAGATGATGAGAACTGCACCTGCGGATGCCATGACCATCACCACGGACACGAAGGACATCATCATGCAGATGACGTATTCTCAAGCTGGGGTACAGAAACACCGAATAAATACGACAAAGAAACACTTGAAGACATCTTAAAGAAGCTTGCCAATACAGAAGAATACGGTAAGATTCTGCGTTCAAAAGGTATGCTTCCTTGCACGGACGGCACATGGATGTATTTTGATTTAGTACCGGGAGAATACGAAATCCGTGACGGCAAGGCAGATTTTACAGGAAGAATCTGTGTCATCGGTGCCGAATTAAAAGAAGATGCGTTAAAAACATTATTTGAAATCGCCTAAGCTCTGCGGCAATTCACAGGGATAGGAGTTGAAAGGAAGGACATATGGCAGAAGAAGAATACCAGATTCCGATATTTTTTATTAACGGACAGTTAGACAGCGGAAAGACCCGTTTTATAACAGAAACAATTGAGATGGGACAGTTTGCAGAAGCAAAAAATAAGCTGCTTATTGTATGCGAAGAAGGCGAGGAGGAGTACGATGAAAAAATGCTCAAAGATAACGGTGTGAGCATGGTTGTACTTGAAAAAGAAGATTTAACCGAAGAAAAGTTAAAAGAACTGGATAAGCAGTATGACCCATGGATTGTTATTGTCGAGTACAACGGCATGTGGGACCCGGCACTTTTAATGGGAACTGCAAAGCCGTTTGGCTGGCAGATTTACCAGTCCATTACACTGGTGAACGCAGAAACCTTCGGTGTACAGTGGGCAAATATGAAATCCATCATGGCTGAAATGGTTAAAAATGTAGATATGGTTATTTTTAACCGCTGCAGCAGCGGCATGGATCTTGGCAGCTACAGAAGAAGCATGAAAGCGTTAAATTCATATGTACAGATAGTCTTTGAAGACAAAAACGGCGATATGATGTCCATTGCAGAGCAGCTTCCGTATGATGTCAATGCAAATGTCATCGAAGTCGATGACTGCGATTACGGCATCTGGTACATGGACGTTTCCGAGCGCCCTGAAGTGTATAAGGGTAAAACCGTACGCTTTAAGGGGCAGGTTTTAAAAAATAAATATTTTAAAGACAAAAATTTTGTACCGGGCAGAAAGGTCATGACCTGTTGTGCAGAGGATACTTCCTTTATCGGTTATATCAGCTTTTACGATAAAATATCTTCTCTTGAAAACAGACAGTGGATTACAGTAACGGCACAGATTGCATATGAGTTCCAGATGGCATATAAGAAAAAAGGTCCGGTTCTTTATGTGCAGAAGGTAGAGCCGGCAGAAGCACCGGCAGACGAACTGGTTTACTTCTAAATAAAGAGAGGACAATACCGATGATTCAGGATATTTTACCACGTCATCTGGACAATCAGTTCAGGTGGCTGACACCGCAGAAAAGCGATATTATTCTTTTATTTGAGGGTTCCAGTGTGCTTGCAAAATGGCAGGATGAAAAAATTTATTATCCTGATTACGAAGAATTCTGCACACAGACAGATGCGGCAAAATACACGTTTATTTATGTATTGTCTGTCGATGAAATCCAGTATTTTCTGGCAATGCGCAAAGGAGAAGTGCTGGAGGGCAGCTTTCAGGGAGAGCTTTCCGATGCGAAAGTGCATGAGGAATATCAAAGCGAATTAGACGGCTATGATTTTTTAGGTGTCAATATCTTCCGCAGTGCCGTACCGAAATACAGGGCATTTGCAGCGATTACGGCATATCATTTATATGGCTGGTACCGTGACAACCGTTTCTGCGGCAGATGCGGAAAACCGATGGTACACGATAAAAAGGAACGCATGGTGCGATGCATGTGCTGCAACAATATGGTGTTCCCGAAAATTTGTCCGGCGGTGATTATCGGCGTGACAGACGGGGACAGAATATTGCTCACCAAATATGCGGGAAGAACATATAAAAATTATGCGCTGGTTGCCGGATTTACGGAAATCGGAGAAACGCTGGAACAGACCGTAGAGCGGGAAGTCATGGAAGAAGTAGGGTTGAAAGTAAAGGATATTGTATACTATAAGAGTCAGCCATGGGCTTTTTCCGATACGGTGATGATCGGCTTTGTGGCAGATCTGGACGGAGACGATACCATACGGCTCCCGG
>ENA-OROE01001498-OROE01001498.1-human-gut-metagenome-genome-assembly--contig:-NODE-1498-length-14602-cov-3.418712_pt1 | contig 14602 bp, 10 predicted proteins | sample MGYA00242126_ERZ509044 | MGnify/ENA primary metagenome ERZ509044 (study PRJEB26280, sample SAMEA2338716) | human gut metagenome | biome: human gut; feature: human-associated habitat; material: faeces... | reverse complement strand
CCCTGCGCATCTGGGCCTTGGCCATGAACTCGGCGTTGCCGCCCAGCATGATATCGGTACCACGGCCCGCCATGTTGGTGGCGATGGTGATGGCACCCTTCTTGCCGGCCTGTGCCACGATCTCGGCCTCGCGTTGGTGCAACTTGGCGTTCAATACATTGTGTTTAATCTTACGCAAAGTCAACATACGGCTCAACAATTCCGATATTTCGACCGAAGTCGTACCTACCAATACAGGACGACCTGCTTCTACCATTTTCACGATTTCTTCGATGACGGCGTTGTATTTCGCCCGTTTGGTTTTATATACCCGGTCGTTCATATCGATACGAGCTACCGGCTTATTGGTAGGAATCGTCACGACATCGAGCTTATAAATATCCCAGAACTCCCCGGCTTCGGTCTCGGCAGTACCGGTCATACCGGCCAACTTGTGATACATACGGAAATAGTTCTGCAATGTAATCGTCGCAAAAGTCTGCGTAGCAGCCTCTACCTTAACGTGCTCTTTCGCCTCGATAGCTTGGTGCAAACCATCGGAGTAGCGGCGGCCTTCCATGATACGCCCCGTTTGCTCATCGACGATTTTCACTTTATTGTCGATTACCACATATTGGTCGTTTAATTCGAAAAGGGTATATGCCTTTAACAGCTGATTCACCGTATGAACCCGTTCGGCCTTGATCGCGTAATCTTGCAAGATTCCGTCTTTTTTGGCTTGTTTTTCTTCGGGAGAAAGTCCTTGATTTTCAAGGTCGGAAAGCAGCTCGCTGATATTCGGCAATACGAAGAAATTAGGATCGTCCGATTTCCCGGTCATCACATCGAGACCTTTGTCGGTCATATCGATACCGTTATTCTTTTCATCGATTACAAAATAGAGGTCGTCCGTAATCTCAGGCATACGACGGTTGTTATCTGCCATATAGATAGCCTCGGTTTCGAGCAACAAAGGTTTAATACCCGGTTCGCTCAAATATTTGATAAGCGCCCCGTTCTTAGGTAATCCTTTGAAACAACGATACAACAGTACGGCTCCTTCCTCACGAATCTTTTTATCATCAGAAGCTATCTTAATCTTGGCTTCGGCCAACAACTTCGTAACCAAGTTTCGCTGCATCTTCACCAATTCTTCCACTTTGGGCTGGAACTGCTCGAACATCTGGTCATCGCCTTTGGGGGTAGGACCGGATATAATCAACGGCGTACGTGCATCATCAATCAACACAGAGTCGACCTCATCGACAATCGCATAGTTGTGCATGCGCTGTACCAAGTCGAGCGGAGAGCTGGCCATATTGTCACGCAAGTAGTCGAAACCGAATTCGTTGTTCGTACCGAATGTAATATCGGCGTTATATGCATTACGACGGGCTTCGGAGTTCGGCTCGTGCTTGTCGATACAATCCACCGACAAACCGTGGAACATATAAAGAGGCCCCATCCACTCGGAGTCACGTTTCGAAAGGTAGTCGTTCACGGTTACCACATGTACGCCATTGCCCGACAAAGCATTCAAGAATACAGGGAGCGTAGCGACCAGAGTCTTACCCTCACCGGTAGCCATCTCGGCGATTTTACCCTTATGCAACACGACACCGCCGATCAGCTGCACATCGTAGTGTACCATGTCCCAAACGACCTCGTTACCACCGGCCATCCAGTGATTGGCATAAATAGCTTTGTCGCCTTCGATATGTATAAAATCATGGTCTACCGCCAAGCTCCGGTCAAAATCATTTGCCGTAACCTCGACAGTTTCATTTTGGCTGAATCGACGCGCCGTCTCTTTCATCACGGCGAAAACTTCGGGAAGCGATTCGTCGAGAACATCTTCTATTTTTTTCAATATCTCTTTCTCGATTTTATCGATTTCTTCCCATGTAGACTCGCGTTTATCGTAATCGAGCGTTTCTACATGCTCTTTCAGTTCGGCGATACGTTTACGGTCATCGGCCACCGAATCCTGAATATGTTGTTTCACCACATCGATACGGTGACGCAACTCATCGTTCGACAATTTTTCAAGTTCGGGCGAAATAGCCTTTATTTTCTGAATGTAAGGCTCTATTTCTTTTAAATCGCGCTGCGACTTATTACCGAACAGCTTTTTTAATAAATCATTAAATCCCATATAAAGTATTTGTTTTATTCGTTAAAAATTACCTATAAGGCAAAGGTATAACATACCCTGCAAAAATAGTGCAAATTTTGCTAACTCCGCAAAAAGGAATGAATTAGTATTGTATTTCGGGAAGCGGAGCATCGGCCGAACCATTCGGCGAACGAATCCGCAAAAGGCGAGAAACGGTAGGAGCGATGGCCGTCGCACGCACCGGAGAAGTGATACGTACCGGCTTCACATCGTGTGCCAAAATAAAACACGGTGCAGGAACAGCATTGACACGAACATATTCGCGGGTATCGTTCGCATCCTCATAGACGACCTCCCAACCGGGACACAAATCCAGCACGAGATCACCCGACAGTTTGGGATAATAGCCGTTTCGCATGGCGGCGACACGATCGGTTCCATTACTCAGCAACAGACGTTGCGATGTATAAACGTCTTGTACCCCCGTCATCTGAATCAGAAACGAAGCTGCCCGATTACGCATTTCATCGGCATCGATATCACGCTCCTTAATCAGTTTCCGGTTCAAGAAAATCTGTCGATTCTGGTAACCTATCACCCAATCTCCTTGGCCGTAAAGAGCCATCAGATAAACATTCAGCAATGAGACTGCACGCCGGGGATAAAATTCTCCCGAAGGTATATTATAAATGGGCGACTCTTTCGCCTCCCCCTTGAAATATCCCGTAGAGGTCAAAAAAACGACCGTGTTGGCAAGACCCACTTTCTTGTCTATTTCATCGAGCAGACGGGCTATATCCCTATCCAGTCGCACATAAGTATCCTGCAACTCCAAGCCGTAGTCCTGTATGGTCTTGTTCAGATACACGCCGGCCGTATAACCGACATTCAGCATATCGAGGACACCACGGCGTCCCAAAAGTCCTTTATCCAAGAACTCCACGGCAACATCGGTAATCTCCTGATTAACCAAAGCCGTCGTCTTAAACTGCACGAACTTATCACGGCCGTCTCGGGCAAAAGTTCGTTTAAAAGAAAAATCATTCGTCAGATACGGTATGGCCGTATAACGGTCGGGCGTATAAACCGGAGTCCAAGAAAGCGTATCGATACGAGCCGATAAAGAACGCACATAATTGAATTGTTCGACATAAGCGGGAACATCACGATAATAAGTGGTCGTCGCCCACTTGCCATTCCTATCGTTAATCCAGAAAGCGCAATTAGCCGCATGTCCCGCACTGATAATAGACTGCTGTGCATCGGGCGCTACCGCATACACGCGTCCCAATCCTCCGCTCACGATTTTTACCTCGTCGCTGAGCGTCGAAGTACGAATACGTTCAGGTGAAAAAGTTTCATCGGTATAATTCCCTATCTTGGACGGGTCGTTCAGAATAAACTCTTCCCGCAGAAATGCCGTATTGAAAAAACGCTCCGACGGAATGCCATGAAAAAACGGAGTTGTTCCCGTATACAGAGTAGCCGTTGCCGAAGCCTTATCGATATTCGGGAAATCGAAAACCAAATTTTCACAGACAACTCCCTCTCGCATCAACCGTTTAAAACCCTTTTCCCCGAAAAGGTGTTGCAAGGCTTCCAAATAATCGGTACGCAGTTGATCGACCGTAATACCCACCACCAAACGAGGACTGTTGTCGGCAGACTGCACCAACGGTACGACCAGCAGAGAAAAGAGAATTGTCGCTAATACTTTATTTTTCATCTTTGTTTTTCTCCGTTTTTTTCAAACGAACGGATACCGCCAAATAGGTAAACGAACGAATTACCAATACCAACACTAACGGAAAAAATGCGGCATTAAACTGTTGTGGAATCCAGTGCCAAAGGGCCACAAATAACAACAACCCTGCAAAGTTAGCAAAATGATAGTATCTAACGATACTTTTAAGAGATTTAAACCAAATAAAAAGAGCCATCAACAGCCAAAAGGGATGCAACCAAAACGCTGAATAGTTGGGATAAGTCGCCGGGTGAACAGAAACGAACATAAGGAAAAACACGACTAAGCCGCTCAATCCGTAAATCGAAAACAAGACTGTATCGAATACCCGGGAATACCTTTTTCGGGAAATATCATATACCGACACAGCCGCGACAAAGAAGAAAAACAACCATGCGACGAAAAGGGGCGTCAAATAAAATGGTGTTTCGGGAGGACACGCCGGAACCTCAGGATCGTACAGCACCTCCGTTCGGCTCACCAACGGGACAGCCGCCGAGTCGGGACTCATTTGAACGACCGCCTCGGAAAAAGCTTTCTCTAATATTTCGGGACCGAACATTTGTTCCCGATAAGTCATCGGCCTATCCAAACCGCTTCCCAATGCCAAGTCGATACCGAAAATCAACCACGGGCAAATACCCGCATATCGGTCTATCTCCTCGCGAAAAGTAGGCAAAGACTCCCCCGGCTCTTTATATCGCACCTTGTTATCCAATACCATCTCTACCATATTACGAGGACGGGTAGCACAATTATCGAACAGGAAATTATACCGGTAAACCCGGTTCTGAGGCATGGCATTAACCAACAGAGCCTCGAATAAGGCTCTGCTTTGTATGGGTGTCAAGTTCAACACCTGTTCATCGACCTTCGATTCCCGAAACTGATAATTTAATAAGAAATCGGGAAAATCGTTTATTCCTAAACAATAATCGGTTTCACCTTTCGTAAACCGCCAGATAAAGCCGGGAACATCGAAATTAAACATGCCATAATTGAAAACATAATCGAAACCTCCGGGTCTCTGCTGTTTCACCCGCAGCGCCGTATGACCGAACAATTCATACACCTCCGTTCCGGGTCCGCAAGTCAATAAACTCACTTGTAAAGTATCGGGCAAGATTCCCGGTTTTGATTCCTGCGCTTGTATTTTCTCGTTGGAAAACAAGGCCACAAGAATAAAACCCAGAATTATACATAGTTTCTTCTTCATAAACACTCCACATTATTGCAGCAAAATCGGCGTAAAAGTACAACTTTCCATCTAATTACCTCGGTATGTAACTCTTTTATTTTCTTTGACTTTGATAAATTTCACATTTTTATTTCCACACTCTACCGAATAATTTTTTATCTTTGTTCGAAACACAAAACAGAGTATTATGAAAATCAAAGGTTTACTATTATCTCTATTCGTAACAAGCAGCTTACTCTCGATTGCACAAGACATAAAACTCCCCTCCCCGCAAAAACAGGGCGGAGAACCTCTCTTGCAGGTTCTCTCCAAACGCGCCTCGACACGCGACTTCGATACACAAAAGAATATAGACTCACAAACCCTTTCCAACCTATTGTGGGCGGCATGGGGATACAACCGAGAAGATAAGCGTACGGCGCCTTCGGCCATGAATCGTCAAGAAATTTCACTATATATCGTCACGGCACAAGGGGTCTATCTCTATGATGCCAAACAGAATAAACTGGCGGAAATCGCCAAAGGAGATTTCCGGGAAAACGCAGGCATGCAACCGTTCGTACACACTGCGCCTCTCAACATTATTTTTACTGCCGATTTGGAAAAAGCGCCGGGTAACGACATGATGTTCGTCGATTGCGGATTCATCTCCCAGAACATTTATCTCTATTGTGCCTCGGTCGGTTTGGGTACAGTCGTTCGCGGCTCGTTCAACGGCGATGAATTGGCAAAAATATTAAAGCTGAACGAAAAACAAAAAGTAGTATTGACCCAGACTGTCGGCTATCCGGCTAAATGATTTCTCCGGAAAAACCTTACATCATGCGACGGTTCTCATTTCTCTTTTTTACGATCGTTATATTCCTGTCTTTTTTATCTGGTTGCAAAGGCAAACAGGTCGAATCTGATTACCCGGAAAGTTCTCTTATAGATACATTCGAAGTAAAACAACAACCCCAACCGCGCACAACCGGCTGGAAAAAGAGTCCTGTACGATATTCCAGTTTCCGCAAACTATTCAACGACTTGAACGACAAACATCTTGCTGTTGCCAAAAAGAACGGGATAGAGCCATTGGAATCGCTCGATGATGCCCGGAATTTGGGATTCTGGAAACTTGCTAAAATAGACAGTTGTGAATACTACACCGTCGATAAACTGACTCATTCGATCCCATATCTGACTCCCAAAACCAAATGGTTGCTCATGAAGATAGGCAAAAACTTCCAAGACTCGTTAACGAACCGAGGTTCGGGAGGAAGACAAATTATTCTCACCAGCGCATTGCGTTCCGATGAATCGATAAAGTCGTTACGCCGGCGAAATACAAACGCCAGCGAAAACTCGGCACACCGTTACGGCACGACTTTCGACATAGCCTACAATCGATACAACGTAACCGACTCGACCTATTTCGTACCCTCCGACCGACTACGAATTTTACTCGGCGAGGTTCTGTACGATTTACGCAAAGAACACAAATGCTACATCAAATACGAAATACGCCAAGGCTGTTTCCACATTACGGCGAGATAAATCAAACGACAACCGTACAATCGACCGGCCTTTCGTGAAAAATTATTATCTTTGTCACAACGAAGATACGATGCGGTTCGGCATAGCCAAATCGGAAACAAGATTTTCGTTTGTCTCTGCACTCACCTTTCCGTATCTTTGAGGCGTTTAACAATAATCGACCGATGAAACGATATTTATATGCCCTGCGCTATCTGATTTCGATACATGTGTTGGGACTCATTCTCTTTACGGCATTCCGTCTGATCCTCTTCCTACAAGGGTACGAATATCTCATGGACGAAGAAATTTCGGTATTCACCCGTCTCGAAGCATTCGTCCGGGGATTGTGGCTCGACAATGTCGTAGCCTGTTATATATCGATTCTGCCGCTCGTTATCGTCTCGCTCTGTTCCCTGATAGGATATTTCGGTAAAAACCTGTACCGGGGAATCCATATCTTTTTCTCGGTCTTTTACGTCGTGGCGTTCGCCATATCGGCTGCCTGCCGATATACCTTATTTCGCTTACTTCTTCAAACACATCAACGCTTCCATTTTCAACTGGTTCGGCTACACCGGAACGACATTGGGACTTATGTTCGGTGAGTTCTCCTATATCGTCGCATTCGTCTTGTTTCTGTGTCTCTCTTTCCTTTTCGTCTTTCTCTCCCGAATATTATTACATCGGACTTGTCGCGATATACAAAGAGTATCTGCCGAAAAATTTCATTGGAAACCCGAGCTGCTTACACTCCTTTGCTCGACTCTTCTAATAGGAGTATGTTTATTCGGCATACGCGGACGCATGGGATACAACCCTATCAAAGTAAGTGCAGCCTATTATTGCAATAATACATTTTTGAACCAATTGGGTATAAGCCCCTCGTTCAATTTATTGCGCAGTTCGTTAGAGGCTTCCAAATCGGAAAATCGGGAAATCGATTTGATGGACGAGAAAGAGGCGATCTCTACGGTTCGCAGAGAACTGAATATCACGGACTCGCTTCCCGACATATCGCCCATTGCCCGAAAAATAGAAAATCCGGGACAACCCAGCAGCAAAAACGTAGTCCTCGTTTTCATGGAATCGATGTCGGCCGAATTACTGGGGCACTTCGGTAATCCCGAGCACCTCACCCCGTTTCTCGATTCAATAGCCGTCCGGTCGCTTTGCTTCAATCGATTTTTCTCGGCGGGAACTCATACCAACCATGCCATACACTCCGTCTTGTATTCCTATCCGGCTCTGATGAAACGGAATTCCATGAAAGGAGCCGTTATTCCTTTCTTCGCCGGACTACCCACCATTTTACAAGATAACGGATACCGTACGCTTTTTTTCATGACTCATGAGTCGCAGTATGATAACATGAACGGCTATCTGCGAACCAATGGTTTCGACCGCATCTTTGCACAAGAGGACTATCCGAAAGACAAAGTAGTCAACAGTTTCGGTGTCCAAGACGATTTCCTATACCAATACGCCCTGCCCATTCTCACAGAAACTGCCGACGAGGGGCAACCCTTTTTCGCTGTATTGTTAAGCATCAGCAACCACCCGCCGTATGTTATTCCCAAAGATTTCAAGACACACAGTAGTACCGACGAACATCGAATCGTCGAATTCGCCGATCATGCTTTAAAGGAATTTATCGATGAAGCGAAACAACAGGAATGGTTCGACAACACGATATTTGTCTTCGTCGGTGACCACGGGAAAATCGTGGGTACTCCCCGCAGCGATATGCCGCTCAGTTTCAACCATGTGCCACTTTTCATTTATTCGCCTTCATTTATCGAACCCCGACAGATAGAAGACCTCGGCGGACAAGTGGATATAGCTCCCACCGTATTGGGTTTGCTGAACATAGACTATACCGACAACGGATTCGGAGTAAACCTCCTGCAAGAAAAACGTAAAGCGGCATTCTTTACCTCCGACGATGCTATCGGATGCGTGAACGATTCACTGTTCTATATCTATAAACCCAAAGAAAACCAAGAGTGGTTGCTCTCGCAAGAAAGAGCTATCGAAAAGGGGGGCAATATCGACAATCCTGCCGTCTGCCAAGAACTGCGGGAATATGCCTTCTCCATGCTTCAAACCGCACAATACCTCATGAGCAACAACCTCACAGGGAAATATATAGGTTATCAACCCCGTTAAACAACCGACTGTTATGAATAAGATATTTTATACATTCGTTCTTTCGGCGCTCGTACTCCTTTCGGTACAATGTAACCCGAAATCCCAAGAAAGCGACGAACAACTCGAAAACGATTCTATCATCGAGTATGCCGAACTACTCTCTATTACCTGTCATGACGACTACACCGATGTAAAAATAAGCAACCCGTGGGACAGCGCCCGGTTGCTGCACCGATATATCCTCGTTCCCAAGACACAAAACGTTCCATCGAATCTACCGCAAGGAACCGTCGTAAGGACTCCGTTGTCCAATACATTAGTCTATGCCTCGGTACATTGCAGCCTGTTGGAGCAATTAGACGCATTATCGCAAATAGGAGGAGTCTGCGACCTCTCCTATATCAAAACGCCCGCTTTGCTCTCTCGTGCGGAAAACGGAAAACTGACCGATGCCGGAAATTCCATGTCGCCCGACATCGAACGAGTAATGTCGTTGAATCCGGATGCCATCTTATTATCTCCTTTCGAAAACGCCGGATACGGACGTATCGGGAAAATGGGAATACCCATTATAGAATGCGCCGATTATTTGGAAACTTCACCTCTGGGCCGGGCAGAATGGATAAAATTCTTCGGTCTGTTATACGGTAAAGAGGTCGAAGCCGATTCCATTTTTACGGAAGTCGAAAAAAACTATACCGAATTGAGAGATAAAATAGGTGTACTTTCTTCTGCTCCCGTTGTCATCAGCGAATTAAAAAGCGGTTCGGCATGGTATATGCCCGGCGGAAAAAGCTATATGGCCCGTTTTTTCAAGGATGCCGGAGCCGCTTACCCGTGGAGCGACAATACAGAAACAGGGTCTATTCCGCTCTCTTTCGAAACGGTATTCAACCGAGCAGGAGAAGCCGACATTTGGCTTATTAAATCGTTCCACGTGTCGGAGCTTTCCTATCGGACTCTGCAAAAGGAATATGCACCCTATGCAAGGTTCAAAGCCTTCCGGGAGAAAAAGATATACGGTTGTGACTCGTCCCGATGCAACTACTACGAAGAGACTCCGTTTCGTCCCGACCTGTTGTTACAGGAACTCGCTGCATTGTTCCACCCCGGCCTGTTCCCCGACTATCGATTCCGCTACTATCAACCGTTATCCGAATGAACGACAAACCGAACAAGCAACATGAACAACGGCTAATAGTCGTTCTCGTCCTGTTACTTTTGGCATTATGTGCCGCCAATTTATGGTTCGGGTCGGTACAAATACCGGCTTCGGCCGTATGGGATATCCTGTGCGGGAAAGAACCTGAAAAGGAGGTCTGGAAATTCATCGTGCTGGAATCCCGATTACCGCAAATGGCGGCGGCACTCCTGTCGGGAGCCGCATTGGCAATTGCCGGGCTGCTTCTTCAAACGGCATTCAACAACCCGCTCGCCGGACCTTCGATATTAGGAATCGATACGGGAGCCAGTTTAGGAGTGGCTTTGGTCATGTTATTTTGGGGAGGGACACTCGGCGTGTCCGAGGCAACCACCCTCACCGGATTCACCGCCATCATTGCCGGAGCTTTTCTCGGTTCAGTCACTGTATTAGGTACGATACTCTTTTTCTCGACCATTGTCAAGAACAACATCATGCTCCTCATTGTCGGTATAATGGTAGGCTATATTACTTCGTCGGTTATCTCTCTACTCAACTATTTCGCAACAGCCGAAGGGGTACACTCCTATACGATTTGGGGTATGGGAAATTTCAGCGGAGTCACCGGCGAGCAGCTGCCCTATTTCGCACTTTTCGTATCTGTCGGACTTATCATCGCAATACTTCTGATAAAACCACTCAATGCCTTGCTGCTCGGTGACCGTTATGCTGCCAATCTGGGAGTAAACATTAAACTCACCCGCAATCTGCTGCTCATCGTCACCGGTCTGCTCACGGCATCGACCACGGCATTCTGCGGCCCCATTTCGTTTATCGGTCTTGCCGTTCCTCATATCGCCCGACTGTTATTGGGGACATCGAACCACAATACCCTGTTGCCGATGGCCTTGCTGTGTGGAGCCGTAACCGCATTGCTGTGCAATCTCATCTGTATCCTTCCGGGAGAATCGGGCATCCTGCCCATCAATGCCATCACTCCGGTCTTAGGTGCGCCGGTGATTATTTATGTCATCATCAACCAACGAAAAATCCAATATTTCAACTGATGGAGGAACAGACAAACATATTATCGGCACAGCAGCTCTGCATCGGATATAAAACGGGGCACGGACACGTCAAGCAAGTTCACGGCGATCTGTCGTTCTCCCTACGCAAGGGCGAGCTCACCTGCCTGTTAGGCGCAAACGGTTCGGGCAAATCGACTCTGCTACGCACCTTATCAGCGTCCCAACCTTCGTTATCGGGAAAAATCCTGTTGAACGGAAACGAGTTGTCTGTCATGTCAGAGCGGGAAATTTCCCGCCAAATCGGGGTTGTACTGACCGACAAGACACAAACCGGAGGATTGACCGTATATGAGCTGGTCGCCCTCGGGCGGCAACCGCATACGGGATTTTTCGGGAAACTCGACCGACAGGATCGGCAAGTAGTGGACGAAGCTATCGAAGCCGTGGGCATCTCACACAAAGCGCACTCCTATATGGCGCAACTCTCCGATGGAGAAAAGCAGAAAGCTATGATCGCAAAAGTATTAGCGCAAGAGTGCCCTCTGGTTATACTAGACGAACCAACCGCTTTCCTCGACGTGGTGAGCCGCATAGAAATCATGACTCTGTTACACCACATCGCCACGGCCCAAAACAAAGCGATACTACTGTCGACTCACGACATAGAACAAGCGCTGGTGCTCGCCGATTGCCTATGGCTTTTACGGAAGGGGCACGGAATGCGTAGCGGAATAACCGAGGACCTCATTTTGAACGGAGAACTCGATACCTTGTTCGACCGTAAGGAAATTTGTTTCGACCGGGCGCATGGCAGTTACTACCCTTCGGTTCAATGGGAAAAAGAAATTGTCGTAGATGCGACGGACGAAACGCTTCTCCATTGGACAGTCAATGCTCTGAATCGTAACAATTACGGTTGCCGCATATCACCTTGCGAAGCCGATGCATCGCTTCCCCGCCTCACCGTCGAAAGAAACGACTCGCTGTCGTTACACACCGCAACGAACGAAGTGCGATTTACCTCTTTCGCCGCCTTCATTGCATACCTTAAAACACCGACTCAAAAGGGTTGAATGGATTCCGAAGGTTGAGCACTATCAACCATACCCGAAAAATAGCACGGAAAAGGGTCTCAAACTCCTCCTCTACACACTGTAATAACATGTCACCTTGTTCGTAAAACGGCAACCATAGACCGGGCGGCATTCTTTGGAGCGCCGGGAGCACCCAATCGCTCGGCAACAAGATCATATCCCGCCAACATTTTCTTTCGGGTAGTCTCTTCGAACAACGAAGTTAACTCTCGACGAAGATTCTCAGGAGTCGCCCGATAGCCCAATAACTCGCATACGACAGGACTATCGGCTATCAAATTAACCAACGAAACATACGGTACTTTCAAGATTTTCTCGAATGTTTTATAAAACAACTTGCCTCCTCCCAGTCGATAGCATACCACCTGAGGCACTCGCAACAAAGCGGTTTCGAGCGTAGCGGTTCCCGATGTGACCAATGCCACCCGACTCTGTTGAAGCAAACGATAAGTTTTGCCCCAAACAACTTTTACCGAACGGTCCTGCAAATAAGGAGCATATTGGTCGGGAGAAATACCGGGAGCCCCTGCGATAACCAACTGATAGTCGTGGAACGTTTTTGCGGCCTCTATCATTAAAGGCAGATTATGATCAATCTCGGCTACCCGGCTACCCGCCAGCAGAGCTATTATGGGCTTTTTTCCCAAGCCGCACTCCGCCGTAAAATCCTCGAAACTCTCATCGGCATAAGGCCGCACAGCCAATTCATCGACCGTAGGATTTCCTACATACTCCACCGTATAATCATGCTTGGCATAAAACGAAACCTCGAACGGAAGAATGGAATAAAGTCGGTCTACATACCGACGGATACTCTTTACCCTCCATTCCTTCCAAGCCCAAATCTTAGGAGAAATATAATAATAAACCGGAATACCCAAACGACGTTTCACATATTTGGCTATTTTCAGATTGAAACCCGGATAATCTATCAATATAACCACATCGGGACGAAATACGGCAATATCCTGTTTACACAAACGCATGTTCGCCAAAACTTTATCGAGATTCATCAACACCGGAATAAATCCCATATAAGCCATATCCCGATAATGCTTTACCAGCGTACCGCCACAAGAAGCCATCAAGTCACCGCCGAAAAAACGAAATTCAGCGTTCGCATCTTCCTGTTGCAAAGCTCTCATCAAATTGGAGGCATGTAAATCGCCCGAAGCCTCCCCGGCGATAAGATAATATTTCATACCCGATTAGGAATAATTGGTCACGTCATTCGACCCTGACAGCTGTCCCGCTACACGTAACCATCAACATACTACCCGATCCGCCGACAGTCTCATAGTCCAAATCGATACCCACCACGGCATTTGCGCCCAATGCTTCGGCCTGTCGAGCCATTTCTTCAAGAGCCGTATCTTTGGCCTCTCTCAAAACCGCTTCGTAAGAAGCGGAACGGCCTCCGAAAAAATCTCTTACCCCTGCAAGAAAATCACGGAACACATTCGCCCCGATAATAGTCTCACCTGTCACAACTCCCAAATATCTTACAATCTGTTTCCCTTCTACCGAAGGAGTCGTAGTCATTAACATAGCCATCGATTTATTCGTTATTTATCCGATTACAAATATAGCAAAAGGTGAGAGCAGAGGCAAAAAGAAATCACATTTCCGACTTGCCTATCCCGAACCGCAGCTTATCTTCGTACTTACAAAGATAGTGAAAGGAGCAAGTAGTACAAACATACTTGTTCTTTTTTATCGAGTTACATTCTATATTGCAATTACAAAATCAAAACGCCACTCTCCCGAAAGAAAATCGTCAGCCTTCCGCAATAAAGATGCACCGATATCGTTTTTATAATACAATGAAAGCGACAACTTTTGCTTTAATTTTACTGAGTATCTTGACAGGTACATGCCTGACGAGCTGCATCGATGACGATTTCACCACAAATCCGTCGCATGTACTCGCATTCTCCACCGATACGGTTGCTTTCGATACCGTATTCACCACGATAGGTACATCAACTCGTTCATTCCGCATTTACAACCGGAACAAGAAATCGTTGAACATCTCTTCCATCAAACTTGCCGATGCCGAACATTCGGGCTTTCATATCAATGTGGACGGTATGTCGGGCGATAATTTCACCAATGTCGAAATCCGAGGGAAAGACAGCCTATATGTATTTGTAGAAGCCAATATCGATCCTACCAATCAGGACAATCCCATTTTCATCGTCGATTCGATCGTCTTTGTAACCAACGGCGTCCAACAAGACGTAAAGCTGACTGCCTACGGACAGGACGTTATCATCAAAAGAGGGGAAACCTTCACGACCGATACCCATCTGACCGATGAACGGCCATACCTCATCTACGACAGTTTAGTCGTGGCTCCGGGAACGACATTACAAATAGAACCCGGTGCAAGACTGCATTTCCACCATAGAGCTTCGCTGTTGGTACAAGGGAAATTACAAGTCGAGGGGTCGATGGAAGCCCCCGTTCAAATACGAGGCGATCGACTCGACCGGCTCTTTGCAGACTTGCCTTACGACAATCTCGGCGGGCAATGGGGCGGTATCCGTTTTTATCCCGAAAGTTTCGGAAATAAAATATCGTACGCTTATGTACGAGGAATGACTTCGGGTATCGTATTGGATTCGTGCGCTTCG
>ENA-OROE01001496-OROE01001496.1-human-gut-metagenome-genome-assembly--contig:-NODE-1496-length-14606-cov-5.999107_pt1 | contig 14606 bp, 9 predicted proteins | sample MGYA00242126_ERZ509044 | MGnify/ENA primary metagenome ERZ509044 (study PRJEB26280, sample SAMEA2338716) | human gut metagenome | biome: human gut; feature: human-associated habitat; material: faeces... | reverse complement strand
TCCTATCTTCCGTTCTTGATCATATTAAATGCTTCGATTTTTGCTTTTTCTCTACTAAGTCCTTTTTCTTCCATCTGGATGATCGTGGACATCATTCTCTCATAGTCTTCCGGAATGATCTTCTTGAATTTCGGCAGATATTCGTCAAAGTGTGTGAGAATTTCTTTACCTTTTTCAGAGCCGGTGTGTGCGACGTGTTTTTCAATCATGTTTTTCAGCTCTGCAATATCGTATTTGCTTTCTACCAGTTCAATCGAAATCATTTCCTTGTTCAAATTGCGGTACAGGTTGCTCTTTTCATCCAGGACATAAGCGATACCGCCGCTCATGCCGGCTGCAAAGTTCTTTCCGGTTGCGCCGAGGACAACGACACGGCCGCCGGTCATATACTCGCATCCATGCTCACCGACACCCTCGACAACGGCGTAAGCACCGGAGTTTCTGACACAGAAACGCTCTCCTGCGATACCGTTGATGTACGCCTCACCGCTCGTTGCGCCGTAGAGGGCAACGTTTCCGACGATGATGTTTTCTTCCGGTTTATACTTTCTTGCTTTCGGCGGGTAGACAACCAGTTTTCCGCCAGAGAGGCCTTTTCCGAAGTAATCGTTCGAATCGCCCTCAAGTTCCAGGGTCAGTCCTTTTGGAATAAATGCTCCGAAGCTCTGTCCGCCGGCACCCTTGCACTGTACGGTGTACGTATCCGGCTCCAGAGAGGTGCCGAATTTTCTGGTGATCTCGGCACCAAGAATCGTTCCCACGGTACGATCGGTGTTGGTGATCTCGACTTTGACGGTCTTCTTCTCTTTCTTATCCATTGCCGGACCGAATTTCTTTAAGAGTACCTTCTCATCCAGGGTTGCGCCAAGTTTGAAGTCGTAAACATCTTTCGGATCGAACGTTACCTTCTCGCCTGCTTTTGCAAACGGATTGTTCAGGATCTGGCTTAAGTCTACGCGGTCTGCGTGCTCGTTCGTCACTTTATCATTTCTCTTTAAGAGGTCGGAACGGCCGACCATCTCGTCAACGGTGCGGAAGCCAAGTTTTGCCATGTATTCCCGCATCTCTTCTGCGATGAAGTGCATGAAGTTGATGACGTACTCCGGTTTGCCGCGGAAACGTTTGCGCAGCTCCGGGTTCTGGGTTGCAATACCCATCGGGCAGGTATCGAGGTTGCAGACACGCATCATAACGCATCCCATCGTTACAAGCGGTGCGGTCGCAAAACCGAATTCCTCGGCGCCAAGGAGTGCTGCAATCACAACGTCACGGCCGCTCATCAGCTTACCGTCGGTCTCGATGCGGACTTTATTACGCAGGCCGTTCATGATCAGGGTCTGATGGGTCTCTGCCAGTCCCAGCTCCCAGGGAAGTCCGGCATTGTGGATGGAGTTTCTCGGTGCCGCACCGGTACCGCCGTCATAACCGGAGATCAATACAACCTGTGCACCTGCTTTTGCAACACCGGCTGCGACTGTACCAACACCTGCCTCAGATACCAGTTTTACGGTAATTCTCGCATCGCGGTTTGAGTTCTTTAAGTCGAAGATCAGCTGCTCAAGATCCTCGATGGAATAAATATCGTGATGTGGCGGCGGAGAGATCAGAGCCACGCCCGGAGTGGAAAGTCTGGTCTTTGCGATCCACGGATAAACTTTTTTGCCCGGAAGATGTCCGCCTTCACCAGGTTTTGCCCCCTGTGCCATCTTGATCTGGATCTCCTGTGCACTGACTAAATACTGGCTGGTGACACCGAAACGTCCGGATGCAACCTGTTTGATCGCAGAACAGCGGTTGACACTGCTGTTTTTACTTGCGATACGCTCTGCATCCTCACCACCTTCACCGGAGTTGGATTTTCCATGCAGGCGATTCATTGCGATTGCGAGCGTCTCATGTGCCTCCTGTGAAATGGAACCATAGGACATCGCACCTGTTTTAAATCTCTGTACAATGGAGTCAACACTCTCTACTTCCTCAAGCGGTACACCTTTTTTCGGGTAATTGAAATCCATCAGTCCACGCAGTGTGATCTCTCTTTCTTCCTTATTAACCAGATCCGTGTACTGTTTGAACAGCTCATAGTCACCTCGTCTGGTTGCCTCCTGTAACAGATGGATCGTTGCAGGATTGTAAAGATGCGGGTCTGCTCCGCTTCTCATCTTATGGCGTCCGCGGCTCTCTAAAGTCAGATCGGATTCAAGTCCAAGCGGATCGTAGGCTGCAGAATGAAGCTCATTGACATCATTTTCAATATCCTTTAATGTGATACCACCAATACGGCTGACCGTGTTGGTAAAATATTTGTCAATGACATTTTTATCAATACCGATCGCCTCGAAGATCTTAGAACCCTCGTAAGACTGGATCGTGGAAATACCCATCTTGGATGCAATCTTTACGATACCGTTTAAAATTGCATTGTTGTAATCCTGTACTGCTGCATAGTAATCTTTGTCAAGCATATGCTCGTCCACAAGCTGTTTTACCGTATCCTGTACCAGATATGGGTTGATCGCGCACGCACCATAGCCGAGCAGTGTTGCAAAATGATGTACCTCTCTCGGTTCGCCGGACTCTAAGATCATCGCAACCGATGTTCTCTTTTTCGTTCTTACCAGATGCTGCTGTAAGGCTGAAACAGCAAGCAGTGAAGGAATCGGAACATGGTTCTCATCGATTCCACGGTCGGAAAGGATCAGGATGTTTGCGCCATCTCTGTATGCACGGTCGGCTTCCACAAACAGACGGTCGATTGCCTTTTCAAGGCTTGTGTTTTTATAGTAAATGATCGGGATCACTTCTACTTTAAATCCCGGCACCTTCATGGCTTTGATCTTCATCAGGTCTGTGTTTGTCAGGATCGGGTTATTAACCTTTAATACCTGACAGTTCTCTGCCTTTTCCTCTAAGAGGTTACCGTCCTCACCGATATAAACTGTTGTGGATGTTACAACTTTCTCACGGATCGAATCGATCGGCGGGTTTGTTACCTGTGCGAACAGTTGTTTGAAATAGTTAAATAACGGCTGATGGTCACTCGCAAGTGCAGCAAGCGGTGTATCAATACCCATGGCAGATGTACCCTCGCCGCCGTTCTTTGCCATCGGAAGGATTGCTTCACGCAGGGACTCGAAAGTATAACCGAATGCTTTTTGCATTCTCTGGCGTTCTTCCTTGGTATATTCCGGCACACGCTCGTTCGGAATCTTTAAATCTTCCAGTTTTAAGAGGTTGCGGTCAAGCCATTCACCATATGGCTGCTTGTTTGCATAAGTTTCTTTCAATTCATCATCGTCGATCACACGGCCTGCAACGGTATCAACTAAAAGCATTTTACCAGGACGCAGGCGCTCTTTTACGAGAATCTTTGTCGGATCGATATCAAGTACACCAACCTCGGATGAGAGGATCAGATAATCATCATCTGTAATGTAATAACGGGAAGGACGCAGACCGTTGCGGTCAAGCACTGCTCCCATCATATCACCGTCGGAGAACAGAATAGATGCAGGTCCGTCCCACGGCTCCATCATCGTCGCATAATACTGATAGAAATCTTTTTTCTTCTGTGACATGATGCGGTTGTTTGCCCATGGCTCCGGGATCATGATCATAACTGCAAGTGGAAGTTCCATGCCGCTCATAACCAGAAATTCCAAGGTATTATCAAGCATTGCGGAGTCGGAACCCTCGGAATTGATAACCGGAAGTACCTTCTGCAGTTCTCCTTTTAAGTGCTCAGACTCCATCGTCTCCTCGCGGGCAAGCATCTTGTCCGCATTACCCTTGATGGTGTTGATCTCACCGTTATGTACGATAAAACGGTTCGGATGCGCTCTCTCCCAGCTTGGATTCGTGTTCGTGGAGAAACGGGAGTGCACGGTTGCGATCGCTGATTCGTAATCTTTATCCTGTAAGTCAGCAAAGAATAAGCGAAGCTGCTCTACTAAGAACATACCTTTGTATACGATGGTTCTGCTGGATAAAGAAACCACATAAGTATCATCGTTGGACTGTTCAAAAACACGTCTTGCCACATACAGTTTGCGGTCAAAATCAAGTCCCTTTGCCACTTCTGCCGGACGTTTGACAAAGCCCTGCATAATATACGGCATACAGTCAACTGCTTTCTGTCCGAGTTTGGTCGGATCGGTTGGAACTTCTCTCCATCCTAAGAACTCCATTCCTTCCTTGTTCACGATGACCTCAAACATTTTCTTCGCCTGGTTGCGTTTTAATTCATCCTGCGGGAAGAAAAACATGCCGACACCGTAGTCTCTCTCCTCTCCAAGCTCGATTCCAAGTGGTTTTGTCACTTTGGAGAAAAACTTGTGTGATACCTGAAGCAGAATACCAACACCGTCACCTGTCTTGCCCTCTGCATCTTTACCTGCTCTGTGTTTCAAGTTTTCTACGATCTTTAATGCATTCTCTACCGTTGCATGTGTCTTGATACCTTTGATATTGACAACAGCACCGATACCGCAGTTATCATGTTCAAATCTCGGATCATACATTCCGGTTTCTGTCTTACAGCTGCCCGCTACAGAAAAACGGTCTAATTTCTGCTCTTTCATCTTCAACTTCCTTTCTCCATCCACTCATCTGTCTTTGCCTGAAAAACAGTTGTCTTTTGTCGGATTTGTTATGTATTAATATACAACTTTCATATTCGTTTGTCTACCAGTTTTTTCTTTATATTATCTGATAATATGCTAATTGTATGGAATGCATGTATATTATCTGTCTTTTTTATTTATTTTCTCTCGAAATAATATCTATACAAACAATTCAATAAAAAAAAGATGCAAAAAAATTTCATTATTTTTTCTGCATCTTCGCATTTTTATTATTTCTATTAAATTGTGTTTAAATTGTATCTGTGTCTTTCCGCTCTTTTACCTGCAGATCTATGCTTCCATGCCTGCCAGCTCATCCATTTTTTTCTTAAACCCATGGTTAAAAATTGCGATTACACGTCCGACTCCGATCACTGCCACCACCGTTCCAAGCCCGATTCCGATCAGATGTCCCTGACAGACCAGTCCGACTGTGATCGTGATACAGATGTTGAAGAGGTCAAAACAGTTTTTGGTAAATCCCACACTCTTATGTACCGTGTCTGCGATCGCCCGCATAGCTTCCGGCAAGTTGATTTGGGTATGCCTCCCCAAATACCAGAATCACTGCCGAAAACAGATTCAGAAACCTTGTGAAAATAAGACTTAACGGCAACTGCAGCAGATCCATAAGCAGTGTCAGACGGATGTCCATTTTCTGTGCGTGCATCAAAGTTTCTCCCTCTGCCTTCTGATACCGGAAATGCCGGATCAGATGCAGGATCATCTCCACAAGCACAAACAGTGTGTAGATCACCAGTGTCATATTCATTGTTCTTTCCCTGATTTCTTTCGCTCATCTGTTACAATGTGTTTCAATTCCATTGTCATGGACTAATAGTTTCTTTCCCATATTTGGTCAAAGAAATCATTTCCCTCCAGTGTTTTCCCATCACAACTATACAAAGCACCATTATCAATGTCAAGTGACAGAAGAAGCGTGGAATCATCTAAGTATGGCGTCATTTTTTCCTGCAAAAGCGGGACGACATCTTCCCTGTGTGTACATTCGTTCCAGTCCTGGTGTTCATCCTTGTCAACTGCAAATTCAACGCCATAGGTATCCTCTATCACGATTCCCTTTTCATCATCCACATAAAAGGCTGCGAAGTCATATTGGGCAGTTCCCTGCATTTCGTAGGTTGTGCTTATGAGCAGATAATCCATTTTTGAAAGACATATCGTACCATTTCCTGCATGTGACAGATGGAAGTTTCGGCTGATAAACCGCGGATGACTCTCATATTCTCCGTCTTTTGTTCCACGATATACTTTCACATAACATCCATACGAACTGTTGCTTATAACATCGTCTACCGCTTCATCCGGCTCACTGCCATATCCAACTACAGAAACGAGATCCGCAATCCCATCATGTGTGAGATCTGCCGTTGTTTCAAATATAGGCACTTCATATGCATCCTTCCCCGGATAATCTGAGTTATAGTAGTTACCATCTTCCCCTAACTGACCGATATCGCCGTAGGTTGAATAGACATATTCCTGATTTTCCACGATATATTTTTGTGTCTGTGCATCAGAAGTATTTTCTGTAGTTTCAGAGATTTCTGTACCTGATTCTTTTTCTGTGTCTTCTGATATGTTTTCTAACATTTCTTCCGTATTTCCTGTTTTCAGTTTTTCCGGCATCTCTTCTGCATTTTCTGTTTTCTTCGCGTTTTCTGCTTCTTTCTCATTTTCTTCCAATACTGACGCGTTTGAAGCAGCAGAATTTTCTATTGTTTTTTTACTGCATCCAGCAAAACACTCACTTGCAAGTACAACAGTAATCATCGCCATGACTAATTTATTTTTCATTTTCCCCACCTCATAACATACTCTTTTTCGTTTGTATCTTCATCTGTTTCTTCCGCCTGAATCAAGAAATTCTCCCTCTGATAAAAGTAAATTGCATGCACATTCTTTTCGTATACACATAAACACAATTCGGTTTTTCTGCTTTTTACATAATCCAGCAGACATTTTCCAATTCCCATCGATTGTGCAGATTCTTTCACAAACAATCCCTCGATATAGCAATCATTTATTCCGATAAAACCATCTATCTGACCATTTTTTTCCTCTTCATATACATATACTTCTGCTTCCGGCAGAATCTGTTTCACCATTTCATAATTGCCGGTCCAATATTCCTTGTCTATAAAACTATGTGCCTTAATGTTTGTCTCAAGCCATATCTGCAAAACATCAGATATATCCTTTTCTTCCATTTTTCTTATCATACATTTACCCCATCTCTATTTTCGTCTTAGTGCACTGCAAAGATATCTTTTTACCCACTCCTTATCGCTCATAAAAAATTCATTTTTCCGTATTGATAAAAGCCGGAAAATCCGCAATTTATACGCATTTCCGGCTCTCTGCTTACATATGCTGTCTATCATTCTTTTTGTTTCATAAACTATAGTTCATGCAGCTTCAGGCTCTCTCGTCAAATTCCACATTCTTCTTCCACTTCCAGAACCCCCATATCACAGCGCCAGCCACCACAAGCATCACTGCCGTAAATCCAATTCCTTTCGCATCCGTCGTATAGCCAAAGGACAGCCATCCCGTTTCCTCACGCACGACCGACACAGTGTTTGCTGCGATGTGTCCCAGTACCGGCACATAGAAAAATCCTGTTTTTTCATACAAAAATGCAAGCAGACATCCCAAAACCGCCGCATACAGAAACTGCACCAGGTTCGCATGCACCAGTCCAAAGATCAATGCGGAACAAATAATTGCAGGGGCGACACCCAACATCAATTTTAGTCTCTGATAAACCACGCCCCTGAATAATAATTCTTCCGCGATTGGGATCAGAAAACAGGATCCAAGGAACTCATAGACTGCTGCGCCTGCAAAAAATGCCTGATTTGCAGTCTGGAACCCTTCTGATGCCTGAATTAATGATGTCATCGCAATGATATTGTTGACTGCAATTCCAAGTGCCGCTACGGACACAACAGTCACGGCAATATTGATTGCCTGCTCACTGCTAAAGCGAAACTTCTTTTTTCCGTAAACAGTATCCCGGATGTTTTGATCTGCCATATAAAATTTTAATATGACCGGAATCGTAACTGCATCACCCACAAGCTGGCGCAGCATGTAAGTCTCATCTGCACTGCCGAGAAGTATCTCCAATGCAAAATAACAGAGACTTGATACCACATAGTAAAGCCCGACCGGATAAATAATCTGCCAGATCTGGAAGCCCTTTGTCTGTTTCATCGTTTGTTTCCCTTCGTATCACGTCCCGCGGTGCGCAGACGGTTTAATGCCACTTCTTTGCCTTTTACTTCAATATTTACTACATCTTCCGCATTCAGAAGATAGATCGCCGCAAGCGCGTCCCCGGCACCTAATTTCATGCCGCGCACACCAACTGCTCCCTTTTTCTTTTCCGGGATACTGGAAATGTCGATCCGTAGAAAAAAGTCTTTTTCGGACTGCATCACGAGCGTCTCCTCAAGTGCAAGTGCCTGTACAAAGATCAGCTCATCGCCCTCATTTAATTTTGTCGCAGCCGTGGTTCGTTTTGCAACGTCAAACTCACTTCCATCCACGACTTTAAGCATAGCAGATTTTGTTCCAAACAACACCTGGGAATGGCTGATTGCCGCAAGGTTCGTGATATAGACAAAATTTTCCTCGCTGCTGTTATAATTACTCAGGTTATCGATCGGCGTTCCCTTGTCTCGGAATTTACCGTAAGGAAGATCTAACACCTTTAACAGATGCATCTGTCCCTTATTGGTAAAAATGCAGATCTTGTCCGTATTTTTGCAGGTCAGGATATAGCGGTTTTCTGTGTTTGCCGCCTCCTTATTTCTCTCATACGTTGCGACATCCACGGTTTTTGCGTATCCAAAACGATCCATTAAGAATACAACATCCATCTCCTCAATCTTCTTCTCCTCAACGACCGCTTCCTCTAAGTTATCGATCACCGTTTTTCTCGGTTTTGCGTACTCTTTCTTAAAACTCTCCAATTCTTTGATGATGACTTTCGCCATAGCCGCGCGGCTTCCCAAAATATCCTCATATTTTGCGATATTTTTCAAGGTCTCATCATGATCTTTTAAGAGTGCTTCGAGTTCGAGTCCGATTAATTTCTGCAGACGCATCTCAAGAATCGCCGTAGTCTGTCTCTCCGTAAAACGAAGTTTTGCAGCGTCTCGTTTTGACTGTTCCGATTTAAAATTGATGTTATCTGTGATACCGTCGGTTAAGCAGGCTCTCGCATCCTTCACATTTTTACTTCCGCGCAGGATCTCAATGATCAGGTCAATGACATCCGTTGCCTTGATCAGACCTTCCTGAATTTCCTTTTTGTCGCGCTCTTTTGCAAGAAGTGTCTGATATTTGCGTGTTGCAAGCTCATACTGGAAATTCACATGATGGCGGATGATCGGCACGATTCCCATAGTTTCCGGTTTTCCGTCCGCTACCGCTAACATGTTAACGCCAAAGGTATCTTCCAGTTTTGTTTTCTTGTAGAGAAGATTTTTTAAATTTTCGACATCTGCACCCTTTTTCAGCTCCAGAACGATGCGTATTCCCTCTTTTGAGGACTGGTTTGTGATATCCACGATATCGGAAGTTTTCTTTGCCTCAACAAGGCTGTAGATATCGTTTAAGAATTTTCCGATATTGGCACCGATCATGGTGTACGGGATCTCTGTGATCACAAGACGGTCTTTTCCGCCTTTTCCCTTTTCAACTTCAACTTTACCGCGGATCTTGATTTTTCCCATACCGGTTGAATAAACGGCTAACAGTTCATCCTTATTTGCAACGATACCACCAGTCGGAAAATCAGGTCCCGGAATATACTGCATCATCTGCTCGGTATTGATGTCTGGGTCTTTCATATATGCGATCACACCGTCAATGACCTCGCCAAAATTGTGCGGCGGGATACTGGTCGTCATACCGACGGCGATTCCCTCTGCACCGTTTAAAAGCAGATTTGGAACTTTGACAGGGAGCACCTCCGGCTCTTTTTCCGTCTCATCAAAGTTCGGGACAAAGTTTACGACATCTTTATCTAAGTCCGCCAAATAGGCTTCCTGTGTAATCTTCTGTAAACGCGCCTCAGTATAACGCATTGCTGCGGCGCCATCTCCCTCGATGGAACCAAAATTACCGTGTCCATCCACAAGCGGCAGTCCTTTTTTGAAATCCTGCGCCATCACGACGAGCGCATCATAGATGGAACTGTCACCGTGCGGATGATATTTACCCATCGTATCACCGACAATACGCGCACACTTACGGTACGGCTTGTCATAGCGGATGCCAAGTTCATACATATCATAAAGCGTTCTTCGCTGCACCGGTTTTAAACCGTCCCTCACGTCCGGAAGTGCACGCGCGATGATAACGCTCATGGCATAATCAATATAAGATTTCTGCATCAGTTCCGAATACTCGGTGCGGATAATCTGTTCTTCCTGATTCATATCATACTCCATTTCTGTCCATTTTTCAGGGCATCACAAGTCAGCTGGCACTGCTCACTTCCCGCCCACATGTTACTGTCTGCTCCCTGCCAGTCGTTCCAGTAACACCCACATCTCTATCAGATATCAAGTGCTGCGTCTTTTGCATGTTCATAAATAAACATCTTGCGCGGCGGCACATCATTTCCCATCAAAAGTTCCGTGATATCGGACGCCATACGTCCATCTTCGATCTCGATGCGTTTTAAGATCCTCGTTTCCGGGTTCAAGGTCGTCTCCCAGAGCTGTTCCGCATCCATCTCACCGAGACCTTTGTAACGCTGCAGAGTAAAATTGCTCTTATGGTTCCTGCGGTAACGTTCCAATGCCGCATCGTCGTAAAGGTATTCTTCTTCCCCTTTAGACGGGATCGCTTTATACAATGGCGGCATTGCCACATAGACATGTCCCTCATAGATCAATTCCGGCATGAAACGATAAAACAGTGTCAGAAGCAGTGTGGAAATATGTGCTCCATCGACGTCGGCATCTGCCATGATGATGATCTTGTCATAGCGCAGTTTCGTGATGTCAAAATCATTGCCGTATCCTTCGGAAAAACCACATCCAAATGCATTGATCATCGTCTTGATCTCTGCATTTGCAAGCACCTTGTCAATACTTGCTTTCTCAACATTTAAAATCTTACCACGGATCGGCAGGATTGCCTGAAAATTACGGTCACGCGCCGTCTTTGCAGAACCTCCCGCGGAATCTCCCTCGACGATAAATATCTCACAGATCGACGCGTCCCTGCTCTCACAGTTGGCAAGCTTTCCGTTGGAATCAAAAGAGAATTTCTGTTTTGTCAGAAGATTCGTCTTTGCACGCTCCTCGGTCTTGCGGATCTTTGCCGCTTTCTCCGCGCAGGAGATCACGGTCTTTAATACCTCTAAATTTTTGTCAAAATAAAGCTGTATCTCATCCCCGGTCACTTTTGCCGTGACACGCGCTGCATCCTGATTGTCCAGTTTCGTCTTGGTCTGTCCCTCAAAACGTGGATCCGGGTGTTTGATGGAAACGATCGCCGTCATACCATTACGGACATCCGCTCCCGTAAAATTAGAATCCTTTTCCTTTAAAATGCCAAGTTCTCTCGCATAGGAATTGATGACTGTGGTAAACACCGTCTTAAATCCCGTGATATGCGTACCACCCTCCGCATTAAAAATATTGTTGCAGAATCCTAAAATATTCTCATGGAACTCATTGGTATACTGGAATGCTGCCTCAACCGTGATTCCGTCCTGCTCGCCCTTAAAATACACCACATCGTGAAGCACCTCGTTCTTTTTGTTCAGATCCTTGACAAAACCAATGATACCCTCTTCCTCATGATATACAATATGTTCCACTTCCGGTCCACGTTTATCCTCATAAATAATCGTCAGTGCCGGGTTCAAGTATGCCGTCTCATGCATACGGCTTTTTATTTCGTCCTCTTTGAATCTGGTCTTTTCAAAAATCTCAGGATCCGGAAGAAAATTGACCTTCGTACCGGTTTTTTTCGTTTTTCCAATGGTCGGAAGAAGCCCGTTTTCCAGTTCCACCACCGGAATACCACGCTCATAACCATCGTGATGAATGTAACCATCCCTGCTGATCCATACATCCATATGTGTCGACAATGCATTTACAACAGACGAACCTACTCCATGCAGTCCTCCACTGGTCTTATAAGCGGAATCATCAAACTTTCCTCCTGCATGCAGCGTCGTATAAACAATACGCGCAGCTGAAACTCCCTTTGCATGCATGCCGACCGGAACGCCTCGTCCGTTATCCTCAACGGTACAGGAACCATCCGCTTCTAATGTTACACAGATCGTATCGCAGGCTCCCGCAAGATGTTCATCCACTGCATTGTCCACAATCTCGTAGATCAGGTGATTCAATCCTTTGCGCGAAACACTTCCGATATACATTCCCGGTCTTTTTCTTACCGCCTCAAGCCCTTCGAGAACGGAAATACTGCTCTCGTCATAGCCGCCTGTTTTTGCCATTTCTTTCTTCCCTTTCCTGCTAAATCTATTACTTTTATACTGAATTGCTATCTCTGATCCGTATCCTGACGTCTCGCATACCGCATATGAGAAATAACCATCAGTGCAAGTTTAAACGTCATCGCATCGTCAAATTTACGGATATCAAGTCCAATGATTTTCTCTAATCGCTCCAGACGGTACACTAAAGTATTTCTGTGCACATAAAGCTGTCTGGCTGTCTCTGAAATGTTCAGATTGTTTTCAAAAAACTTCTGAATCGTCGTCGTTGTCTCTTCATTAAAAATATCCGGGATCTCATCCCCAAACACCTCATGAATAAACATCTCACAGAGACTCATCGGAAGCTGGTAGATCAGACGCCCGATACCAAGATAACGATATGCGATCGTCTCTTTTTCTGCATAGAAAATCTTTCCAACCTCAAGCGCCATCTTTGCCTCCTGATAGGATTTTGCAATATCCGGCAGATTATTCACCTGATTGCCGTAGCCGACCCTCACGCGCACCATTGCCTCGGTATGCATATTGTCCACAATCATATCGGCCAATTTCTGTAATTCATCTTCATTCTTCACGTCGCGAACATCCTTGATCAGGACGATGCTCTGCTCGTCCACTTCTGTCACATAATCACGCATCTTGGTTGCAAAGAGATTTTTCACAAGCTCCACTGCGGTGGAATCTTTCTTATCTTCTAAATCGATCACATAAACCACACGCTCCGCCTGCTCGATATGAAGTTTCTGCGCCTTATTGTACATATCTACGACCAACATATTTCCAAGCAGAATATTCTGCATGAAATTGTTGCGGTCGAACTGCTCCATGTAGGCAGCCGCAAGGTTTCTGATCTGGCAGACTGCAAGGCGTCCCACCATATAAGCATCCTCTGCCTGTGATTTGGTCAGCAGAATATATTCTATCTCTCCATCAGCGATCACCTTAAAAAAATGATATCCTGAGAGCATCTGGCTCTCAGCCATGGAATCTGCAAAAGATGTGATTGCACCTTCTAAATCTCCCTCCGGCTCAAATGTTGCTGCAACCGGCTTTCCTTTTTCCGTGTAAAGTGCAAGATCAATTCTCGATATATCCTTTATCTCATCAAGTGCTGTCTGTATTTTATGGTTTGAAATCATAATCTATTTCCTTTCCGATATCTCCCCTTCGTCTGGTTCCACCCATCATCCGATCTATAATTTCATCCTTACTGACGAACAAAAACTGGGTACATCACTGTACCCAGTTTTATTTTAAATGATGTTCTGTTTAATTTTACCGAATTAGTTGGTAATTGTCAATTCTGTTTCTTTGTCGAAAACATGAATCTTCTCAGGATCAATAGCAAGTTTGATGTGATCTCCCATACGTGCTGTTGTTCTGGAATCAACTTTTGCAGTCATGCTTGTGCCTGCTACTTTGAAGTATAATAATACCTCAGAACCTAATAACTCGTATCCTGTTACATCAGCCTCGAATGCGCAATCTTGGTGTGCTTCGATCTCAATCTCGGAATCTCCGATATCCTCTGGTCTGATACCCATAACAACTGTCTTTCCGTTGCATCCTGCATCTGCAAGTTTCTTTGCTTTTGCTGGTGGTAATACGATTGTTGTGTTATCGAATGTAAGAGAAACTTTGTCTCCCTCAACTTTACATTTTGTATCGATGAAGTTCATCTGCGGAGAACCAATGAATCCTGCAACGAATAAGTTGTTCGGCTCATTGTATAATTTCTGCGGAGAATCAACCTGCATGATAACACCATCTTTTAATACAACGATTCTGGTACCAAGTGTCATAGCCTCGGTCTGATCATGTGTTACATAGATGATAGTTGCTTTTAATCTGTTATGTAAAGAAGCGATCTCAGAACGCATCTGTACACGAAGTTTTGCATCCAGGTTGGATAAAGGCTCATCCATTAAAAGAACTTTCGGTTCTCTTACAATCGCACGACCAATGGCAACTCTCTGGCGCTGTCCACCGGATAAAGCCTTTGGCTTACGGTCAAGATACTGTGTGATATCAAGAATTTCTGCCACTTCGTCCACTCTCTTATTCATCTCGTCTTTTGGCATCTTACGAAGTTTTAATGGGAATTCCATGTTCTCGCGAACTGTCATATGTGGATACAGCGCATAGCTCTGGAATACCATAGCGATATCACGACCCTTTGGAGCTACATCATTCATTCTCTTTCCATCAATGAGGAGTTCTCCGCCACTGATTTCTTCGAGACCGGCTACCATACGAAGTGTTGTGGACTTACCACATCCGGATGGACCTACTAATACGATGAATTCGCGGTCCTTGATGTCAAGATTGAAGTCCTGAACTGCTAATACGCCTTCGTCTGTAACCATAAGATTGCTCTTCTTCTGGCCCTTTTTGCTCTTCTTCTCTGTGTTTGGGTAAACTTTTTTAATGTGTTTTAATGTTACCTCTGCCATATTCTTAGACTT
>ENA-OROE01001494-OROE01001494.1-human-gut-metagenome-genome-assembly--contig:-NODE-1494-length-14644-cov-2.197957_pt1 | contig 14644 bp, 9 predicted proteins | sample MGYA00242126_ERZ509044 | MGnify/ENA primary metagenome ERZ509044 (study PRJEB26280, sample SAMEA2338716) | human gut metagenome | biome: human gut; feature: human-associated habitat; material: faeces... | reverse complement strand
GCAAAAAATGCGGCATCCAGATCCACATTGTTATCACTTCCATCTCCTTCCGCGTCATTTCCATTTGCATTTTTCTTTGGTGCAGGGACCCCTGCCACCTTCAGATATCCTTCTTCCGCAAGTACACGGAAATTGGAGAAAAACTGTTCTTTTCCGATCTGTGTTACCAACGCCACTTTCTGATAAACTGCAGAAGGATAGAAGATACTCAGAAACCTCCGGACGATCACATCATACACATGATGAGCCGTTGCAGATACCGAATTCAATGCGGAAAGTCCCTGTCCTGTCGGGATGATCGCATAATGATCCGTGATCTGCTTATCATTCACGTAACGTGTCTTCGCAATATTCTTATAGGTCCCCTGCTCTAACACTTCTTTGGCAAAAGGAGTGGCCAGAGCATAGCTGCGTAAGCCACCGATATTCTTGTGGATTTCCTTTGCCACCGCCGTAGACAGGACTCTGGCATCCGTTCGGGGATAAGTGGTCATCTTTTTCTCATACAGTTCCTGTACGATCCGCAAAGTCTCATCCGGGCTGATCTTAAAGTATTTGGAACAGTCATTCTGTAACTCCGCCAGATTGTACAGAAGCGGTGCATTCTTGTTCTCTTTTTTCTTCTCAATGCCGGTGACAGTCACCGGGCCCACCGGTTCTGCGGTAAGCTCTGCGATCAGACGCTCGGCATCCTCTTTTTTCTTGAAGCCATTCTCTTTATACAGTGCCGGAGAATTATAATATTTCGAGCCTTCCACTGCTCTCCACTCTGCGGTAAAGGGCTTCTCCTGTAATTTAAAATTACCGATCACCCGGTAAAAGGGAGTCTTGGTGAACGAACGGATCTCCCGCTCTCTGTTCACGATCATTCCAAGGACACAGGTCATGACACGACCCACAGAAATCACTGCCCGGTCTCTTTTGAGATACCCTTTTACCGTGTTGCCGTATTTTAACGTCAGGGCTCTGGAAAAATTGATACCCATGAGATAATCTTCCTTGGCCCGCAGATAGGCAGCATTTCCCAGATTGTCGTAGGCTGAGAGATCTTTTGCCTCCCGGATTCCACGTAAGATTTCTTCCTCCGTCTGGGAGTCGATCCATACACGTTTCCGTTCCTTGTCCTGTACGCCCGACATCTGCTCCACCAGACGATAGATGTATTCTCCCTCTCTTCCGGAGTCGGTGCAGACATAAATTGTCGTAACATCCGGACGGTTCAGCAGGGAACTTACGATCGTATACTGTTTTTTCGCACTTTCAATGACTTCGTATTTGAATTCCGTCGGTAGAAAAGGCAGGGTGTCAAAGCTCCATCTACGGAACTTTTCATCATACACCTCCGGATAACTCATGGTCACCAGATGTCCCACACACCAGGTAACGATAGCCTCTTCCGATTCCAGATAGCCGTCTTTGGAACGCATATTGTATTTTAAAGCATTGGCAAATTCTCTTGCCACGCTCGGTTTCTCTGCAATAAATAAATTTTTACCCACGTAATACCATCTTTCCTGTCTTACGAGTTCTCATCCACGGAATGCACCAGTATCTGTACCGTTCCTTCCGTTAATGTCTTCTCATATCCATTCTCGCTAAATATCAGAATGCTGTCTGCAGTCACATGTTCCCTCTTCATGGATGCCTGCAGCACATCATAATCTTTCGAAGTATAACATACCGTGCCGGAATAATCCACCACGATCTTTCTGCCGGTGTCCTCCCTGCACAGAAAATAGATTTTCCCCTGTCTGCTGTTCCAGAGTTCAACCGTCCGGAAACGTCCCTGCAGCACTTCCTGACAGATCCGGCGATAGGTCAACAGTTGAAAATCATTATATTCTTCCCGGATGTATTTTTCATAAAATGTACTGCCTTCTGTCCGCTCAGACGTCTGATGCGGAAACAGGAAGCAAAAATAAAACCGGACAAACGCATTACAGATCTCATATGTACCGGGCAGCACCTTCTCCACCAGCTCCAGTTCCATCAAATTCTTCAGATATACACTGATCTTGGCCCGGGAAAATCCGGTATGTGCATACATATCGTTCAGTTTTCCATGTCTTCCGTCTGCCAGCGTTGCCAGAATGGTGTCATAAACTGCCGTCTCCCGCAATTCCTCCGACAGCCATTTTATCATAAGCTCCGGCAGAAAGCTGTTCCTCTGTAAAAGCAGCCGGATCAGATTTTCTTCTGCCGAATTCTGCGGATAAAGCAGCCGCCACAGTCCCGGCAGCCCTCCCAATGTCGCATAAAGCGAAATACTTTCCTGTACTGTATAGTCGGAAAATATCTTACGCATGGCGGAAAAAGGCAGTTCCTTCACCTTCAGAAATCCGCTGACGGAAAATGCCAGATTTCCCACTTTGGAAATCATGCTGTTCTCCACCCAGCCGGAGGCATAGGTGGTCAGGATCACTAACAGTGCTTCTTTTTTCTCCTTCAGGAACCGGATCAGTTCCTGCAAAAACAAAGTATCCCCTTTTAAAAGATACTGAAAATTCTCTATGATAAGTACTTTCTTATCTGCTGTCGTTTCGCCTTTCTGTATTGTCATGCATTCCAGCAATTCCCGCCAGGAAGGATACTCTGCAATCTCCTTTCCCCGGCTTCGCAGTTCCCGTCCCCACAAATATTGTTGTTCTCTGGAAGAACAGTTTCCCGCACTATAACGCAACGTCTGTTTTTTCTCCGTAAAAGAGGTTAAGAGAGCCGTCTTGCCAACGCCTCTCTGTCCATACACCACCAGGATCTGACTCCCTGTTCTCTTATAATGATTTTCCAAAAAAGCTGTTTCCTGTTCCCTTCCAGTCAGCATGGCAGCCTCTTTCTTTCTGACCCAGCAGATCAGTACATCTTCTGCAACAGTTGTTCGATCTCTTCCTGTGACAACGGCTTTCCAAACAGATATCCCTGAATGATATCACACCCGATAGCCCGCAGATATTTATACTGCTGTTCTTCCTCCACGCCTTCCGCAATGGACTCAAATCCCAGGGATTTCACCATACTTACAATAGACTCCGTAATAATCCGGGTCGCAGAATCCGTCAGCAGCGTGTCGGTAAATGATTTATCAATCTTCAGCGTATTGATAGGCAGCTTCTTTAAGTAAGACAGGGAAGAAAATCCTGTTCCGAAGTCATCCAGTGAAATGCGAATCCCGTACTCCTTCAACAACTGCATTTTCTCGGTAACTGCACTGAAATCGTCGATCAAAATGCTTTCTGTGATCTCCAGTTCGATTTCATCCGGATCCACATCGTATTTATGAATGATATTCAGCAGGGTTTCCACAAAATCTTCCTTCTGGTACTGCAACGCGGAAATATTCACTGACAGCACAAAAGGAACTCCGTAACGGTTCCTCCATTCGGAAAAAGTACGGATACTCTGTTCCAGTACCCAGTTGCCGATAGGAATGATCGTTCCGTTCTTCTCCGCAATGGGAATGAATTTTGCCGGACTGATCATTCTGCCGTTGCCATCCTTCCAGCGGATCAGTGCCTCCACGCCCCGCAGTTTACGGTTGCCCGCATAATACTGGGGCTGATAATACAGCAGAAAATTATTCTCAAAAACAGCCTCTTTTAATTTGCTGTCCAGTTCTACATTTTTCAGGAAATCGTTCAGGATCGGCGTATCGAAATACTGGATCCGGTTCTTGCCCATGGCTTTTCCCTTGAACATTACGATTTCCGCACAGTTGATCAGTTCCAGTGCGGAAGTCGCAGCCTCCGGATATTCCGCCACACCGACACTTACGGTGATGTTCAGAACCTGCCCGCCCACCAGATAAAACGGCTCCCTGGTGCGCTTAACGATCTTCTTATGAATATGTTCCACACTTTTGTTCCCACAAGGATCATAAATGGCCATGCAGTAGACATCACTGGTCAGGTGGCAGACGATCACATCATCCCCGTTAAATTCCTTCAGAAAAGAGCCAAACTGCTGTACCAGTTCGTCCCCCGCCACGATTCCCAGTCCGTCATTTACCTTGCGGAAATCATCAATATCAATAACAAGCACGCTGACCAGCCGGTTATCCTCTTTGGCCCGACGAAGAAATTCGGTCAGAAGACGCACAAAATAATTACGGTTGTACAGTCCGGTCAGACTGTCGTAATACGCCATGTAGAGAAGCTCTTCGTTCTGTGTTTTCTGTTTGGTGATATTCTGTACCACAATAATCTGATCCGTCGGCCTGCCATCTTCGTAGAAAATCCTGCTGGAAAACTGCAACCAGGTCTTCTTTCCCCTCTGCATACATTCCACAGAGTCCGTCTCCCGACCGCTCTTTTCCAAAAACAGCATTTCCCGAAGTGCCAGCACATACGGTTCGTCCACCATCTCCTGAAGTTTTACAAAATCTCTTCTGTCCAGAATCTGGAAGTCAAAGAAATCATCCCATTTTCCCAGCGTAGTGACCGTATTCTTTTCAAAAGAATAGTAGATATAAGCATAATCCATGGTATCGCACAACAGACGATACATTCTCTCCTTAGCGCTCAGTTTCTGATTCATTGCGCGCATAAGATCCAGCTGATAGCGTAACTCGTTCATAACCCCACTCACCCTTTATTTTTTGGTGATGTAACCCTGTGCTTTCAAAAGTTCTGCGCAAAGCAATGCTCCCCCAGCTGCTCCACGTAAGGTATTGTGTGACAAACCTACGAACTTGTAATCATATACGGTATCTTCTCTCAGACGACCTACACTGATACCCATACCGTTCTCGAAATCAACATCCAGAGCCACCTGAGGTCTGTTGTCCTCCTCCAGATACTGGATAAACTGCTTCGGTGCGCTGGGAAGTCCCAGTCTCTGAGGCTCACCGCTGAAGGTGACCAGTTTCTCGATCAGCTGCTCCTTGGTGGGCTTCTTACGGAATTTAACAAATACGGCTGCGGTATGTCCGTTCAATACCGGAACACGGATGCACTGACAGGTGATCACGGGAGAAGTTGCGGGAACGATCTTATCGCCTTCCACTTTACCCCAGATACGTAAGGGTTCTTTCTCACTCTTCTCTTCCTCACCACCGATGTAAGGAATGATATTGCCTACCATCTCGGGCCAGTCCTTAAAAGTCTTGCCTGCGCCGGAGATTGCCTGATAAGTGGTTGCTACCACTTCGTAAGGCTCGAATTCCTTCCATGCGGTCAGAACCGGTGCATAGCTCTGGATGGAGCAGTTGGGCTTTACAGCGATAAATCCTCTGGTGGTTCCCAGTCTCTTCTTCTGTGCCTCGATGATCTGGAAATGTTCGGGATTGATCTCGGGTACTACCATGGGAACATCGGGGGTCCATCTGTGGGCACTGTTGTTGGATACCACAGGGGTTTCGGTCTTTGCGTATGCTTCCTCGATGGCCTTGATCTCATCCTTGGTCATATCTACCGCACTGAATACGAAATCAACCTGTGCGGCTACTTTTTCTACTTCATTGACATTCATGACTACCAGCTTTTTCACAGCTTCGGGCATGGGAGTGGTCATCTTCCAACGGTCACCCACGGCCTCCTCATAAGTCTTGCCTGCGGAACGGGGGCTGGCAGCAATGGTCGTTACCTCGAACCAGGGATGGTTCTCCAACAGAGAGATAAATCTCTGACCTACCATACCGGTTCCGCCCAGGATACCTACACGTAATTTTTCACTCATTTTTCATTTCCTCCTCATCTTTGTGCATTTTTATTTTATCTGCAAAAGACCTGTTCAGTTTCCACTTACTGAATGCGGTCTTCCAAAGCCTGTTGATATACTTCTATGGCATTTGTTTTCAGGTATTCTTTATTTTTCTCAATGACCTGCTTCATCATTTCCGCACCGGGAGCACCGATGGTCAGCCGCTTTTCTACACAGGTCTTTAAGGAAATGGCATCGTAAATGTCCTCATCAAACTTATCGCTGATGGAACGTAATTCTTCCAGGCTCAGGGCATCAATGGAAGTATCCTTTTCAATACAATACAGTACCAGGTGTCCGATAATGCCGTGAGCATCCCGGAAAGGTACGCCCTTACCTACCAGATAATCTGCGGCATCCGTAGCATTGGTAAATCCGTTCATGGCACTCTTTGCCATACGGTCCTTACGGAACTTCATGGTCTTTATCATGCCGGTAAATAAGGCAATACAGTCCGCTGCGGTATCCATGGCATCAAAAGCCATCTCCTTGTCTTCCTGCATGTCTTTATTATAAGCAAGGGGCAGTCCCTTCATTGTGGTAAGTAACGCCATCAGGGCACCATAGACTCTTCCGGTCTTGCCTCTTACCAGTTCGGCGATATCCGGGTTCTTCTTCTGAGGCATAATAGAGCTTCCTGTACTGAAAGCGTCATCAAGTTCTATGAATCTGTATTCATTGGAATTCCAGATGCATATTTCCTCAGAGAAACGGCTTAAATGCATCATGATAGTTGATAATGCAGATAAGAATTCAATAAGATAATCTCTGTCAGAAACAGAATCCATACTGTTGAGTGTTGGTCCGTAGAAACCAAGAAGAGAAGCAGTAAGTTCTCTGTCTAATGGATAAGTTGTTCCTGCAAGTGCGCCTGCACCAAGAGGGCAGTAATTCATTCTTTCATATATATCGTGAAGTCTGCTTCTGTCGCGCTTGAACATTTCGAAATATGCACCGAAATGATGAGCAACAGTAACAGGCTGTGCCTTCTGAAGATGAGTAAATCCAGGCATGAATGTATGAGTGTTTTCTTTCATGATTCTTAAGATAACAGCCATAAGCTCTTTAAGCTCAGCATCAGTATTAAGAACTTCCTGTCTTGTGAAAAGTCTCATATCAAGAGCAACCTGGTCATTTCTGCTTCGTCCTGTGTGAAGTCTCTTTCCGGCATCACCGATTCTCTCAATAAGAGTAGCCTCCATAAATGTATGGATATCCTCGTATTCATCAGTGATTTCAAGCTTTCCTGATTCAATATCAGCAAGAATTCCCTTAAGACCTTCTACAATCTGCTCACTTTCGCTTTCAGGAATAATTCCCTGTTTGCCAAGCATAGTAGCATGTGCAATACTTCCTTCAATATCCTGCTTATAGAACTTCTGGTCAAATGAAATTGATGCGTTGAAGTTGTTAACAAGCTCATTAGTTTCTTTGGTGAATCGTCCACCCCATAATTTCATTTATAAATCCTCCTTGGCTTCATTGTCTTTTAAATTATAATCTGATGTATCATCTTCGAAATCCGGAGATTCGAGATTATCAAAATCATTCATTTCATCAAGAATAGTTTCTTGTATATTTTTATTAAGGAAATTGTCGTCCGCATTATCAGAATGAGCTTCTGCAACAGATTCTATAACAGGAAGTTCAAGATACTTTCTGATGAAAACAGGCCAGTTATAAGTATGTATTCTGCCGTTCCTTATAAGACGGGCAGACACATATATGCCAATCAATATAATAATGCTAAATGCAGTTAAAACGCAACCCAATATTAAATTGTGTGGAACATACCTTAATTCAAGTGAGTGTGTTCCGGCTGGAACATCAACACATAACAAAGCGTTCTTCCATACAAATGTATCTACACGTTTGCCATCAACATATACAGACCATCCGGCATCGTACGGAATAGAAAACAGAACAGTCTTGTCAGAAGATAAGCTGATTGATCCTTTAAAATGAGTATCTGTATATGAATCAACCTGATAACTTTCTGCATTGAGAATATTGTAAGCCTTGATTAACTTATCAGAATCAAGCATATAAGCAGTAAGATTCATACCTGTTTCGGCGGTAACTTCCACTGTGTCAGATTTTGTGATATAACCTACATCAATAATTCTGTTATTACTCTTTAAGTTACTGTAAGAATAAGATTTGTCTGAATTATTAAGCGTTACGGTTATGTAATCAACGGACTGGTTGGCAGCTATAAGATACAAATGTCCATCTTTTTGTGGCTTTATAGTACAGTCTGATTCGTTAGGAAATTCATCAACTACAGTGAATACATCACTTATCCCTGTCATATTCTGAATCATAAGATTCTGGTTTTCAATACCGTTATTGGCAGTCATGAAATTCATTTTGGAAGCAGACTGTTCATTAATAGCAAATCCTATCGGAAGAGTATAATTATTTTTATATATGAACTCACCGTCACTTCCTGTATAGTAGCTTCTTAAATTACTTTCTGCAAGAAGCTTGTTGCTTATGGTATATTTAACAGAGAATATCATATCAGTTACTTCTGTGAGACCATTGCATCCATATGCATTGGTTGAATTCTCTAAACCAAGATAATTGAATAGTTTTGACATACCTGCATTACATGTAGAAGAAAATGTGGATACAGTTTTGTAATTATGCCATGCACCATCATTTTTGGTTCTTGCACCAAAAAGCTTGTCCATACGGTAAAATGAATCGTCGTTATCAGCAACTGTTTTAGTAACAGTCTTTACTGCATCATAATCAAGAAGATATGATGTACGGCTCGTTGTACCGATACCTGTCGAATCCATATTAAGAGTACATTCTATGATTGATACAGAAAATGTAAGCAGAAGTACAAGCGGTATTTTAAGCTTTGCATTATTGTTAATAAACATAAGAAGAGCATATAACAATATGAATATTCCACTTACATATGCAATCTTGAATGAATAAGTACTTCCATCCGCCATAAATAACTGTTCAAAAAGAACAAGCAGACCGATTGAAATCCATAATGAAGTACCAATCTGTTTATTAGATAACTCTTTTATATTATATACAGCCTCAAAACATATAGTAAGAACAAAAAATATGTAGATAAAAGACTGTCTGCATGGAAGGCTGTTTGGAAAATGCAGTCCGTGCCATATATAATTAGGTATATTGAGGTTAAATGCTGTTAAGAAAATCAGAAGAATTATACATTTTCCAATTTTTTCACGGGCATTGATTTTTTTGCACATAACATAGAGTGGAATAAGCAAAAATACAGCAACACCACAATATATGTTAGGAAAATGTTCAAGTCCGAGATGGACAGGAACATTAATAAGCTGCCTTGTAAGCATTGAAAGTATACTGAAATATGATTTTAACTGTGCAGGAAATGAAGTGTCACTTGATGCAGATAAAGAAAATGTATAAAATTCCGGAAGTAAAAGGCAGGCACCAAGTCCACCTGCGAGGAGTGAATATATACAGAAATTAATGAATTTCTTTACATATTGTAATATGCTTACCGGACCATTATATGAAATCATAAGTACGATAAAGTAAATAACAACAGAAATACATACCATGATTGAAATATAATAGTTGGTAAATATACATAATCCTAGTGTTATACAGTAGAAGATACATTTATTTTCATTAACAAGTCTTTCAAGACCAAGCATTATTAGTGGTAATAATATTACGCAGTCAAGCCACATGATGTTCCAGCTGTATGCTGCAATGAATCCGGACATTCCATAGAACATGCCAAACAGGGCAGCCACACAGTTTTTAGTATCGAAATGTCTGGTTATGTAATATGTTATTGCAAGACTGCTGCCGGCAATTTTTAATATGATAAGGGAATTCATAATTTCAATCATATATTTCTGCGGAAATAATACAATAAACCAGTTCGCAGGACTGGCAAGATAATACGCATATAATGATGTAAAGTTGGTTCCCATACCAATATCCCATGAATAGGTAAGACTTTCACCATTCCTTATCTTGTGCCACAATTCCGAAAAGAAAGGGGCATACTGGTGATACATGTCTGATCTTAGATAGCAGTCGCTTCCCCATGGAAATATTTCCCGGGTATAATAGAGTGCTGCCATCATAATTAAAGGAAGCACAAATGCTATTACATAAGTCAGATTAGAATTAAGAATTGATTTCTTTGAAGATGTCATGGCTTTCCTCCCTTAGCCGATAATAGTAACATTTTACCAAAGAACAAAAAATGTGTAAACATTTAAACTAAAATTAGGCTTGTATTCGTTGTAACAATTCTGTAAAATATAAAGGTACGCAAAGGGAATTTCCTTGACCTGTAAGTTAAGGAGATTGTACATGAATTATAAAAGAATATTTGTTAAACATAAAGAAACTGTTAAATACTGTATGTACGCAGTTGTATTGCTGGTTACAGGAACTGTATATTTTTCTGCCGGACAGAAGAAGCGTGAGTATGGGAATGCAGTTATAATAACACAGGCAGACACAGAGAATGAAGAATGCACGGATGAAGTGCAGGCAGAGAATGATATATATGTATATGTATGTGGAGATGTGCTTGAACCAGGAGTTATAAAATGTGCTGCAGGAACAAGAATGTATGAGGCAGTACAGATGGCAGGTGGTATGGCTGAATGCGCTGACACAGCAGCTCTTAATATGGCTGGTATTCTTTCTGATGGTGACAGGGTATATATACCCTGTGAAAGTGAACATATATCAGAAACTGATGGTACAGTGTCAACCTCAGGACTGGTTAATATTAACAGGGCAACGGAGAATGAGCTTATGACTCTTCCGGGAATTGGAAGTTCAAGAGCGGCAGACATAATTAATTACAGGAATACTAATGGCAGATTTGACAGGATTGAGGATATAATGAAGGTATCCGGGATAAAAGAGTCCGCATTTAATAAAATTAAGAATTATATAAGTGTATAAAAAGAAAAAGGAGAAGGATATGGCAGGCAGAGTATTGGTTGTTGATGATGAGAAAATGATAGTTAAGGGACTTAAATTCAGTCTTATGCAGGATTACAGTGAGGTTGACTGTGCATATGACGGGGAAGAGGCTCTTGAATATGTCAGAAACAACAAATATGACATTATCCTTCTCGATATTATGCTTCCTAAACTGGATGGATTATCAGTATGCCAGCAGATAAGGGAATTTTCTAATGTTCCTATCATTATGCTGACAGCAAAAGGTGATGACATGGATAAAATTCTGGGACTTGATTATGGAGCGGATGATTATATAACAAAGCCTTTTAATATTCTTGAAGTGAAAGCAAGAATGAAAGCTATTTTAAGGCGTAATTCATCAATAACCCAAAAGGAACAGAAAAGTAATGTGATAAAAGCAGGAGATATGAAAATTGACTGTGACAGCAGAAGTCTATATATTGCAGATAAGGAAATCAATCTTACTGCAAAAGAATTTGACTTGCTGGAGATACTTGCTGTTAATCCGGGAAAAGTGTATAGCCGTGACAACCTGTTAAAGGCTGTATGGGGACAGGATTATACAGGAGATGCAAGAACCGTGGATGTCCACATGAGAAGACTTAGGGAAAAGATTGAGAATAATCCAAGTGAACCTAAGTATGTTCATACAAAGTGGGGAGTAGGATATTACTTTAATGTTTAATAAAAATAAAAATAAAAAGGAAATTAATCGTAGAAAAATCGTATGGATAAGAATTTTTGATAATTTTCTGAAATTTATAAGAAGATATACAGTAATACAGTTTGTTGTAAGTGCAGTTATAATAACTGCAGCTGTTATAGGTACATTTGAAGGCTTTGAGTATATATATAAAGAGTCTGTAATAACACGACAGAAGGCGGTTGTACAGAATGAAGCAATTCTTATTGCGGCTGAGTATGCAGGCTATGCAGGACTTCATGATGCTGAATTGTCTGGCATGGGAAGCAGGCTTAACAGTTATTCAGCAATGAACCAGATAAGAATAAGAATCGTTGATTTGAATTATAATGTTTATGCAGATACTTATTCAACAGATTATGGGAAGACCATAATTAATTCAAAGGTTTTTGATACTGTTGTCAGTCATAAAACCAGCACAGTGTATGATTATAAGTCTGGAGATATACAGGCTGTAACACCTGTATATAATGATGAAGGTGAATTTATTGCAGTACTTGTTGCAGACCTTGATTATACGGAAATTGATTCATTGTTTATGAATGTGAATAGTCAGAATAATAATATTAAGGTTATAATTATTACAATATGTCTTATAGCATTAATTGTTTTGTTACATTTTCTTAACAGACCGGTAAGAAGAATAATAGATATAATGGCTAATGTTAATGCAGGCCATAATGATGAGCGTATTCCTCTGAAGGGATATACTGAAATCCGTGAGATAGCAGAGGATTTTAATGGAATTATGGACAAGGCTAATGAGACAGACCAGTCAAGAGCAGAATTTGTTTCAAATGTGTCACATGAACTTAAGACACCTATTACTTCGATAAAGGTCCTTGCGGAGTCTCTTAACACACAAGAGAATGTTCCGATTGAAGTATATCAGGAATTTATGCAGGATATTGTCACTGAAATTGACAGAGAGAGTAAGATTATTGAAGATCTGCTTACTCTGGTAAGGATGGATAAGACAACAGCAACACTTAATATTACCTCAGTTAATATGAATGAATTACTTGAGATGACACTTAAAAGACTTAAGCCTATAGCCCAGAAGAAGAATATTGAACTGCTGTTTGAGAGCTTCAGACCAGTTGTTGCACAGATAGATGAAGTTAAAATGACTCAGGTTATATCTAATCTTGTAGAGAATGCTATAAAATATAATGTAGATGATGGCTGGGTACATGTATCTTTAAATGCAGATTATCAGTATTTCTATATAAGAGTTGAAGATTCAGGAATAGGAATACCAGAGGAAAGCCAGAATAAGATATTTGAGAGATTCTACAGGGTTGATAAGGCAAGGTCAAGAGAAACAGGTGGAACAGGACTGGGACTTGCTATTGTGAGAAATATAATACTTTTACACCATGGAACAATAAAAGTTCATAGTGAGGAAAATATAGGAACTACATTTACAATGAGAGTACCTCTTAATTATGTAGAAGTACAATAATGCTGTCAGGAAAGGAGAACTGTAAATATGCCTAAGAAAATATCATCAGCAATATTATGCGTGATTGCTATTATGGTTCCAATGTTTATGGTGTCTGCCTGTACCCAGAAGCAGCATGGGACAGCATATAAAGTTTATTATGCGAATAATCAGGGAACATCTCTGCTTGAAAATGTTATATTTATAGATGAAAATGACCAGTATGTTATAGCACAGCGTCTGCTGGATAGCATGAATTCTGAAAGTAGTAAGGAATGTAGTGTTATTAAGCCTGTTAATGTCAATTCTCCGACAGTTGAATTTGACAGTATATATGTTAATGTGTATTTTGACAGCAGTTATTATGATATGAAGCCTTCAACAGAGGTTCTGTACAGGGCTGCTGTTGTAAAAGAATTATGTCAGATAGAAGGCGTTACTTATGTAAGATTTTATGTTGATGGTAAGGATGCTGTATATGAGGACGGAAGCAATATAGGTAATATGAGCGCAGAAGATTTTATCGATTCCTCAGAAGGTGCTGTGGCTGATGTGAAGTGGGTTACAATTAATCTGTATTATGCAAATAAAACAGGTGATGCTCTTATAAAGACTAAGAAAAAAATATGTTACAACAAAAATGTTTCTCTGGAAAAGGTAGTTGTGGAACAGATTATCAGCGGACCGGAGGAGAGAGGATATTATCAGTCGGTACCATCAAGTACCAAGTTGTTAAGTATATCAGTTATAGACAGGATATGTTATGTGAATTTTAGTTCTGAATTTGCATCTGATATGGTTAATGCTAAGAGTAATGTTACTTTATATTCTTTAGTTGATTCACTTGTCGGGCTTGATGGAATTGATGGTGTAAAGATTCTTGTAAATGGTAATTCTAATCTTATGTATCGTGATGTTATAAGTCTTGATGGTATTTTTTACATGAATAATGAAATTGTTGAAAAATAATTATATCTACGGTTATTTCCAGAAAGGAAATACTTGAAAAGACCTTTTTTTGTTGCAGCAGTTATCGGACTGGCTGCTGCGTATTTGTCAATATATTCATCTGGATATATTGTATTGTCAGCAGGCGTTATAATTATTGCTTGCTATTTTATATTCTATAAATACAGTAAAACACCATTGTTTTACATTCTGTTTGTTTTGATTTTTCCAATTATGGTAATAAGAACTGAATATTACAGCAGGGGAATGCGTTATCAGGGAAAGCTGACGCAGGACTGTTACGCATATATAAAAGGCGAAGCAGTGTCTGTAATAAAAGGTGGTAACAGTTATGCAACAAGGCTTAATAATGCATTGCTCATTCCTGACTGGGAAAATAATGATGAAAAGGTTAATGAACCGGTAAAATCTGGAATTATTATATATTCGGAAGATTCATTCTGTCATGCTGGTGATTATATCTGGGTGAGAGTAAAACTAAAGGATTTTGAAGAACCAACAAATGAAGGCCAGTTTAATGCAAGAGCTTATTATACATCAGATGGTATTAATTATCAGGGAATTTTTAATAAAACTGTTAATATAACACCATGCGAAGGAACTTTAAAAGCAAGTCTGTTAAATATAGCTGATTCAATAAAAAATGTATATGTTAATATATTTACACAAAAGAATGCAGGTACCATGAGGGCGATTGTGCTTGGGGACAGGAGTGTTCTGGATGATGAGATTAAGGAGTTATACAAGAAAAACGGAATATCACATATTCTTGCAATCAGTGCACTTCATATAACGATGGTTGGTATGCTGGTATACAGGATGCTGAAAAAAATTATAAGCGTAATACGGGCGGCAGT
>ENA-OROE01001467-OROE01001467.1-human-gut-metagenome-genome-assembly--contig:-NODE-1467-length-14901-cov-2.391957_pt1 | contig 14901 bp, 9 predicted proteins | sample MGYA00242126_ERZ509044 | MGnify/ENA primary metagenome ERZ509044 (study PRJEB26280, sample SAMEA2338716) | human gut metagenome | biome: human gut; feature: human-associated habitat; material: faeces... | reverse complement strand
TTTGTTGAACGTTTTCCGCAAGAAAAAACGCATATGACCGGTGAACAGATTCACAAAAAACTGGACACCATTGAAAAAATCCACACGCTGTATTCGCCTGCAAAACTGGGATTTGCCGCCGCACTCGCCTGTTGTGCCTTCACTTTTCTTTTAGGCGGCGGTCCTGTGGAAATGATTCTGGCATTTATCGCCGCCGGTGTCGGAAATGTTATCCGTACCAAACTGATTAAACACCATTATACACTGTTTTTAAATATTGCCGTATCCATCTCGGCGGCCTGTCTTGTTTATGACATCTGTTTCCACCTTGCGGAAATTATTTTTCATATTCCGGCACTGCATGAAGCGGGATACATTTGTTCCATGCTGTTTATCATACCGGGATTTCCGTTTATTACAAGCGGCATCGACCTTGCGAAACTGGATTTGCGTTCAGGACTTGAACGGCTTACTTATTCCATCATCATTATACTCGTCGCTACGATGTTTGCATGGATTATGGCTCTGCTTTTAGAATTACAGCCGCAGGATTTTGCAGTCCTTCACATGAATCCCCTGCTTCACCTTGTACTGCGGATTATCGCCAGCTTCTGCGGGGTTTTCGGCTTTTCCATAATGTTTAACAGCTCTGTTTCTATGGCATCGACTGCTGCTTTCATCGGCGCGGCTGCCAATACGCTCCGGCTTGAACTTGTGGATTTTACAGGAATGCCTGCTGCCGCCGCCGCATTTATCGGTGCTTTAACCGCCGGACTGTTAGCCTCCCTCATTAAGAAGAGCCACGGGTATCCTCGGATTTCTTTAACCGTACCTTCCATTGTCATTATGGTTCCGGGACTGTACCTGTACCGGGCAATTTACAACTTCGGCATTATGTCCCTCTATGAAGCTGTTTCGTGGTTTAGCGCAGCGATTATGATTATTATCGCACTGCCGCTGGGACTGATATTTGCACGAATCCTTACCGACCGCACATTCCGGTATTGCACATAATTTTTATATTTTTTATACAAACAGCAACATTTTAACAATATTCGGTATTAAATATTTATTTAGAGCGAAAACAATTGTACATAATGGCAGATGCGTAGTCACATTTGCGGATTTCCCATCACTGCTTTATCATAAAGTCGCTCGGAAATGAGGATTAAAATGAATCACTTATCACACCGGCAAATGTCAGAATCTTTTCTGACGGCTGCCTTTTTATCTATATCCGGAGGTTTGCAGGATGCCTATACATACCTCTTCCGCGGCAAAGTTTTTGCCAATGCACAGACCGGCAACATTGTACTTTTAAGTGCCTGTGTTGTTGACAGAAACTGGTATCAGGCGGCACACTATCTGATTCCGCTGCTCTTTTTCGCACTGGGAATTGCCGCCGCCGAATGGGTACGGCTGAAATATCAGCGGATTGAGCGTCTGCACTGGCGCCAGCTTGTTGTTTTATCCGAAATTATTCTGCTTTTTGCGGTAGGATTTTTCCCGGTACGGCTGAATCTGTTTGCCAATGCCTTAGTATCCTTTTCATGCGCCATGCAGGTTCAGACATTCCGCAAGGTCAACGGATATGCCTTTGCCAGCACCATGTGTATCGGCAATCTCCGAAGCTGTGTAGAATCGCTGTGTGCGTTTATGCCAGAACGCGCGACAAACACGTTTTGCACAAATCCGCCTGCTACCTTGGCATTATCCTGATGTTTGCTGTCGGAGCCGGTGTCGGTGGACACTGTATTGCCCTTTTTGGTATGCGCACCATCTGGTTTTCCTGCCTTTTGCTGTTGATCAGCTTTTTAATCATGTTTATTAAAGAAGAAGAAAAAGAACGTCATTAATGCAGAACCGTTCCATAAAAATACCGGCCTCCAATCGTCAGATTTTAAATCTGGCTTTTAGAAGCCGGTACAATATCAGTTTTTTTCAAATATTCTTATTTTTCCGGTTTAAAATTACTTTTTATAATTCTCATAGCTGTGCTGTGGCATTTTGGTTTCTGCCCAGAGCTTGTCGGCACACGGCTTCCAGTTCTTAGCATAAGCCTCACACTTCTCACACAAATGCTCCGCAGATTCCGGTGACTGTAAATCCGTGGATTTTGCGCCGCTCTCCTTTACAATCCGTTGAAGAATTTCAGGATTTTCAAGCATCGGACACGGACGCAGATGATTTTCATTAAACGGCTGGTTATTATAATATGCCATAAATAACGGCTGGTTTAAAATCTCAAGCAGCGTATTTTTACGAATATTGGCCCCCGAATAGTGAATAAATACACAAGGCTCTGCATCACCGTTTGCATTAATATGGAAGTAATTTCTTCCGCCTGCGATACAGCCGCCCACAAATTCACCGTCATTCTGGAAATCCATGGTAAACAGTCCTTTTCCCGTCGTCATATTACGGATTTCACGGACACGGGAACGCATGTAAATTCTCTGCTCCGGTGCCGGAAGCAGATCAACAGACGCATCGTTTCCGACCGGCATATAGTGAAAATACAGCGCATAACGGCAGCCTTTTTCAATCATTAAATCAACGAATTCATCGCTTGTAACTGTTTCAATATTTTTAGATGTATAACAGATAGAAGTACCAAATACAAGACCGTTCTGCTTTAATAAATCCATTGCGTGCATAACCTTTCCGTAGACACCTTCTCCACGGCGTAGGTCATTCACCTCTGCAAATCCTTCCAGACTGATTGCAAGATAAAGATTTCCGACTCTTTTCAAATCCGCACAGAACGTTTCATCTACGAGTGTTCCGTTTGTAAATGAAAGAAATGCGCAGTCATAATGCTTTTCTGCAAGGCGGATTAAATCTGCCTTTCTTACAAGCGGCTCACCGCCTGTAAACATGTAAAAATAAATGCCCATTTCTTTACCCTGACAAATCAGGTTATCCATTTCATCAAATGTCAGATTCAGGCGGTTTCCGTATTCTGCCGCCCAGCAGCCCGTACAATGCAGGTTGCAGGCACTTGTCGGATCCATTAAAATCAGCCATGGTACATTGCATTTGTACTTTTCACGCATTTTACGAATCGTTTTTGTACCATTTAAAAATGCTTCAAAACCAAGGTTTAAAACCATTGTTTTTAGCACATGTGGGTCGACTTCATCCAGAAGCCTGTTTATGTAATGATTCAACGCGCCGTTTTTATCGGTAATCATGGTTCTTGCTTTCTCATAATTAATATCCAGCTTTTCTCCATCCATGTATTTTTCCATGAAATCGACAAGCTTTACAATTTCCTTTTCTCTGTCTTTATCCAGATTCTTTAAAACGACGTCAGACACTTTGCTAACAGCCAATCTTCCCGCTGCATGTGTTAAATTTCCCATTTTCTTTTCTCCTGATTTTCTTATCTTAATGATATTATACGTCTTAAATATTTTGTGTTATATATCAGCATATGCACAAACCGATAAAATGATTCTCCACATTCCGCAGGCGATTTCTCATCTGCCATCAGGGAGATTTGTTTTCGCTCAGAAACAAATCTCCGTGTGAAGAATCTTAGATTTAAGGATTCTTCACACTATCCTCTTTTATGTAAAGCCTGAATTGTTTCACTGATTTTTTTGCGCAGCGGCTCATTTTCTTCCGGTATGGTCTGCAAAATACGCAGCAGCTCCGTTGCGTTATGGTCATCGCCCACTTTCTTTAAGGACTCGCATGCCGCCTCCAATATATCCTGGTCTTTGCTTTCAACCAGCTCCATCAACAGATCAATGGCTTCCTCTGTTTCGGAAGTTCCCAGTGCCTGAGCCAGTGCGATTTTATGTTCCTTATCCTTAAACATATACTCTGAAAGCTCACCCCATGCCTTTCTATGCACAAGCTTTTCCATTTTTTCTTCGGGTGTTTTCTTTGAAAATAACATACTGCTCTCCATTCCGCAGGCATTTTAATGCCGGAGGAATCGCGGACTGAATTCATTCAGTTCTGCGATAAAAACAGATTTGTGATGCCTGCGTCACAAATCTGTCGTGTGAAAAAATCTTAAATTTATGGATTTTTCACACTGCTCTCCGTTCCTTTCCTTATTTCTTAACACAACCGTATTATAGAAAAAGATTTGTAAAATGTAAAAAGTATTATTAATATCTTGATTATATCTTTTTGACATAGCCAAAACCGCATTTATTTGTTATACTTATGTAATACGTTTGCCCCGGCATCTGTTAAATATTTTCCGCTGCATGGCGGTTTTACAAAAAGGAGTATCATGATTACTTACGATTATTACCGTATTTTTTACTACGTTGCACAGTATAAAAGTTTTACCAAAGCCGCTGCTGCTTTGGGCAATAACCAGCCCAATATTACCCGCTGTATGAACAACCTTGAGGCAGAATTGGACTGCAAGCTGTTTATGCGCTCCAATAAAGGCGTCGTGCTGACACCGGAAGGCCACAAGCTTTATGAACACGTTGCCATTGCTTTTGAACAGCTTGCGCTTGGTGAAGAAGCAATTATCCGTAACCGGGATTTAGAAAACGGTCTGATTTCAATCGGTGCCAGTGAAAATGCACTGCGCCTGATACTGCTTTCCGAACTGGAACATTTCTGCGCCCGCTATCCGCATGTGCGTATCCGTCTTTTAAATTATTCCGCACCGCAGGCAGTAAAAGCACTGGAAAATAACATTATCGACTTTGCGATTGTTTCAACACCGGTTCTGGTACATAAGCACATGCATCAGGAAAAGCTGGTTTCTTATGATGAAATACTGCTGGGCGGCACGAAATATAAGCAGTTTGCACAGCAGGTTCACTATTTGGAGGATATTTCCGAAATGCCTTTAATCGGACTTTGTGAGGGAAGTTCCACACACACGCATTACAGCCGTTTCTTTATGGAGCACGACCTTCCTTTTGAGCCGGATATGGAAGCTGCCATGACCGACCAGGTACTTCCGATGATTACCCATAATCTCGGTATTGGTTTTTATCCAAAATCGCTTGCTTTGGAAGCCATTGAAAAGGAACTTGTCTTTCCGATTGAGCTGACAGAACCACTCCCTAATCGTGATGTTGTCGTAATCACCAACAACCACACACCGATTAATTCTGCTGCCCGCAGATTTCTGGAGTTTTTACTGGAAAACCGTAAATAACCGTTTTCCTTTCAGCATTTCCAACGCAATATAACACATTTAATAAATATAAGCTGTCCCACGGTCTGAATTCCGTGGGGCAGCTTATATTTTAAAATATTTTCTTTTTAATTACTTACCGACAATGTTAATAATCTTACCCGGTACGTAAATTTCCTTTACAACATTTGCAGGAAGCTTATCACCAAGTGCTTCTTTTGCCTTAGCCAGTGCAGCTTCTTTGGTTTCGTCAACAGAAAGTGTTACCTTTGCCTTTACTTTACCATTTACCTGAACTGCCATTTCAATCTCGTTATCCTTCATCTTTTCTTCATCAAATGAAGGCCACTGTGTGCTTTCAAAAATGCTCTGGTTATGTCCTAATACTTCCCAAAGTTCTTCTGCAACATGCGGTGCAAACGGAGATAAGAGCGTAACAATCGTTTCCATTGTTTCTTTATCAATGCCTCCCTGCTTCTTTGTCAGGTCAACCAGCTTGTTGGTGTATTCCATGAAACCGCTGACAACTGTGTTCAGACTGAAGTTTTCCAGACGGTTTGTAATGTCATAAACCATCTTATGTCTTAACTTCACCATTTCATCTGTTTCATTGAAATTCTTATCTGCGTTATCTTCTACAAGTGTCCAGAATCTTGACAGGAATCTGTGTACACCGTCAATTCCTCTGTCATCCCATTCTGCATCCAGTTCCGGTGGTCCGACAAACAATTCGTACATTCTTAATGAATCACAGCCGTAATCTCTTACTAAATCATCCGGTGATACAACGTTTCCTTTGGACTTACTCATCTTTGCGCCGTTCTTGCCAATCATACCCTGATTGAACAGCTTCTTGAACGGTTCATCAAAATCAACCACACCGATATCATGTAAGAATTTTGTATAAAATCTTGAATACAGTAAGTGCAGTACTGCATGTTCCACACCGCCGATATACATATCAACCGGAAGATACTTATCTGCCTTTTCCTTGCTTACAAGTTCTTTGTCATTCTTATTATCTACATATCTTAAGAAGTACCATGAAGAACCAGCCCACTGTGGCATAGTATTGGTTTCTCTCTTAGCAGGCTTTCCGCAGCATGGACAGGTTGTGTTGACCCATTCTTCAATTCCTGCAAGTGGTGATTCACCTGTTCCGGTCGGCTCATACTTTTCTACTTCAGGAAGCAGTAACGGAAGCTGGTCTTCCGGAACCGGTACACAGCCGCAGTCCGGGCAGTGAACAATCGGAATTGGTTCGCCCCAGTATCTCTGGCGTGAGAATACCCAGTCACGTAACTTGTAGTTCTTCTTTTTACGTCCGAAGCCCATTTTTTCAATCATTTCCGGTGCTTCTTTCTTTAATACAGAAGATTCCATACCGTTCCAGTCACCGGAATTAATCATTGTTCCGACAGCATCTGTATAAGCCTCTGTCATATTTTCGATTTCTTTTCCGTCTTTTGCAATAACCTGAATAATCGGAATATCAAATTTCTTTGCAAATTCAAAGTCACGGTCATCATGTGCCGGTACACACATAATCGCGCCTGTACCGTAGTCAGCCAGTACATAATCTGACAGCCAGATTGGCACTTTCTTTCCATTTAAAGGATTGATTGCATAAGAACCTGTAAATACACCGGTCTTTTCCTTGTCTGCCATTCTGTCGATGTTAGAACGGGTAGAAGCTCTGTAAATGTAATCTTCCACTGCCTGCTTTGTTTCTTCCGTTGCCAGTTCTCTTGCCATTGCATGTTCCGGCGCCAGTACCATAAAGGTTGCACCGTGTAATGTATCCGGTCTTGTAGTATAAACCGTAATAGACTTATCCGTTCCGTCTACCTTAAAATCTACCTCTGCACCGTAAGAACGTCCAATCCAGTCAGACTGCATCTTCTTAACCTTTTCCGGCCAGTCAAGCTTATCAAGGTCTTCGAGTAATCTGTCCGCATAGGCTGTAATCTTTAACATCCACTGCTTTAAGTTCTTCTTGGTTACTTCTGTACCGCAGCGTTCGCAGCAGCCGTTTACAACTTCTTCATTTGAAAGACCTGTCTTGCAGGACGGACACCAGTTAATCGGCATTTCCTTTTCGTAAGCAAGACCTGCTTTAAACATTTTTACAAAAATCCACTGTGTCCACTTATAGAAGTTCGGGTCTGTTGTGTTGACTTCCATATCCCAGTCATAAACAGCGGCGATTTCCTGAATCTGTCTTTTAATATTGGCTACATTCTGTGCCGTAGACTTTTTCGGGTGAACACCCATCTTAATTGCATAGTTTTCTGCCGGAAGACCGAATGCATCCCAGCCCATTGGATGGATAACATAGTATCCGTGTAACATCTTATATCGGCTCCATACATCACTGATTACATAACCTCTCCAGTGACCGACATGAAGACCGCTTCCTGACGGATACGGGAACATATCCAGACAATAAAATTTGGGCTTTACAGCATCCTCCTTGTTGATGGGATTTTTTTCCCATTCTGCACGCCATTTTTTTTCAATCGTTCTGAAGTCATAGCGACTCTCCATAGTAAATTCCTCCTTAAAAAACAGTGTTTTTTGATTTTTCTTGTTTGTGAAACCTAAAAATCCCTTCGTCTCAGTTAGAGACGAAGGGATACTCCGTGTTACCACTCTAGTTTGCCTGCCGAAAAAGCAAGCACGCTCAAAACCGATAACGGTGGCTGCCGCTGCATCCTACTCATGTCATACATTTTCAGAACAGAACTCCGAGGCCAGTTTTGCTTCTCTTTTCTGCCCCCTCGCACCAACCGACGGCTCTCTGTAAGAAAATAAAAAAGCTTATTTTTCCTCATCAGTGTCTTTATACAAATACATTTATATCATATTCACCAAAATAAATCAAGCATTTTTGGGGAACTTTTAAAAGAATACAATCTACATTATGCAGGGTTTTTGTTATACTGCTTCATTTTGGTCAAACTGATTTGTATACAGGTTATAATAAAAGCCCTTTTTCGCCATCAGCTGCTCATGATTGCCTCTTTCGATAATCTCCCCATGCTCTACAACGGCGATTAAATCCGCATCCTTGATAGTGCTCAGGCGGTGTGCAATCACAAAATTTGTTCTGCCCTTCATCAGGTTGTGCATTGCCTCCTGAATTTTCACCTCTGTACGGGTGTCCACACTGCTGGTTGCTTCATCCAGAATCAGTACGGATGGATTTGCCAGAATAGCGCGTGCAATGGAAATCATTTGCCGCTGTCCCTGACTGAGGTTGCCGCCGCCGTCCGTCAGCATGGTATCATAGCCATCAGGCAGTCTGCGGATAAATTCATGTGCATTGGCAAGCTTTGCTGCGGCCTTGATTTCCTCGTCTGTTGCGTTCAGTCTGCCGTAACGGATATTCTCCTTGATGGAGTCGGTAAAAAGATAGGTATCCTGCAAAACGATACTCAAGGCAGAACGCAGGCTGTCCCGCTTGGTCTGATAAATATCATGCCCGTCAATGGTGATGGAGCCGCTGTCGATATCGTAAAAACGCGTCAGCAGGTTGATAATTGTAGTTTTTCCTGCGCCGGTCGGGCCGACAAAGGCAATGGTCTGCCCTGGCCTTGCGTAGAGGTTGATGTGCTTCAAAATGGGATGTCCTTTCTCATAGGAGAAGCTGACATCCTTTAGTTCAACATCCCCTTCAATTTCGCCCATTTCGTAAGCATCGGGAGCATCAGGCTTTTCTTCCTCCTCATCCAGAACCTCAAACACACGCTCCGCCCCTGCCATAGCAGAGAGAATCGTATTCACCTGATTGGCAAGCTCCGTCAGCGGTCTTGCAAACTGCTTGGAATAAATGATAAAGTTGGAGATAATCCCCAATGTCATGCCGTTGCCGATAACCATCAGAATCCCGCCGACCGCAACCACAATGGCGTAGGTCATGTTATTGATTGCCGTCATAATAGGCCCGATGGAGCCGGAGAAAACCTCCGCGCGTACGCTTTTTGCAAGCAGTGCATCGTTCAGCTTTTCAAATTTATGAATTTCTTCTTCCTCTCGGCTGAATACCTTTACAACCTTCTGTCCGGAAATGATTTCTTCAATATGCCCGTTCAGCTTACCAAGCTCCTCTTGCTTTGCCTTGAAGTATTTTCTGGAATGGCTTGTTACCCATTTTGTCACAAGAAGCATGAACGGAATGGTTACAATGGTCGCAATTGTCAGCGGAATACTCAGATAGAGCATCATGGCAAAGGTGCCGATAACGGTCAGGATACTTTGCAGAATTTGCGAAATGCTGCTGTTCAGGCACATGGAAATATTATCAACATCATTTGTTACACGGCTCATTAGTTCACCATGTGTGGTTTTGTCAAAATATTTCAGAGGCAGTCTTTGGAATTTTTCAAAAATTTCCCTGCGGAGCGTCGCAACCGTTTCCTGCCCTACCTTCAACATCAGATAGCTGTAAAGCCATGTTGCAAAAGAGGCTGTCAGATAAATCAGCAGCAGCTCCAGACAAATCCTCCAAAGTCCTGTAAAATCGAATACGGAAATATATTTATCAATCGCAACACCAATCAGGCTGGTTGCGTAAACCGTACCAAGGGTTGTAAGTGCAATACAGATAACGGAAATCAGAATCAAAGGCCAGAATCTTACGAGGTAGCCGCAGAGACGAAGGATGGTCTTTCCTGTGTTTTTCGGTTTCCCGTGCGCAAACATTCCTCTCGGTCCGCCGGGACCGCCGGGGCGTTTTCTTGTATTTTCATTCGCCATCTGCCATCACTCCCTTCTTCATCTGAGAGGCAAGGATTTCCTGATATTCCGTGCTAGTTTCCATAAGATATTTATGGTTACCTTCTGCAACGATTTTGCCGCCGCCAAGAACCAGAATCTTATCTGCATCCCGAACAGAGCTGATGCGCTGCGCGATGATGAACTTCGTACAGCCGCTGTGAGAGGTTTTCATCGCCTGCCGAATCCGTTTTTCCGTCAGGGAATCGACTGCACTGGTGCTGTCATCAAAAATAATAATATTCGGGTTCTGAATCAATGCTCTTGCGATGGAAATACGCTGCTTCTGTCCACCCGAAACATTGACACCCCTCTGCCCCAGCTCCGTATCATATTGATCGGGCAGTTCCATAATAAAATCATGCGCCTGCGCCGCTTTTGCCGCCGCAATGATTTCCTCATCGGTTGCATCAGGCTTGCCCCACTTGATATTTTCACGAATTGTACCGGAGAACAGAATGGTCTCCTGCAGAACAACTGCAACACGCTTACGCAAATCGTGAATCGCATAATCGCGCACATCAATCCCATCCACTAGAATCTGTCCGCCTGTTACGTCATACAATCGGGGCAGAAGGTTCACAAGAGTTGATTTGCCGGAGCCTGTTTCGCCCAGAATCCCGACAGTCTGCCCCGGCTCTGCCGTAAAGCTGATATCATCCAGAACAGGGTCACCGCTGCCAAGCTTATAGCGATAGGAAACATGGCGGTATTCCACACGCCCCTCTGCTCTTGCCGGCTGCTTGGGTTCCTTGGGGTCTGCAATATCTACAACCGTATCCAGAATTTCTTCCAGACGGTCTGTAGAAATTTTTGCTCTGGAAATAAACATAAAATTCATCGCCAACAGCATCGTTGCCATCATCATCTGCATCAAATAGGTAATGCACGCCATGATTTCCTCTATGTGCATATTGCCTGCCTGCGCCTGCAATCCGCCAAACCAAAGAATCCCGATGATTGTGCCGTTTACCAAAATCATCATTACAGGGGACATCAAAAGCATCATGCGAAATGCACTGACAGTGGTTTCCTTATAATCCTGATTGACCTCGTTAAATTTTTCGACTTCATAATCATGGCGCACAAAGGCTTTTACAACACGAATCCCTGCAAGACATTCCCGCATAACGGTATTGACCTTATCCAGCTTTTCCTGCACCATTTTAAACTTTGGCATTGCCACACGCAGAATCAGATAAACTGCAACAGCAAGCAAAACCACCACAATCAAAAACATGCCCGCAATTTTTGCGTTTATGGAAAATGCCATAATGATACTGCCGATGCAGAGCAAGGGAGAACGCACCAGCATCCGCAGACAGATCATAATCACCAGCTGAATCTGTGTGATGTCATTTGTCAGACGGGTAATCAAAGACGGTGTGGAAAAGGTATCAATATTATGGAAAGAAAATTCCTGTATCTTTTCAAATGCCGCACGCCTAAGGTCTGTCCCCGTTCTCTGGCTAACCAGTGTTGCGCAGATTAAGCACCCGATGCCGCCGATGATACCGATAATCGCAATCACGAGCATTTCAATCCCCGTTTTTGTAATGATGGCAGTGTTTCCTGTGCCGACTCCTTGGTTGATCATAAAGGTCATCAGCTTTGGCATGGCAAGTTCTGCCCCAACCTCCAAAAGCATTAAAATGGGTGCCAAAATCGCCAGCCTTTTATAGGGCTTCATATATTCCCATAGTCTTTTCATTTTTTCACCTCTTCTTTTTTCTACATAAAAACTGCCGCAGTAAGCCATTCGCTTAAGGGCAGTTTTTTCGTTCTTGCTAAAAAAGTCAGGCATCTGAAAAGATGCCCGATACTTTATTTTAACATTTTTTATGAAATTGTCAACGAAAAGAAGATTAAAATACCATTACAGAACATATAAAAACATAAATGCAATATGGAAAGCAGAGCCAAGCATTACGAACACATGGAAAATCTCATGGAAGCCAAAGCTTTTCAGAATCGCGAGATTAGGCTTTTTCAGCGCATAAATCACCGCACCGATGGTATACACAATGCCGCCTGCCAGAAGCATCCCCAGTCCGCCCCAGCCGATGGCTCTTTTCAACGGAATAAATGCCGCAACCGCAAGCCAGCCCATGCCGACATAAATCAGCGTAGAGAGCCAACGTGGTGCATTCATCCAGAAGATTTTCATAAAAATGCCGAAAATTGCAATCCCCCATACTGCCGCAAGCAAAGCCTTTCCCCATATACCGGGGAGGATTACCATGCAGACAGGTGTATAGGTTCCTGCGATTAAAACGAAAATCATCATGTGGTCAATTCGTCTTAAAAACGCAATTTTTTCGGGAGCAAGGCACAGGGTATGATAAATTGTGCTTGCACCATATAGCAAAAGCAGAGAAATGCCAAAGATTGCAAAGGAAACCACCTGTGCCGTTGTTTCCGATCGTTCCAGCAGGCAGATAACAGGCGGAATCACCGCCAGAAAGCCGATGAAATGCGTCAGTGCGCTAAGCGGATCTCTTGCACGAAATTTCATTTTTTTCCCGATTACTGTTTCCATAATTTCATCTCCCTTATATCAAGTAGTTCTTAATACTACATCTTGCGATATAGGTATAGTATCACAATATGTTTGCCATTTCAAGGGATTCCTGAATTTTTTTAAGAAAAACTTGCGACATAGTATGAAATACTATATAATGAAGAATATGAATATTTTTGAAATTGAGGTGAGAACCCATGAACACATTTAATGAAGTGATTGAACGCTATGCCGCACAAATTCGCACCGCGGATGTCATCGAGATTGCTGATATTCCTACCATAGATTTGTATATGGATCAGGTGACAACGTTTATGGATAAAGGCTTAGCGCGGTATAAACGAAATGAAACGGATAAAATCCTTACAAAAACCATGATTAACAACTACACCAAGGCGAAGATTTTCCCCCCTCCGGTGAAGAAAAAATACAGCCGTACCCATTTGATGCTTTTAATCATGATTTATCATCTGAAAGCCATCCTTTCCATTAAGGATATTGGTGTACTGTTTCATGTTGCATTGGCAGAGCCGGATGCAGAAAAGCAGGCACAGCAGATTGAAACGATTTACGCAGGCTTTGTTGCATTGCAGAAAAGCACCTATGCTTATCTTGCCAATATGGCGGAAAATAAGGCAGATGACTCCTTCTATGGGAAGGATATTATGCTTGGCTGCGAGGACAGAGAGCTACGGCGGATTCTTCTGGTTCTGGGACTTGTCATTCGCGCGAATACGGAAAAGCAGCTGGCAGAGCATGCGCTGGATGCCTATTTTTAAGTAATTTTCAAAAAAAGAAAGCAGTTTACGAAATGCTTCGCAGACTGCTTTTTCTTTTGCCTCTTTTTTATTTTTTTTATTTATCAGAACAGACAAAGCTGATTCGTTTCGGGAATCCCGTCCAAAACACCGTTTTCCTTGAGCAGATCAATCAGCGAGCGTCCCAGAGAGGTGCGCTCCTTCAATTCCTCAAGTGTATTGAATTCACCGTCCTTTCTCCCTTCCACAATGCTCTGCGCCGCATTCACGCCTAAGCCCTGCAAAGAGCTGAACGGCGGCAGAAGCCCCTCCTCTGTCGGAAGGAAGTTCTTCGCATCAGAACGGTAAAGGTCAATCGGGCAGAATTTGAACCCTCTTGCATAAAATTCAACTACAATTTCCAGAACAGTCTGTTTATTTTTATCCTTTGCGGTTGCCTCCTGCCCCTTCGCCTGAATTTCGCGAATGGCATCCCTTGCCACATCAATGCCCTGACACATGCAGGAATAATCGAAATCATCACAGGCACGAACTGAGAAATAGGACGCATAATACGCTTCGGGGTAATTGATTTTGAAATACGCAATGCGGAATGCCATCATAACATACGCTGCTGCGTGCGCCTTCGGGAACATATATTTAATCTTCTGACAGGATTCAATATACCAATCCGGCACATCGGATGCCTTCATATCGGCAATATCCTCTTCCGTTAACCCCTTCCCTTTTCTGACCTTTTCCATGATTTTAAAGGATTTTTTCTTTTCTACCCCCTTATTGATGAGGTAAATCATAATGCTGTCTCGTGTGGAAATGGTTTCCTTTAGCGTAATCGTGCCGTTTTCAATCAGGGTCTGCGCATTCCCCAACCATACGTCCGTCCCATGAGACAGACCGGAGATACGCAGTAAATCTGCAAAGGTTTTCGGCTTCGTATCAATCAGCATGCCGCGGACGAATTTTGTCCCAAATTCGGGAATCCCCAGTGTGCCTGTCTTGCAGTTGATTTCTTCTTCTGTTACACCCAAAGCCTTGGGAGATTCAAACAGAGACATCGTCTCCGGGTCGCCCAGAGGCACATCCTGCGGATTGACCCCCGTCAGGTCATAAAGCATACGGATAACCGTCGGGTCGTCGTGCCCCAGCAGGTCAAGCTTCAGCAAACGCCCCGAAATGGAATGATAATCAAAATGCGTTGTCGTAACAGTCGAATTCACATCATTCGCAGGACGTTGAATCGGGCAGAACTCATGAATATCATGGTCGCTCGGTACAACCATCAGACCGCCGGGATGCTGTCCCGTGGTACGCTTGACCCCTGTGCATCCCTCTGTCAGGCGTTGAATTTCAGCATTATGCGGCGTGATTTCTCTGGCATCAAAGTATTTTTTGACGAAGCCATACGCTGTTTTATCTGCCAATGTACCAATTGTCCCTGCCTTGAAAACCTTGCCCTTCCCGAACAGCACCTCAGTATAGGCGTGCGCCTGCTGCTGATAATCCCCAGAAAAGTTCAAATCAATATCAGGTTCTTTATCCCCTTCGAACCCAAGAAAGGTCTGGAAGGGAATATCATGCCCGTCCTTTCTAAGCTTATGTCCGCAGACAGGGCAGTCCTTATCCGGCATATCACAGCCGCTTGCCTCCTCCATCGCAAACGCCTTTACTGTTTCCGATTCAAAATCGGAATATTTGCAGTGGTCGCAGATATAGTGCGGCGGCAGAGAGTTTACCTCCGTAATCCC
>ENA-OROE01001461-OROE01001461.1-human-gut-metagenome-genome-assembly--contig:-NODE-1461-length-14950-cov-10.909970_pt1 | contig 14950 bp, 7 predicted proteins | sample MGYA00242126_ERZ509044 | MGnify/ENA primary metagenome ERZ509044 (study PRJEB26280, sample SAMEA2338716) | human gut metagenome | biome: human gut; feature: human-associated habitat; material: faeces... | reverse complement strand
ACCTGTAACCGGCTGATCCGTAGTCAGCTACTCTATTCAGTTGAGCTACGCGACCGTTATTTTGTTTTAACGGGTGCAAAGATACGGACTTTTCCCGAATTAGCAAGCTTTTCACCGACTTTTTTTGTAGAAAATTATTCTATGAACCGATAATTGAATAGTTGTAAACCTATACTTAGTCCGACATTCCACTCCCTTTTCGGTGAGCTATAATGATTTACATATGCAGAGATATCTCCAAAAGGCAATTGACATACAACAGAAATTTCTCCTAAATATTCAAACTTGGAGAAAGCTTTTCCGTAATATGCTTTATTCAACGAGTTTTTTTCGATTGGATAAATAGGCATAAAACCATAAAATTCTCCCCGAAGATGGAACATCTGGCTTAAACGGTAAATAGGCCGAATGCCGGCTCCGACAAATTGATTGGCACGAAAGGCTTCGTTGTAAGTCAATTTGCTATGTAATGTAGGAGAAAACTCTCCAGCTTGCATCATTGTGGCCGTATAGTTCTCGGAGAAGTTTTTGGAGGCATACAGGGCTTTCAAATACCATCCTAAAACCCAATGTTCACTCATATTATGATATTTCTCTTTCATATAAGATAATTGCAGCCAGGAGTGATGATCTTTGTTGTTACTGGTCGTACTTCCTTCGCCCGGATAGAATCGTTCTTTTCCAACGAAAATCTGGGCTACAAGGGCTTCTCTGTATCCACGTGTAGGATATTGTTTGGAATTAAGAGTACTTCCATTAAAACTAATTGATCCACCAAATAAATCATAGCGGCTTTTATCAAATTTGTCATTTCCGAAGTCAATGACACTTTTTTGAAAATATTTATCCTCTATTCTTGCAATTCCTACTCCAAACTCTGCTCGCTTGCTCGAAAGGAAAGGTAATCCAACCTGTAATTTCAAGAAACGTTCGTCTTTCTGGTTAAAGGCCGGTTTGTTATTTCGCGAAAAAAGTTTGTCCTTTTTAAAATAGTCGAAAGTACTGATCGAACCTATAAGACGATACGAGGTAGGAATGGCAGTGGCAAAGTCTATTTTTGCCATAAATTGCACGTTGTTATATACCTTTCCAAGTTGCCCGTCAAGAATAAACTCTTTGGCATAGTAGTTTAAGTCCTGATAACTAAGTCCCAGGTAGATCTGATTCGAATTGGAGGTGGATATGTTACCTCCCAGCCGTACAGCAAAGTTGTTTTCCAGTTTGACTTTTAAATGCAGATCGTAGGTGTCATCTTCCGGATTATAAATTGCATGCGGTATGATTTCTGAAATCATTTTATCTGATAGCAATCGAAAATAACCTTGCTTTAAATCTTCATAGGTGAATTCTTTGTTATCCGACTTATGAAATTCTTTCTTCATATATGCCTGTTGTTGTGGATTAGCTCCATCAATGATGATATTTTTAAAACGTAGTTCCGGGAAATTACTACGGTATACCATTCTCCTTAAACGAATATTGTCCAGATTCACACGCCGATGGATACGGCTTTTGATAGAATCCATCATGCTGATGGTTCGATTATATCCTATATCATGTAATTCGTCGATGCGTTGAAAATCCATCAGGTTGACGTTGTCATATTTGAACGTCATTAAAATCCCCATAGAGTCCGGAATAGAATAGTCGGTTTTCTGCATCACCATATTCTCAATTTGACTCATGAGGTCATTTTCCTTGGGTTTAGTGGGATTGGTGGATACAACGCTTCCTATAATGACATCCGGATGAAAATCATCTCTCATGACGTCCGTGGGAAAGTTATTATAGATACCTCCATCGTAGGCCAGTACATTGTCTATTTCAATGGGTTTAAACATGAAAGGAAAGCTCATGGAAGCTCTGACGGCATCTCCTAAATCTCCTTCCTTCATGACTAACTGTTTTTTATTGTACACATCGGACGCAATGCAACGGAAAGGAACAAAAAGTTTATCAAAATCTCCCTTACAAGCGGCCGTAGCACGTGCATATAGGTCAACAAACACGAGATTCATTTGAATCGGGTTGACAACACTGGTAGGCAGGAATTGAGGTTTTAAACTCTTCAGTGAATCTTTGAATGAAAAACGAATATTGAAAAATTCGGGAGTGGGAAGATTCTTTTTGAAATGATATACGTATTTCTCTTCCACTTCTCCGGAATACCATCGTTTAAAGTCCTCCGATTTGAGTAGTTCTACCATGTCATCAGGAGAGTATCCCATGGCATACAAGGAGCCGATAATGGCTCCCATGGAAGTACCAGCAATGTAGTCAATAGGGATGTTGTTTTCTTCCAATGCGCGAATGATGCCGATGTGCGTCATTCCTTTGGCGCCACCACCGCTTAATACAAGTCCTACTTTTTGGGCATGGATAGCCGGGATAATCAGCCATAAAGTAATGAACACTAAAAAAATCTTTCTCATAACCCAAATCAAACAATTGAATTTTTTGTCTATTAAGTGTTCAAATATATACAATACTTTTCAATTAATCGATATTTTGCCGATCGTTTTAAATTGAAAAAGAGCATTACAACGTGTATTTAACGTTGAATGCTCTTTCTTGAAGTATGTGTAATGTTTAAAGGGGCGATATTAAATCAGCTCAATGCTACGTTTTACGAAGTTATTCAAAGCTTCACCTCTTAACATATTGTTTTGAAGTAAGGCCAGATCGATAAGCTGGCGGATAACTTTGTTATTGCTTGCATAGCCGATAAAGATAGCTTCTTTCTTGCTTTTCAGATCATCCCACTTCTTGTCGAGATCGTTTAATTCATCTTTTTCAGCTGTTGGGATGTCTTCTTCCTTTTTATCCTTCTGTTTGTCTTTCAACTCATTACGTTGTTTGTTGACGTTATCCATTTCGGAGAGTATCGGAGCTACTTCTGCTTGACAGGCATTCTCTTCTTCATTCAATACTTGTTTTATCAACTTGTGGTCTGAATTCAGGATCAGATTGAACATGTCAGGCATTTCGCCGTAGAAGCTCATTCCGGCTTGAATATTTGCCATTTCTTTCATACGACGCATATATTCGCTTTGAGTAATCATGACCGGAGCCGAATTTTCCCCCAACGCCTGCGTCATCACATTGAATTCAACCTTATCCATTTTAGGCAATTGGCTCTTGAAGGCTGTTGTGATTGCATCTTGTTTGTTGGCTTCCAGAGTTTCACCTTTCTTGTCTTCTTTTACAATCAGATTGTCAACAACATCACTGTCTACACGCGTGAAACGGGATTTCTCAAGCTTTTGCTCCAACATACTTACCATAGCTACATCTAACTGGCCATCCATGAGCAAGACATTATAGCCTTTATTGGTTGCAGCCTCAATATAGCTGTATTGTTCGTCCTTGTTATTTGCATACAGATAGATTAGATTTCCATCTTTGTCTGTCTGGTTATCTTTAATAAGGGTCTGATATTCCTCGAATGTGTAATGTTTGTCATTTGTATCGGTGAAAAGGGCGAATTTTTGCGCTTTATCATAGAAATCCTCTTGTGTGAGCATTCCATAATTGATAAATATTTTCAAGTCGTTCCACTTTTCTTCAAACTGCTTACGATCATTCTTGAATATAGACTGCAAACGGTCGGAAACTTTCTTGGTGATATAAGTTGAAATCTTCTTCACGTTTGAGTCGCTTTGCAAGTATGAACGGGAAACGTTCAACGGAATATCCGGAGAATCTATTACTCCATGTAACAAAGTCAGGAAGTCCGGCACAATGCCTTCAACAGAGTCTGTTACATATACTTGATTGCAATATAACTGAATCTTGTTCTTATTTAATTCAATATTGCTCTTTACCTTCGGGAAGTAGAGGATACCAGTCAGATGGAATGGATAATCCACATTCAGGTGAATCCAGAAGAGTGGTTCATCAGACATCGGATATAGCTTGCTATAGAATGATTTGTAATCTTCATCCGAAAGTTCGCTAGGCTTGCGTGTCCACAAAGGAGTGGTATCATTGATTATATTATCTTCAGCCGTTTCTACCTGTTTGCCATCTTTCCATTCTTTCTTTTTTCCAAATGCAATAGGAACAGGAAGGAAGCTGCAATATTTCTTCAGAAGTTCGGAGATACGTGCTTCTTCGAGGAATTCTTTGCAGTCGTCATCAATGTATAAGATGATATCTGATCCACGGTCGGCTTTTTCTATTTCTTCAATAGTGAATTCAGGGCTGCCATCACAAGTCCATTTTACGGCTTTTGCATCGTCTCTGTATGATTTAGTGATAATCTCCACTTTCTTTGCAACCATAAAGGCAGAGTAGAAGCCAAGTCCGAAATGTCCGATAATGGCATTTGCATCGTTCTTATACTTCTCCAGGAAGTCATTAGCTCCAGAGAAAGCTATTTGATTGATGTACTTCTCTATTTCTTCTGCAGTCAAACCGATACCACGGTCAGAAATGGTAATAGTATCTTTGCCTAATTCAACGTGAACAGTTAAGTCACCCAGTTCACCTTTGAATTCGCCAATAGAAGCAAGCGTATTCAGCTTCTGAGTGGCATCTACCGCATTGGATACTAACTCGCGCAGAAAAATCTCATGGTCACTGTACAAAAACTTTTTAATGATAGGGAAAATGTTTTCTGTTGTAACCCCAATATTACCTTTTTGCATAATACGTATATTTTTTTAGTTTATCTATTGATTAATTTTAATTGATATTTGTCCATACAGAGACAAAAAAAATGCCAGACCCGAAGGTCTGACATTATGGCATATTAAATTATTTTCTTATTCAGGAAATAACTCTATTCCGGAGAAACAACTTTCATCTCCAATTCGCCTTTTTCTTCATTAAGGGTTACTTGAATAGTATCTCCCTCTTTTAAAGACGAGGAAATGATGAGCTCGGATAAACCATCCTCCAGATAGGTTTGAATTGCGCGCTTCAAAGGACGGGCGCCATATTGTATGTCATATCCCTTGCTAGCGATGAATTCTTTCACCTTATCTTCAATAACAAGCTTGTAACCAATAGATTCTATTCTATCGTACAATCCTTTTAGCTCTATGTCTATAATCTTTGTTATCGCTTCCAGAGAAAGTTGATCAAACGTGATAATCTCATCTACACGATTGATGAATTCAGGCGCGAATGATTTATTTAGAGCTTTTTGTATAACACTTCGCGAGAATTCTTTATCATCCAGGCGGCTTTGTGTCGCAAAACCAACACCACGTCCAAATTCTTTCAGCTGGCGGGTTCCGATATTGGAAGTCATGATAATAACGGTATTTTTGAAATCTACCATTCTGCCATAACTGTCAGTCAGACGACCCTCATCCATTACCTGAAGCAGGATATTGAATACATCCGGATGTGCTTTTTCTATTTCATCAAGCAATACAATAGAGTATGGTTTACGGCGCACTTTTTCTGTCAGCTGGCCACCTTCTTCATATCCTACGTATCCCGGAGGTGCCCCAACCAAGCGTGAAACAGTGAACTTTTCCATATATTCACTCATATCGATACGAATCAGTGCATCGGCAGAACCGAACATATACTTGGCCAACTCTTTTGCTAGGTGAGTTTTACCAACTCCTGTCGGACCTAAGAACATAAACGTGCCAATGGGCTTATTAGGATCTTTGAGTCCTACACGGCTTCGCAAAATGGCTTTGACCAGCTTTTCTATCGCTGTGTCTTGTGCGATGACTTTAGCTTGCAAATCTTCTTTCATACCTGCTAGCTTGATGCCTTCGGCCTGTGCCATTCGTTGTACTGGAATGCCTGACATCATTGAGATAACATTGGCAATTTCTTCTGCATCAACAGTTTGCCTGTTTTCTTTTAGATTGGCTTCCCATTCTTTTTTCATCTCATCCAATTGGATAGAAAGTTCTTTCTCCTTATCACGGAAGCTGGCTGCAAGTTCAAAATTCTGCGATTTTACGGCTTCATTTTTCTTGTTTTTAGCTTCTTCGATCAGCTTTTCCTGTTCTTCTATCTCTTTGGGTACATTGACATTAGTAAGATGTACACGTGAGCCGGCTTCATCTAAAGCATCAATGGCTTTATCAGGGAAATTACGATCTGTGATATAGCGGTCTGTCAGCTTGACACATGCTTCCAATGCTTCATCTGTATAATACACATTGTGATGATCTTCATACTTATCCTTGATATTACGCAAAATCTGCAGAGTTTCGGCAGCAGTAGTCGGTTCTACGATTACTTTTTGGAAACGACGTTCCAATGCGCCATCTTTCTCAATATTCTTACGATATTCATCAAGAGTGGTAGCACCGATACATTGTATTTCTCCTCTTGCCAATGCTGGCTTTAGCATATTGGCGGCATCCATAGAGCCTGCTGCAGAGCCTGCGCCTACAATCGTGTGAATTTCATCAATGAATAATATAACATTCGGATTCTTCTGCAATTCATTGAGAATGGAACGGATACGTTCTTCAAATTGTCCACGGTACTTTGTTCCTGCCACAACAGCAGTCATGTCAAGAGCAACGACTCGTTTATCAAACAGGATACGCGAAACCTTTTTCTGAATGATTCTCAATGCAAGACCTTCAACAATCGCTGATTTTCCTACACCGGGTTCACCAATCAGAATTGGGTTATTCTTTTTGCGTCGACTTAATATCTGCGCTAAACGTTCGATTTCTCTTTCTCTGCCCACAACAGGATCCAACCGTCCTTCTTCTGCCGCTTTTGTCATGTCAGTACCGAAATTGTCAAGTACCGGCGTATCATTAGACGGCTTCTTGGAAGCGGTTTGTGCCTGTTGGCGTTCATCCGAACCACCTCTGCCGGAACGAGGAGAAGACATTTCTTCGTCATCCTCATCGTCTTCCGAAAAGCCCATGCCGGAATTGACATCCGGCTGCAATGTAGCTTGCTCCAGTACTTTCACGTAGTTTATATCGTTTGCTTCAAGTACGGAAGCCGCCATATTGTTTTTTTCTCTTAAAATAGCCAATAATACATGTTCTGTATCAGCGATGTTACTTTTCATTCCACGAGCTTCTAAAATACACATTTTTAATATCTTTGCCGCATCATTAGATAACGGCACCTCTGCATCAGGCAATAACATTTCATCAGCTTCTGCCTTCAGCTGAGCTTCAATCTGTTGCTTTATAGCAGCCAGATTGGTGTTGAGTTTAGACAATATCTCGATAGCTTTTCCTTCACCGTCACGGAGTATTCCCAGAAGCAGGTGTTCGGGACCTATATACCTACTTCTCAACCGATTCGCTTCTTCCTTACTATAGACGATAATGTCGGAAACTCTTTGTGAGAATTGATTATTCATACTTTTTTCCTTTTCTTCTAAGGGTTATTCACTGGCAAATATACGCATTTAATCAAGTTTGTATTGCAATATTTGCTTTATTTCTTATATCTACAAATGGCGTGCCATAAAAACAGTGTATTTGTATTATATATATAAGGTATAACAAATAATAGGCTCTTTTTTACCGATGTTATTTATCTTTCCATATTATATTTATCGTTTTTATCTTTTTATTTTTGTATTTTAAAGTTTGGCGGGTTATCGTCTCGGTCATGATAAAACTTTCTTTCTAAAAACTTTCGTATATCGGGGAAAAGTAGTACTTTAGCGTGGTTTTTCACAAACCGTAGAATGTATAATTAATAATCATTTTAAATGCTTGAACAAGACAGAATTATAAAGATTAACATCGAGGAGGAAATGAAGTCATCGTACATTGACTACTCCATGTCGGTCATCGTTTCGCGTGCCCTTCCGGATGTTAGAGATGGATTTAAGCCTGTTCACCGTAGAATTTTATACGGAATGATGGAATTAGGCAATACTTCAGACAAACCTTATAAAAAGTCAGCGAGAATCGTGGGTGAGGTACTTGGTAAGTATCATCCTCATGGGGATTCTTCTGTTTATTTTGCAATGGTACGTATGGCGCAGGAATGGGCAATGCGTTATCCTTTGGTAGATGGACAGGGAAACTTTGGTTCTGTGGATGGTGATAGCCCTGCTGCTATGCGTTATACAGAAGCTCGTCTCAATAAGTTGGGTGAAGCAATGATGGATGACCTGTATAAGGAAACCGTTGATTTTGAGCCAAACTTTGATAATACGCTGGTGGAACCTAAGGTGATGCCGACGCGTATCCCGAACCTTCTGGTGAACGGAGCATCCGGTATTGCTGTTGGTATGGCTACCAATATGCCTCCTCATAATCTTTCGGAAGTGATTGAAGCATGTGATGCATATATTGATAATCCGGAAATTACGGTAGAGGAACTGATGGAATTTGTTAAAGCACCGGATTTCCCTACTGGCGGATATATATATGGTGTGAGTGGTGTACGCGAAGCATATTTGACAGGTCGCGGACGTGTAATTATGCGTGCGAAAGCTGAAATTGAAAGCGGACAAACACATGACAAGATCGTAATAACAGAGATTCCATATAATGTAAATAAGGCCGAACTGATTAAATATATTGCTGATCTTGTAAATGATAAGAAGATAGAAGGTATCTCAAATGCCAACGATGAGTCTGACCGTGATGGTATGCGTATTGTTATTGACATAAAACGTGATGCAAATGCAAGTGTAGTGTTGAATAAACTCTATAAAATGACAGCTTTGCAGACCTCTTTTGGCGTTAACAATGTGGCTTTGGTTCATGGACGTCCAAAAACGTTGAATCTAAGAGATTTAATTAAATATTTCATAGAGCATAGACACGAAGTTGTTATTCGTCGTACTCAGTTCGATCTTCGTAAGGCGAAAGAGCGTGCGCACATTCTTGAAGGTTTGATTATTGCTTCAGATAATATTGATGAAGTAATTCGTATCATTCGTGCTGCAAAAACTCCGAATGACGCAATAACAGGCTTGATTGAGCGATTTAACCTGACAGAAATTCAGGCTCGTGCAATTGTAGAAATGCGTTTGCGTCAGTTAACCGGTCTGATGCAGGATCAGCTTCATGCGGAATACGAAGAAATAATGAAGCAGATAGCTTATTTGGAAAGTATTCTGGCTGATGATGAAGTATGTCGTCGGGTAATGAAAGAGGAATTGTTAGAAGTCAAAGCGAAATATGGAGATGTACGTCGCTCTGAAATTGTTTATTCTTCAGAAGAATTTAATCCGGAAGACTTCTATGCAGATGATCAGATGATTATTACAATTTCTCATATGGGTTATATTAAACGTACACCGTTGACCGAATTCCGTGCACAAAATCGTGGTGGAGTAGGTTCGAAAGGTACGGAAACCCGTGATGAAGACTTTGTAGAGCATATTTATCCTGCTACCATGCACAATACCATGATGTTCTTTACACAAAAGGGTAAGTGTTATTGGCTGAAAGTATATGAAATACCTGAAGGAACGAAGAATTCTAAGGGCCGTGCTATTCAGAACTTGTTGAATATTGATTCGGATGATAATGTAACTGCATACTTGCGTGTGAAGAGTTTAGAGGATTCCGAGTTTATCAATAGCCACTATGTATTATTCTGTACTAAGAAAGGTGTAATAAAGAAGACATTGCTTGAACAGTATTCTCGTCCTCGTCAGAATGGTGTAAATGCTATAACTATCCGCGAAGATGATAGCGTAATTGAAGTTCGTATGACGAATGGAAATAATGAAATCATCATTGCAAACCGCAATGGTCGTGCAATTCGTTTCCATGAGGCAGCAGTTCGTGTAATGGGACGTACAGCAACAGGTGTACGTGGTATTACGTTGGATAATGATGGTCAGGATGAAGTAGTAGGAATGATTTGTATCAAAGATTTGGAGACAGAATCTGTAATGGTAGTTTCCGAACAAGGATATGGTAAACGTTCTGAAATTGAAGACTATCGTAAAACGAACCGTGGAGGTAAGGGTGTGAAGACCATGAATATTACCGAAAAGACAGGTAAGTTGGTAACAATCAAGTCGGTAACCGATGAAAATGACTTGATGATTATCAATAAGTCTGGTATCACTATTCGTTTGAAGGTAGCGGATGTTCGTATAATGGGCCGTGCTACTCAAGGCGTTCGTCTGATAAATCTTGAAAAACGTAACGACCAGATTGGTTCGGTATGTAAGGTTATGACAGAAAGTCTTGAAGATGAAATTCCGGCAGAAGAGGCAGAGGGTACAATCGTGAGTGATCCGAATGCTGATGTTCCTGATATTGATGAAAATGATTGCGGTAAGCAGTGTGCCGAAATTCCAAATGGAAATGACCTCGGTGTTTATGACGGGCGGTTATTTTCTGGCAATCTATTTTGTAACATTTTTATACAACCTGTGTAAAATTCATCTGTCGAATCCGGTTGAGCTGTTGCACGGCACGGAAGCCGGGGAAAAAGAACCGAAGACAAAAATTCTGATGACATTGATAGGACTTTGCTGTATCGGTTTCGGGTATTACTTTGCATTAACCACAAAGTCACCCATGGCGGCGATGAATACATTTTTTATTGCGGTCATACTGGTTGTGATTGGTACGTATGCGCTGTTTACGGCAGGCAGTATTGCACTGTTAAAGCTTATGCGCAAAAATAAGCATTTTTATTACCGGACGGGACATTTTTTCAGTATATCCGGCATGATTTACAGAATGAAGCAGAATGCGGCAGGGCTTGCCAACATCTGTATTTTGTCAACAATGGTGTTAATCAGCATTTCAACAACCGTATCACTGTATGCGGGAATTCAGACAACAATTGCGGCCAGAAGTCCGAAAGAAATTGATGTGACCGCAAATCTATCAGACTATGAGGATACAGCGGCGGTTGATGAAGAAATTGCGAAGATCAACGAAGCGCATCAGGTTACGGTGAAGGATTATACGGCGGTTCATTCAATGGGAATGATAACGGCTTACGGCGGAGATGGAAAGTATACGCTTGCAGATGGCAAAGGACTGGTAATTGCAGATGAAAAGCAGGGCGTATATATGGAAGTCATTTCGTTAGATGAATATAACACGGTCTGCCATACAGGAGAAACCTTAAAAGACGGAGAAGTTTTACTGTATACGCAAAATAAGGAGTTAAAAGGACAGACATCCATGCAGATGCAGATAGGCACAGCGGTGAATGACTATCAGATTGCATCTTATCTTCCGGAACCGGAGATGGATTTTGGACTGCAGGCTTACAGCGGTGCAGTGAAATGCCTGCTGGTGGTTGTTCCGGGAAAAGAGGACGTGCAAAAGTGGCGGCAGCAGGCACTGGAAGCAGGAAATATGCAGAACCTGCAGTACTGTGTACAGTATAATACCAATCTTTCAAAACAGGAAAGTCAGAAACTGACAGAAGATTTATACCGGATCGATATAGAGAGTGCCTATGTAGAAGCAGAAAACCGCTATGAGATGGCAGAACAGCTGTATCAGATATACGGCGGGCTGCTGTTTGTGGGACTGTTTATCGGAATTTTGTTCTTAATGGCAACGGCGCTGATTATCTATTATAAGCAGATTTCAGAGGGGTATCAGGATAAAAAACGGTTTGAAATTATGCAGAATGTCGGCATGAGCCTGACAGAGGTTAAAAAGACTATCCGTAGTCAGGTATTGATGGTATTTTTTCTGCCGCTTGTGGCAGCAGGGATTCATATTGCCGTATCCTTCAGGATTATCCAGATGATGGTGCGGATGCTGGCGATGGGTGAAACAAAGCTGTTTGGCATGTGTACTTTGATTACGCTTGGCATATTCTGTGTGATATACGGACTGGTATATGCATTTACCGCAAAATCGTACTATAATATTGTCAGGGTAAAGGCATAAAATATGCAGAAAAAAATAAAAAAATGAAAAAAACAGTTGACATGAATCAGTGTCAATGGTATTATGTATAGGCGCTGTTGATTACGGCGCTACATAATACGCAGTCGTGGCGGAATTGGCATACGCGCTAGACTAAGGATCTAGTGAGCATTGCGCTCGTGCGGGTTCAAGTCCCGCCGACTGCACTACTGTTTGGGTAAGCCTGTTACTTTTATGGTAACAGGCTTTTTTATTTTTTATCTGCTCCTGTCTTTGTACTCTTTTTATCCCATCATACAAGACTGCCGCCGGAAACATCTCCTGTGCCATGAACTATCATGAATCAAACAAAAAAGGTTCATGCAGGCATCTTCTGCCCTGCATGAACCTCATATGAAATCCTATAAAATACTCTGTACTTATAGATTAATACTCCATGAACTCCTGAATATCTCTTAAAATATCTTCTATTAAAGTACCGTCGTCATTAATCGTTAAACGAAGCGGCTTACTGATATCCAGACTGAATAACCCCACCAAAGACTTTGCATCAATACAGCTGTGTCCCGATTCAATATCAAAATCACAGGAATATTTGCTGATAATGCTTACAAATCTCTGAATTTTTTCTACTGAATCCAATAAAATAGATACCGTAATCATTGTTCTCCTCCTAAACCCACCTAATATTTTTAACTTTCTACCACATCATACTACATGGATTTGATAAAAACAACCTAAAGTACGGTTTTTCGACATTTTTCGGCAAGTCATGGTTTTTTATCTGCTTTTCACAATTTCTTTTGTGAATTTTTTACATGAATTTTACATTCTTTTCACATTTTTGTTTTTCTCAAATTACATCAGCGGCGCAATCAGACGAAGCATTTTTCCAACCAGCATTTTCCCTTTCGGATATTTATCGCAGCTCTCCTTTGTAATCTCCTGGCACTGCTTTAATGTTTCTTTAAAATCCTGCTCCACATCATGTAATACATCGTTGCTGTACATATATGCCCCACATTCAAAATGCAGATACAGACTTCTGAAATCCAGATTAATCGTTCCGACACAGCCCCGGATATCATCACTGACAAATACCTTGGCGTGTACAAAGCCCGGCGTATATTCATAAATCTTTACACCGTATTTTAACAGCTGCTTATAGTACGTCCTCGCCAGCAGATAAGCATAGATTTTATCCGGAATATGTGGCATGATAATCACCGTTTCCACACCACGCTTCGCACAGTAGCGCAGCGCCGTTATCATTTCATCATCCAGAATCAGATACGGTGTCATAATATGCACATATTTCCGCGCACGGTTTAAAATGTCGATATAGACCTGCTTTCCGATACGCTCATCGCCATATGGGTCATCCCCGTATGGAATGACATAGCCACCCGCGTGCAGCTTTTTATCCTGCATATTTTGCATATCGGTGTTGCGCATACTTTCCATATCTGTACGCATCTCATCAGCCTGCGTGTTTTCCCATACTTCAACCGTATATTTTCGGATTTCTTCTTGCGGGATACTGTCCTTTCCCTTTGCCACATGCCACATTTTCAAAAAGAGCAGCGTAAAGCTTTTCACTGCCTCCCCCTGAATCATAACTGCTGTATCCTTCCAGTGGCCAAAACGGTCAATCCGGTTAATGTACTCATCAGCAAGGTTTATGCCGCCCGTAAATACTGTTTTTCCGTCAATAATGAGAATTTTACGGTGGTCGCGGTTATTCTGGTAGGTCGACAGCACCGGACGAATCTGTGAGAACGGAATACTCTGGATTCCCATTTTTTCCAAATCTTTATAATACCCATACGGAAGCAGCGCCAGACTGCACATGCCGTCATACATCATGCGGACTTCCACACCCTGCGCCGCCTTTTCCTTTAAAATTTCCAGAATCGTATTCCACATATAGCTTTTTGCCACAATAAAATACTCCATGAAAATGAAATGCTCGGCACGTTTTAACTGTTCAATCATGTCTGCAAATTTTGCTTCACCGATTGGATAATATTTCATTTTACAGCCTGCATAGACTGGGTAATTATCCGCATGATACAGATAATCCGCAATGCCTTTTTCTCCCGCGGACTGCTCCTGTAACTCCTGCACCGTTTCTTCATTCTGCGCAAGATACGGACGGATTTCATCTTCAATCTTTGTCAGCTTCTTATGGATTCTTTTCGTTCCCGGCTGGAGGTTGATATAGATATATAATACCGTACCGAAAACCGGAATAACCAGCACCGGAATAATCCACGCAATTTTAAAGGAAGCATTATTTTCTTCATTTAAAATATGAACGACCGTCACCGCCCCCAGCAGTACAAACGCCGCATAAACGACCGTACTGTAATCTTTTAACCAGTAAAAGCTGGCAAAGAAAACAAAGAGCTGTAACAGCAGTGCCACTACGATAATTGCCGTCCGGCTGAACGCAATCCGCAGCATCAGCCGAAGTCTTCTTATTACTCTTTCTAAAAAATCTTTATTCATATCATTCTCCGTTCTGCTACATAATACCGCTAACATCAGGGCGGTTTCTTATCTGCCGTTATTTAAAACAGTATACCACAAATTGTAAAAAAGCACTACAAAACATTACATTTAATGTTCTGTAGTGCCTGCTTCCGCACAGTACGCCTTATGTATTTATCTTATATATTCATGTTATGTATCTATCTCACAATAATACAGTATATTCTCATCTAAATCATATATTGCTATAGAAAAATTATATGACCGGCGGTATAAAAGGTCCGTTCTTTCTGTATCATGCTGTCGGTCAATAAAATAATAACAGCCGTTCTCAATCTTCGGGATTCCTGCTTTATCCGCAAAATAATACCCATAGCTGCTGCCGCCCCTGCTTCCGCCATACATCAGCAATTCTAATTCTTCCTCCAGCGGAAGTGCTTTCCACCCGTCTGTATTTTGAAGCTGCTCCGTCAGTTGCGCACCATGCATTGTATCAAACCGGATCGTTGCCGCATATTCTCCTTCACCGTGAAAGCCGCCGTGCGTATCGGAAGCTTCTGCTTTTTCTGCGGCAGGCAGGCTGCAGTTTAACTGTTCACTAACATACTGTTCTGCCGGCTTTTTGCCGGTACAGCCGCTGACCGCCATCACAATCATTAACACTCCCCAAAATGATACTGCAA
>ENA-OROE01001459-OROE01001459.1-human-gut-metagenome-genome-assembly--contig:-NODE-1459-length-14981-cov-2.706887_pt1 | contig 14981 bp, 15 predicted proteins | sample MGYA00242126_ERZ509044 | MGnify/ENA primary metagenome ERZ509044 (study PRJEB26280, sample SAMEA2338716) | human gut metagenome | biome: human gut; feature: human-associated habitat; material: faeces... | reverse complement strand
CGTAGCCATATATAAACATAAACATAAACAAAATAATATAGCGCCTGCGCGCGCAAAAAAATTTGCAAATTACGAACAGCGTCCGCCTAAGGACCCTGAATTTTATAATGCCCTGCTAGAGAACAACAGGGAGTAGGAGGATATATGATTGCAGAGATAATAAGCTTTATAGCCGGAGCAGCATTAGCGAGTGTTATCGTCGGATTCTGTAAAGCTGGAAAGGACAACTAATGACACAGGAAACATTATTGCAGATAGGAAAACTTGGACTTGCAATAGAAGATGGCGCAAATAGGGTATTGGATATGTACAGAGTCAAGGAAGAACTTACAGGGGAAGACTTATTCAAGGGGGAGCCAAGCGAAGACAGAAGCCATTACGCAGGGTATACAAAGCTGTACAAGCTCCCTGGCATGAAAGATATAGCAGATGATGCGGCTGAATATATCAAGAACCGCTTAAGTGAGGTAATTGAAGAACATTGTAAGTCTTTAGAAGTCTGTATTTCTGCATTAAGCGATGCAGTAACAGTAAAAGAGGACAAGCTGGATAGAAAGGCGAAGTCTCCCAGTAAAGAAGCGCAATGATGCTTTTGGGTTTTATTGTGCACAATGTGGTAAATATGTATCCACAATAACGGTAAGCAGAGAGACATGGGGCTACAAAAGAAATTGTAAATATTACTGCTCATATAAATGCATGAGGGCAGCAGAGAAATAAGAGTATCAGAAAGGAGCCTGGAACTCTGGCCAGAGTGATTCGTACGATGTTCCTTTCAGAAATGACATACAAAGAGTTTTTAGAAAGCAAGATAGAACTTGCACAGGATAGCGGATTTGAAGTAAATCCGACAGATATTAACAAAGCATTAAAGCCACATCAAAGGGATGCCGTAATATGGGCACTTAAAGGTGGAAGAAGAGCTTTGTTTGAAAGTTTTGGTTTAGGTAAAACCATACAGGAGATAGAATTCTGTAAACAGGTAATAGATCACGAGGGCGGAAGAGCTTTGATTGTTCTTCCACTTGGAGTAAAACAGGAATTTACACAGGACGCTGTGAATGTTCTTGGATATGATGCACCTGTTTATTGCAGAAGTATGGAAGAAGTAGAATCCTGTGACAGCAGTATTGTGCTTACCAACTATGAAAGAGTAAGAGATGGTGATATAAGACCAGATTATTTTGTTGCAACATCGCTGGATGAAGCAAGTGTTTTAAGGTCTTTTGGAAGCAAGACATACCAGACATTTCTTGATAAGTTCAAGAATGTTCCTTACAAGCTGGTAGCCACAGCAACGCCAAGTCCAAACAAATACAAAGAGCTTATACATTATGCCGGATATCTTGAGATAATGGATACAGGGCAGGCACTTACAAGATTCTTTCAGAGAGACAGCACTAAGGCTAATAATCTTACATTGTACCCGAATATGGAAGATGAATTCTGGTTGTGGGTTTCATCATGGGCGTTGTTCATAACGAAACCTTCAGATGTAAATCCGAAATATTCTGATGAGGGCTATGTGTTACCTCCACTTGATGTAAGGTGGCATGAGATACCAATACATTATGGAGATACATCTGATAAAACAGGACAAATGCAGTTATTTACAGAAGCGGCAGCAGGCTTGAAGGAAGCTGCAGAAGTAAAAAGAAACAGCATTGACCAGCGTGTTGAAAAAATGAAAGAGATTGTAGAGAGTTCGCCTGAGGAGCATTTCCTTTTGTGGCATGACTTAGAGTCTGAAAGAAAGGCAATTCTTAAGGCAATACCCGAAGTTGTAGATATATATGGCTCACAGGATTATGACATAAGGGAAAAGCGGGTTATTGATTTTGCGCAGGGAAGAATCAAGCTATTTGCAACAAAGAAATCAATATCGGGCTCAGGCTGTAACTTTCAGCGTTACTGCCACAGGGAGATATTCTTGGGGATTGATTATGAGTTTAATGATTTTATTCAGGCAGTACATAGATGTTACAGGTTCTTACAGACAGATACAGTTGTTATAGACATTATATACATGGAGAACGAAAGACAAATAAAAGAAGCACTGCTTGAGAAATGGAAGAATCATAATCACATGGTAAAAAAAATGACGGATATTGTAAAGAAATATGGTTTAAGTCCGGCATCTAAAATAAAGCGGTTAGAGAGAAAGATGGGAGTTGAGACAGTGAAAGTACAGGGAAAGCATTATACAGCGGTAAATGATGATTGTGTTGAAGAGTGCAGAAGAATTGAGAGTAATTCTGTAGGACTTATACACACATCCATTCCATTCGGAAACCATTATGAGTATAGCGCCAATTACAACGACTTCGGACACAATGAGAATACAGAAAAGTTTTTTGAGCAGATGGACTTCCTTACACCGGAGCTTTTAAGGATTCTTGAACCTGGCAGGGTAGCAGCCATCCATGTTAAAGACAGGGTATTATTTGGAAATGCTACAGGAACTGGAATGCCTACAATAGAGCCGTTTCATGCACAGTGTATAGAACACTACATGAAACACGGTTTTCAGTATTTTGGAATGATAACAGTTGTTACAGATGTGGTCAGGGAGAATAACCAGACATACCGCCTTGGATGGTCTGAACAGTGCAAAGACGGTTCAAAGATGGGGGTAGGCTGTCCAGAATATATACTTTTGTTCAGAAAACTTCCAACAGATAAATCTAATGCATATGCGGATGATCCTGTAAAGAAAACAAAGGAAGATTATACAAGGGCACAATGGCAGATAGATGCTCACGGATACTGGAGAAGTTCAGGCGACAGGCTTATAAGCAAAGATGAGCTTAAGGAATTTAGTGTTGATGATTTACAGAGAGTTTATAGGGAATACAGCCGTTCCAATGTATACAGCTATGAAGAACATGTGAAGCTTGCGGAAGAGTTAGATAAAAATGATAAGCTCCCAGCCACATTTATGGTTGTCGCTCCCGGTTCATGGAATAACCTTGACGTATGGGATGATATAAACAGAATGAGAACACTTAATACAACACAGAGCAGACGCAGGCAGCAGATGCATGTATGCCCACTACAGCTTGATATTGTTGAAAGAATCATTAACAGATACAGTAATGAAGGTGATATGGTTCTTGACCCGTTTGGAGGCTTAATGACAGTTCCAATGACGGCAGTAAAGATGAAAAGATATGGCTATGGAATAGAACTGAGCTGTGACTATTTCAGAGATGGTGTTGGATATCTTCAGGAATCAGAAAATGAGATAGAAACACCTACACTGTTTGACTTTATGGAGGCTTAATATGATAAACGGGTAATTAATAGTTGATAATTTCGCTGGTGGGGGCGGTGCCTCCACCGGAATAGAAGAAGCTACCGGCTTTAGTGTGGATATAGCAATTAACCATGATCCTAAGGCTATTGCAATGCATAAAGCAAACCATCCGAATACAAAGCATTATTGTGAAGATGTATGGCAGGTAGACCCAGTGCAGGCATGTAATGGGCATCCTGTGGGGCTTGCCTGGTTCTCTCCTGACTGTAAACATTTCAGCAAAGCAAAAGGCGGTAAGCCAAAGGATAAGAATATAAGAGGTCTTGCATGGGTAGCGTGCCGGTGGGCTGGACTGGTAAGACCTAGAGTAATCATGTTGGAGAATGTAGAAGAATTCAAGACATGGGGACCACTGAACAGAGGGCATCATCCAATAAAAACAAAGCAGGGCAAGACATTTAATAAATTTGTAAACCAGCTGCAGGATTTAGGATATGAAGTGCAGTTCAGGGAGCTTGTGGCAGCAGATTACGGAGCGCCAACCATGAGAAAGAGATTCTTTATGGTTGCAAGATGTGACAAGAGACCTATTATATGGCCAGAGCCTACACATGCCCCAGCAGACAGCGAAGCTGTGAAAAAGGGACTGCTAAAACCTTATGTTGGAGCATATACACAGATAGATTTTAGCAGACCATGCCCCAGCATATTTGATACATCTGAACAGATAAAAGAGAAATATGGAATAAAAGCGGTAAGACCATTAGCACCTAAGACAATGGAAAGAATCGCAAGAGGCTTAAAGAAATTTGTTTTGGATAATCCAGAGCCTTTTATTGTTCAGTGTAATCATGGTGGAGACAGAAGACCGCTGGATACTAAAGAACCATTGCCAACAATTACAGGTAAACATGGATATGGGATTGTTGAACCTTACATGATTCAGATTGGACAGACTGGTTTTACAAAAGACCGGAGCAAGAATATTCAAGAGCCGCTATCTACGATAGTAAGTAAAAACGAGCATTGTTTAATATGTCCTACACTGATCCAGTACCATTCCGAAACAGCACAGGGAGAAGTCCGGGGACAGACAATAAAGGATCCGATCATGACCGTGGATGGATCGAACCGGTATGGATTAGTTACATCATTCTTACATAAATATTATGATGGTGGCTATAAGGGAGCCGGAGAAAGCATGGAAAATCCACTGCCGACAATAACAGCGTGGGATCATAACAGCGTTGTTACGGCAAATTTGATCCAGATGAACAATCACTGCGATGGGAAGGACATAAGACAACCCTTACCTACCATTACGGCCGGAGATGGACATTTCGGGGAAGTTCGGGCATTTCTGATAAAGTATTACGGACAAGGCACCGGACAGGACATTCAAGAGCCGTTAGATACAGTAACATCGCGGGATCGATTCGGCTTAGTAACAATCGAAGGTGAGGATTATCAAATTGTAGATATTGGACTTCGAATGCTGGAGCCAAGAGAGCTATATGGATGCCAGGGTTTCCCGGACGATTACATTATAGACCATGATTACACTGGTAAGACATATCCAAGAACAGAACAGGTTAAGCGGTGCGGGAACTCTGTAAGTCCAATGATACCTAATGCATTAGTAAGGGCGAATCTGAGAGAATTATGCATAGCGCAGAGAATGCCTAACCTCAGTATAAACGAGGAAAAGACAGGGCAATTAAGATTTGCATAAGGTATTGTTCTTTGACAATTGAATAATGACGGATATAATATAAATATAAGGAGGTATTAGCAGATGAAAGATGAATTTCTTGTTAGTGCAGAGAGAATCGTTAATGAAAACAGAGAAAAAATAAAGTATTTTTTGGAAAGTGAGTCTGTTTTATTTGATGATGAATTAGAAAATTGTGCAAGCTCACGAACTATATTAAGAAGAGTGCCTGAAGCAATAAGTAATATTTTTGGTATAAGTGATTCTATAGTTCAAAGAGCGGAGTTTGATGTGGGACGCGAATATAGAGGCGTTTTTTATAAAACGACAGATAATATATCATTGGATACAATAAAAGGCATAATGAAAACAAGATATGAATAAAAATATAAAGCCAGCCGTCATTATTTGAAGGCTGGTATTTTTTATTCAAAAAAAGGAAAATGAGAGGTGAAAGGGTGAGCAGAAGACGACATAAACACCTATGTGAGTATATCTGTTGTGAACAATGTTCTAAGAGTGTGGCATCAGACGGAACATATACATGTAACAATAAGACAGTTATAGAGAACTACATGCCAGCGGAAGATTACTTCTGGTGCGATGGAGAGATGTTTATTAGGAGGGAACATGAATAAAATTCCAAAAGGAATAGTTGATAAAATTGAGCAAAGAAACAAGCTCAATGAGGAAATTGCTGAATGGTGCAAGGAAAATCTTGATATGGATGGCATGAGTTCAGATTTTGCTGATATTACCAGTTATCATTCAGGTGAGGAACAGGGAGACGATAATTGCAAAGAATGGCGCGACCAACAATGTTTAGGCGAAGATTGGTATGCAGGACATTATTACTGGGAGACCGAATACAAGAAAAAATATCTCCATATGGAGTTTAACGTTTAATTAGACAGGAGGTAAGAAAATACATGAATTTAGAGAAGTGGAAGGAATGTTTTAAAAATCATAAAGCACAATTCACCGATTATGGGAATATCAAAATTCTTGATTTTAAAGAACCTGGGATATTTGAGTATAGAATCAGATTTCTTTTTGAGGAAGATTATTGTAGATTGCACATAAGTGGTGACTTGGGAGAACTTATAGCGACTAATTATCACAATATGATTTATGAAAAATTTTCTGACTTTACTAATAGCATTGGATATTTTGAATCAAAGATAGATTGTCATAACAGACCTATATATGTGTATGATCAGGATAAAGCAAGAGAAGAATTAATGCAAAGGGCAACAGATGATGGAGATTGGCTAGATATATCTGAAAGATATGATTATGAGGATGATGAAGAATTAAGATTAGAATACATTATCGATGATATTCTTGAAGATTTTAGTGATGCAACGGGTATAAGTAGTAATGGACGTGAGGCATTAGGCGAGATTGTTCCAAACGAGTGGGAGTTTTCAGATGATATAGGAAAGACGGAAACAGGAATATTAGAATTATATATGTTAGCATTCAAGCTAGCACAGGAGCAGTTAAAGAATAAGGACAGTAAATTAAAGGCAGGTGATTCATAATGCTAATATTGCCAATCAAGAAAAAGTGGTTCGATATGATTCTTTCAGGCGAGAAGAAAGAAGAGTATCGGGATATAAAAGAATACTATGAGACAAGATTTCAGAATCTGTTCGGAGCAATAACTATATATCCATCAAGTTTCTTTTCAGATAGAAGCAAATATGAACTGTTGCAAGGAGAGGCAGTACCAGAGAAGATAAGGAAAGACAGTGTTCAGGAGATTATTTTCCGTAATGGATATAGCAAGGATTCTAAAGCAATAAAAGCAAGATGCAGATTAAGGATTGGAAAAGGGAGACCACAGTGGGGAGCTACGCCAGACAAACAGTATTATATTTTGGAAATCTTGGATAAGGAAAAACTGACAGCAGATGAGAAGAGGGTAGGTGATGAATAACTTGAAAAATGACAATATAAAAGACCTCCTTAAGCAGTACAGTGATTTGATTAAGGAGAAACAGGAAATACAGGCCGCGATTGATAAGATACAAAGAGAACTTGATAAAATGGAAGCTGAAGGGTATACGGAAAAGGACAGCGTTACCGGTGGAGATGGAGGTAAGCAGCATTTTGTTGTAGAAGGCTTCCCTTATCCGGCATATTCACGGAAGAGAACACTTCTTTTAGTGCGACAGCGGCAGCAGATAGATGTTAAAGAGAAGATAGATACACAGATAAACCTCATAGAACAATGTGTTAATCAAATTGACAATAGTAGAATGAGGCGGCTTATAACATTAAGATACATAGAAGGTTTATCTTGGGTGCAGGTAGCAAGAAAGATGGGAAAACACCACACAGCAGATAGTTGTAGAATGGCAGTAGAAAGATTCTTATCAAAAATTTAAAGTTTGTTCGCTCTGTTCGTTTTGTCTGTGGTAATATCTAAGCTGACCAAGGTGGACATGATGAACAGCATGATTTCTCCATTATTAAATATTAATACCCCCGGTAAGACACTGGCTTAAGGCTGGTGTCTTTTTTGTATGCCAAGAAAGGAGCTGATTGGATGGCATTAACAGATAAACAGAAGCGATTCTGTGATGAATACCTTATAGACCTTAATGCCACACAAGCGGCTATTAGGGCGGGGTATACAGAAAAGTATGCAAATACAAATGCATCAAAATTACTACAAAATACTACAATTTCACAGTACATAGGAGAGAGACAAAAAGAACTATCGCGCAAGACAGAGATTACTCAGGAGCGAGTAATCAGGGAACTTGCACTGATAGCTTTTTCTAATACAGCAGATTATGCACATGTAGTCGAGAAGAAGATGAAAGCAGAAGTAGGTGGTATACTTGTGGATATACTGAATGAGGACGGCAAACCTGCTACATACAGGACTGTAGAGCCAGTATTGACAGAAGAACTTACAGAAGAACAAAAGCGTGCATTAGCTGTTATTAAGAAAGGACGAGATGGATTAGAGGTCAAGCCATGTGACAAGGTAAGGGCATTGGAGCTTCTTGGCAAGCATCTTGGTATGTTTACAGACAAGATAGAAGCTAATATTAATGATTCTGTAAAAAACGAGCTTGCAGAGCTTCTTGCTCAGCGTAAGGCAAGGGGTGAGCCTGATGCTTCTAAGTGATAAGTATTGGGATTACATAGATACACCGGCAAGAGCAGAATTCCTTGAAGGTTCTACTGCATCAGGCAAGACAACAACGGTTGCTGTGAAATTCATAATGAATGTAGCTGAGTCGGATATGAAGCTGCATGTTATAGCTGGTAATACAACAGGTGTTATTGAAAAGAATATAATCAATGCAGATATGGGATTACTTCAGATATTCCCTAATTTGGAATACTGTGGAAACGGTGATAAAGAGAATAAACTTCCACATATTAAATTCAAAACTGGCAGCAGTACCAAGATAATATATGTTCTTGGCTATGATAATGCCAGCAAGTGGAAGAATGCCTTGGGTTCACAGTTTGGCTGTGTGTGGGTGGATGAGTGCAACACAGCTAACATAGACTTCATACGAGAAATATTCGGACGTTCTGAGTACTTTGTAGGTACACTTAATCCGGATGCGCCTACGCTACCAATATATTCAGAGTACATCAATCACGCAAGACCGATTGATAAGTACAAGGCAGATGTGCCGGAAGAGATATGGAAGGACCTTAATGGTTGTGAGCCTATTAAAGACTGGGTATATTGGTTCTTCACATTTGAAGATAATATATCAATGACACCAGAGAAGATAGAACAGAAGAAAATGAGCTATCCTCCAGGTACTAAGATATATAAAAACAAGATATTAGGATTACGAGGCAAGGCTACAGGCCTTGTCTTTTCTAATTTCTGCAAACGACATGTTATTACTAAAGAACAGGCAAAGGCATTTATTAAGCGAGAATATGACAACACACAGACAGAATGGTTTGTAATATATACAAGCGGTCTTGACACTGCATATTCAACTAAGAGTCCTGATACTATTGCTATGTCATTTATGGGAATAACCAACAAAGGCAAGTTGATAGTGCTGGATGAAAAGGTATATAACAATGCAGCTCTTGATATACCAATAGCTCCAAGTGATACAGTTAAGAATTATATAGATTTCCTTGAAAGAAACCGTAAGGAATGGGGGATGGCAAAGAACACTTTTATTGATAACGCTGATCAGGCGACAATAACAGAATTTGCCAAGTATAAGAGAGAACATCATGAATGCCTGTATATATTCAATAATGCATATAAGAAAGTAACAATAATAGACAGAATTAACCTGCAGCTTGGTTGGATGTCCTTTAACGACGAAAATGGCAAAGAGCCAAGCTATTATGTTGTAGATACATGCACGAATTACAAGACAGAGTTAGAAACGTATTCGTGGCTTGAAGATAAGGACTGTGAGCCTGAGGATGGCAATGACCATATGGTAAACAGCGTACAGTATGGTTGGATTCCTTATCGAAGCAGGATAGGTATAGAGAACAAGACATAATTCCAGATAGGAGAGTGAGAGAGGTGAACATATTTACAAGTATGGCAGAGAAGATAAAAACAGGAATAAGAACGTGGCTGCACATCCAGCCGGCTGTTAATGGATCCATAAGTATACAGGAAACTCTTGATTACGAGGGAAATGCCATAAAGAACAAGATATGGTACAGAGGTGAGAGTGAAGAATTGTCACAGCTATACAGCCAGATAGATGGTGACAAGACAAGGTTCTGGTCTGCATCCTGTACAATAGGTATGGAGATAAGAAAGATACACGTTGGTCTCCCTGCTATGTTATGCGATATGCTGGCCAGTATAGTAACAGATGATATGAATTTAATAGATGCTGGCAGCAGGCAGACAGAATGGGATAAGATAGCAGAGGAAAATGATTTCATTGAGCTTGTTAAGCAGGCAATAACAGAAACGCTTTATATCGGTGATGGAGCATTCAAGATATCGTTCGATACGAACCTTAGCAAGTATCCTATATTGGAATTCTACTCTGGTGATAAGACAGAGATTATCAAGGACAGGGGAAGAGTTAAGGAGATAGTGTTTAAGACTGTGTATAACGTGCAGAGACAGGAATATGTATTACTTGAACATTATGGCATAGGCTACATACATTATGAGCTTACAAGAGGCGGCAGGGAATATGATTTAAGTGTTATACCGGAGCTGGCACATCTTAGTGATGTTACCTGGAATGACAAGTTTATAATGGCTGTTCCTCTTCTGTTTTATAAGTCAGCCAAGTATAAAGGACGAGGCAAAAGCATATTTGATGCAAAGATAGATAACTTTGATGCGCTGGATGAAGCATGGTCACAATGGATGGATGCCTTAAGGAGGAATAGAACAAAGGAATATATACCGGAGAATATGTTACCAAGGAATCCCCTGGATGGAAAAGTGCTAAAGCCTAATGCTTTTGATAATGCCTATATAAAAACAGATGGCAGCATGGCAGAAGGTACAGTTAATAAGATAGAGCTTGTACAGGGCAATATCCCACACGAAAGCTATCTTGCAACATATATCACAGCGCTTGATCTTTGTTTACAGGGGATTATGAGCCCATCAACATTAGGCATAGATGTTAAGAAGCTGGATAATGCGGAGGCACAGAGGGAGAAAGAGAAAGCAACGCTTTACAGCAGAAATAACATTGTAGAGCGGCTTCAGAAGGTTCTTCCAAAGCTTGTTACAGCAACATTTAATGCCATAGACACGCTTAATAAGACAGCTATTAAGGATATAGATATTGATGTGACATTTGGCGAATATGCTAACCCATCTTTTGAAAGCCAGGTAGAAACAGTCAGCAAGGCTAAGCAGGGCGGTATTATGAGCATAGAGGCATCTGTTGATGAGCTGTATGGAGATACCAAGGATGATGAATGGAAGCAGGAAGAGATATCAAGGCTTAAAGCAGAACAGGGAATATCCGATATGGAAGAGCCAGCCCTTAATATGCAGGCAGATGGCTTCTCAGTTAATGGTGCTGATAACAGTTTCACAGGTTATGATAACAAGTGAGGTAGCTTATGGCACTTAATACAGAATATGACATAGAGGAAGCCTTCCGTGCCATAGAAGATGAGCTGATAGCTTCAATGATGAGAAATCTCGAAGGACATAGGGCAGAAGAAATAGAAGAAGGATATAATTGGACGCAGTGGCAGGTAGAACAGCTTAAGGCGCTTGAGAAATATAAAGCACAGAACAAGAAAATGTTTTCGTCGAAGTTCAGTGATATCAATGATTCTATAGATGCAATGATATTTGCAGCCAGACAGGAAGGCGGAACAGAACAGGAGCAGAAAATATTAAGAGCATTAAAGAAAGGGTTGAAAGCATCTAAGGTGTCGCAAGGCGCTGAGGGTGCTTTTTTCAGACTCAATACAAGAAAACTTAATGCCCTGATTAAAGCAACGAAGTCAGATTTTAGCAGGGCAGAAAAAGCAATGCTTAGAATGTCGGAGGATAAATACCGACAGATAATATTTAACGCTCAGGTCTATGCGAATACGGGCGCAGGAACATATGAGAAGGCTGTAGATATGGCTACAAAGGATTTCCTTAAAGCCGGTATCAACTGTATTGAATATGCAAATGGCGCAAGGCATACCATGAAAGACTATGCCAAGATGGCAATTCAGACAGCCAACAAGCGCGCATATTTGACCGGAGAAGGCGAAATGAGACAATCATGGGGAATTAGTACAGTTATCATGAATAAGCGTGCTAATGCCTGCCCTAAATGTCTTCCGTTTGTTGGAAAGATTCTCATAGATGATGTGTGGAGTGGAGGTAAAACATCTGATGGTCCTTATCCACTTATGTCTTCTGCTATGGCAGCAGGGTTGTACCATCCCAATTGCAAAGATGTACATACAACATACTTCCCTGAACTTGATGATGAGCCTGATAGCAAGTTTTCCAAGAAAGAGATCGAGCAGGTCAAGGAAGATTACAAGCAGGACCAGAAACAGCAATATGCAGGCAGAATGGTTGAACAGTTTGACAGGCTGTCAAAATATTCGTTAGATTCGGATAATAAGAAAATGTATGAGGTAAGGAAGGAACAGTGGGAGAATGTTTCAAAAGAATATGAGAGGGGATATATAGATAATAATTCTCAGAGAATAGGAACGAATAAAATAGACCTAGACTATATTAATTCCAAAGATTATGCGGATAAATATATGAAGATTAGCAAAGATATGGAATTAAATAATGTAATATATAGTAAATCAATGGATATATTGAGAAGTAATAACAGTAGTGATACTGAGGGATTATGTGTGATAAGCGTTTCTAATAGACAGGTGTTGCTTAATGTAAGGGGAAAGCCTGATGCAATAGGTGTTGAACTAAATAAGAAGCAAATGTCTATAATAAATAAGCACAAAAATGATATAATAGGAATACATAATCATCCAACAAATTTATTACCTAATGGAAGTGATTTTGTTGCTGCTGGGGCAAGAGGATATCAATATGGAATAGTAGTAACACATGATGGAAGAATATATAAATATTCCGTAGGAGATAAACCATTTTTACCTTATTTGTTAGATAACAGGATTGACAAGTATTGTTCAAAAGAATACAATTTAAATATTAAAGAAGCTTACGAAAAAGCACTTAATGAGTTTAGAAAGGAGTATGGTATATCATGGCAGGAAATAGAATAAGATGTTATTTGGATGTTGTGATACATCATCCGGATTGGACAATAGAAGATTTTGAAAAAGAAGAAGAAAGGCTTAAAGAAGAAAGTGATAAACTTACGGATTGGCCAGAAATAAAATAATCAGTTTTGTAGCCACCAGTCGCAAGATTGGTGGTATTTTTATACCCAATTTTAAGAAAGTGAGGATTTAGAAATGAAGGATTATATTGGAGTAAAAGTGGTGGCAGCAGAGCCAATGAGCAGAGGAGAATACAATGCATACAGAGGATGGAAGATACCAAGTGACGAGAATCCAGAAGATGAAGGCTATCATATAAGATATCCTGATGGATATGAAAGCTGGTGCCCTAAAAAACAATTTAATGAAGCGTATAGAAAATGTGACAATATGACATTTGGAATTGCTATTGAGGCCATGAAAAAAGGTAATAAGGTAGCAAGAAGAGGTTGGAACGGAAAAGGAATGTTTGTTGTATATCAGAAAGCATATCCGAATGGAATCCCCTGCAATAAGCAAACAGCGGAAGCATGGGGGTTAAACGAAGGCGATTTGTTTATATGTAACCCATATTTTCAGATAAAAAATGTGGATGGTTCACATTCAATGTGGGTTCCAAGTATTAACGATTGTCTCGCTGAAGATTGGATTATAGTAGAATAGTCCAAAGTTGCACCAGTGCAACACAATTTAATATTAGTTATTAAGCACACATGGCAAATAAGCTGTGTGTGCCTATTTTTTTTATGCCCAAAACTTAATGGCACTAAACTTTAGGGAAATGGGAAATGCCGACGGGCGGTAAACGGAAGAAAGGAGATAGAGTGATGAGAAAGACATTACCTATGAATTTACAGTTCTTCGCAGAGGGCGGAGATGGTAACGGCGACCAGAACGCTGGAAGTAACAATAATGGACAGGCAGGACAGCAGAGTGGTCAGAATAATCAGCAGACAGCTGGTGTTGATTATGACAAGATACAGGCAATGCTGGATAATGCAACGGCCAAGAAAGAGAATGCTGTGCTTAAAAGCTATTTTCAGCAGCAGGGATTATCAGAAGATGAGATAAGTCAGGCTATTGCAACATTTAAGCAGAATAAGCAGCAGCAGACAGAACAGCAGCAGAACGCTAATGCTAATCTTCAGAATGAAGTGGCAGCTGCACAGAAGGTTGCTGAACAGGCTCAGATTGAGCTTGCAGCTACAAAGGTAGCAATGACACTTGGTATAGAAGCTAAGACACTTCCCTATGTGCTTAAGATGGCTGATTTCAGCAAGGTAAAGGGTGTGGATGGAAAGGTGTCTGAAGATAATATCAAAGCTTCACTTGAGCAGGTACTTAAAGATGTACCAGCACTTAAGCCAAGTATGGAGAACAATGCTGGCTTCCAGATTGGTGCTCCTGGTAACAATGGAAATTGCAATCCGGGTAATGATGATGCGATAAGAAAGTTATTCGGATTAAAGCCAAAGCAGTAAAGAAAGGAATAGGATTATATGAATAATATCGAATTATCTACAATATACCTTCCAATACTTGATGAGGTGTATAAGGAAGGTGCAAAGACCTCAGTATTAGATGGTGATGAAACAACAGTAAGAAAAGGCAATAACGGTGAAATCAAGATTGCGAAGCTTGATATGGATGCACTTGGTGATTTTGATAGAAAGTCAGGTTATACAAAGGGTTCAACTTCACTTACATGGGAAACAGTTAAGTACGATAAGGAACGTTCACAGGATTTAAGAATCGACCGTCTTGATAATGATGAAACACTTGCACAGCCATTTGCCAAGTTATCAAGCGAATTCTTAAGAACAAAGGTTATTCCGGAAACAGATGCCGCGCGTATTGCTAAAATCTGTGGAACTAAGGATATAACAGTAAAGGAAGAGAATATTGAAACAGGAGCTGAATTAATAACAGCGTTAAGAGCTTGTGCTAATAAGATGGATGAGGATGAAGTTCCTATGGAATCACGTATTTTATTCATCACACCTACATTAGCTTCTCTTGCGGACGATATGGATACAACTAAATCAAGAGAAGTACTTAAGAGATTTTCTCAGATCATATCAGTTCCACAGTCACGTATGTACACATCAATAACCCTTCATGATGGTAAGAATTCATATGGATATGAAAAGACTAAGGCAGCTTATACATTATCAAAGGATACATTACCACAGCCGGGTAAGACTTATTACACAAAAGAAAGTGAGGGCAATTATAAGGCTGTTAGTAGTCCAAGTGGAACACAGGTTGAAAATTACGAGATGACAACTAAGCCGGCTA
>ENA-OROE01001443-OROE01001443.1-human-gut-metagenome-genome-assembly--contig:-NODE-1443-length-15178-cov-2.517754_pt1 | contig 15178 bp, 12 predicted proteins | sample MGYA00242126_ERZ509044 | MGnify/ENA primary metagenome ERZ509044 (study PRJEB26280, sample SAMEA2338716) | human gut metagenome | biome: human gut; feature: human-associated habitat; material: faeces... | reverse complement strand
ACACTTTTAAAAACAACAGCATTTGTATGTTACCTCATTTATCTTATTATGATATAAACTGCATATATCACATAAAGTGCAACCATTGAAAAACCTTCGATTCTTCCGATTTTCTTCTTTGTTCCAGCAAATATCCATACACATATTGTAAATACAATAAGCACACACAAATCAATAATATTCTCAGTAATTATGCTGATTGGGCTGATTGCTGATGCAATACCAAGTACCATAAGTATGTTAAATACATTTGAACCAATCGCATTACCAAGTGCCATATCGACTTCGTTCTTTCTGGCTGCAACTATTGAAGTTACAAGCTCTGGAAGTGATGTTCCTATTGAAACTATTGTAAGCCCAATAAGTGTCTGGCTCATTCCAAGGTCACTCGCTATTCTTGAGGCAGCGTCTACGGTAATATCTCCGCCTACTGCAATCGCAGCCGCACCGCCAATAATAAACAGAATACTAAGCGGAACTGAAATCAACTTAATATCTTCATCAGAACCGCCCTCAATCTCGACTTTTTTGCCTTCTTTGCTTGCCTTTAGTGCAATCTTAATCATGTAAAAAATGTATCCTGCAAATGCACCGATAAATATTACACCATCAAAATGTCCAAGCATCATTCCTGACTTATCACCAACCCCAAGGATTCCTAAAATCAATAAAAGTCCTGCACAGATAAGTGAAAATGGGATATCTCTTTTTATTGTTTCTTTTGCAACATTTACTGTTGCAATCATTGCACACACGCCAATAACAACCATCAGGTTAAATATATTAGAACCGACTACATTACTTACTGCAAGCTCATTGTTGCCTGTAATTGATGCAGATACACTGACCGCCGTTTCTGGAAGCGATGTTCCCATTGCAACAATTGTAAGTCCAATAATAATAGACGGAACATGCAGTCTTTTTGCTACACTTGAGCTTCCTTCCACGAAAAAGTCTGCACCTTTGATCAGAAGTATAAATCCTACGAGTAACAATATGTATTCCATAAGCTGTCCTTTCCTGCAGCAAGCGTCTGTATTCTTAGAAAAAAGTATAAAAATAGAGACTTTTACCGCATCAAAAATGATCGATAAAAGTCTCGTTGCTTACAATAATAACCGGTCCGACGGACGTGATGACGATTATCATTCCGGACAGCTTCATGTATCATTCGGTTACCATTCTAGGTTACCATTCTATCAGAAACCATCCGGGAACTACTCCCTCTTAACTGTGCCCTCATTCTACAAAAAAGGACAAGCACTGTCAACAGACTTTGTAAATCTTGACACTATTTTAACATGAACTCCACCTTCACGGGATCATGGTCGGAGTAGGAATAGCCGGTGTTTACATTCTCGTAGGACAGGCACTCGATATTGTCGGAGATAATGAATCCGTCCAGTGTCACAGTATAAGTAACACCCGGAACATATTCCATATCTGCATTACGGGCGCTGTTCCAAAGGGCTGCCTGCTCCTCTTCGGTCAACAGATCCAGACAGAAGGTAAAATGTTCTGGAAGCTCACTTCTGGGAAAAGGAAATGCCCAGGACTCACAGCTCTCCGTATCCTCTTCGGAAGCCTTCAGGTCGTGGTTAAAGTCGCCGCCGCAGAGCACATAATTGCCGGCTTCGTATTCTTTTGCCATATCATTGCACAGCATCTCAATCTGTCCCTGGCGGATGGCATCGCTGTTGCCGTAAGCGGACATATGCAGATTGAAGATCACCAGCTCCTTGCCATTGTCCACCGGGATCCGGGAGACGCTGTAGCAACGGTCCAGATCGAAGAACTTGCTGAAGGAAGTGGAGATGGGGAAGCTTCGGCGCAGAGCAGAAGACACCGGATATTTCGAGAACAGTCCGAGTCCTGCCCTGCTGCTGCCGTGGGGCTGTGTAAACGGATAGAACAGGAAGGCGGAATCATAATTCTGCGCAAATACAGTAGTATATTCCGGCAGAAGGTTGCGCAGCATCTCGTACTCATCCGTATGATAGCTTCTGGTGGCATCCAGATCGATCTCCTGGATCAGCGCAAAATCCGGGTCTAATGACTTCACTAGCTCTCCCGCACCGTTTATGGCATACTGTACGGTCTCAGGGCTCTCCGCCCAGGAGGAGGTACCGCCGTCCATGAAGAAGCTATAATCCGGCAGATAAGCACCGAAACCGATGTTGTAGGTCACTGCGGAATATTCCGTATCCGTAGCCAGCACCGCAGCCGCACCTGTGGTGGTATCGTCGACCGGTGCCTCCACCACCAGTTCCTGATTGTCCTCGATCCTGTAATAACTGGCATAGAGGTAGACGATGTAAGCCAACAGTGCGAGGATGAGGATCCCCAGCACGATACACATGGTTTTTAATAACGTTTTACATAAATTTTTCTTTTTCATATCCTTATTTTAACAAGCCTTGCGGGAAATGGCAAATGTTAAAATTTCTATGAGAAATAGGCACTCGCATGCCGTTTTTGTATTTAATGATGTCGGGGTCAAAAGCCCCCGACTTTGATGCCTACGAATGGGACTTGTACCTGTCATTATAGTGAATAATGTTTAAGTAATGTTGTAATAATGTTGTAATAATGTTTATATAATGTCATATATTATTTAAAATCCTTATCCTACTGTATCATAGGCAGAAATGCAAGTAAATTTTCACCTATGATGTAATTGTAATGTTGTTGTAATGTTTAGTAATGTTTGATATAGTTATGCCAAGAACATTATTATATGGAGGAGATTCATGAAAATCAAAGAGATATATCCAGATGTTATTACAGAAGATACAAGTTATGAATATAAAGCAGTATTGAATCCGGATAATCCCATTAAATGGGCAAAAACTCTTATTGGATATGCAAATGATAAAGGAGGAACCTTATTTATAGGTGTATCAAACGATGGGGAGGCCTTTGGAATTGATCTTGAAGAAGTTGATAAAACAAAACTATTAATTTCAAGGATTAATGATAGACATATTTTTCCACACATTAAGATTTCATATATGATGAGAAGTGTGGATTCTAATGCGGAACATTTTGTATTAGCTGTTAAAGTTGCTCCTGCAGATTCTGTAATAAGATATAGAGAAGGAGATTACAATGAAACAGTTTTTATAAAGGGAGATGGAAATGCGACTCCTGCAACACCGGAAGAAATTATTTCACTTTCAAAGAGAAAATATGGTGTAGATAATGAGACAAGCGAGGTGGCATATACTGATAATCAGTGGTCAGAATACCTTAATCTTTGTAAGGAATACAGACAAGATAAATCTGTTCCAACAATGAAAGAATTGCAGAACGAAGAAATAGTTTCAAAAGATGGGTATGCAAAATCAGGATTTATAATGTTTTCAGACAACTATAATGAAGATGACACAATGATATGCTGCCGTTTATGGAAAGGGAAAAACAAGACAGGTATTGTTTTAGATAGCAGCAGATTAAGAGGTTCTATTGCAAACGTATTTGAGAATGCATTAAACTTTATTGAACGAAACACCAAAACAGGCTGGGTAAAAACAGAAAAGGGTGGACGGGATGAAATCAGATCGTATCCTAAGGAAGCTGTAAGAGAGGCATTGGTAAATGCCATTGCCCATAGGGATTATTCTATTTCGGGAACACAGATTGATGTTGATATCTATTCAGACAGAATTGAAATAGTTTCACCAGGGTCATGGTTACTGCCAAAAGATTACAATGCATATCCAGCCGGTTCTATACCGTCTATCAGAAGAAATGCCATCATAGCAGCTTGTCTGGATGTGGCAAATCTGATGGAGAGAGGTGGAACTGGTTTTCAAACCATGATGGAATCTTACAAGTCCAGTCCAGATGAATTACAGCCGGTAGTATCTATATATCCCGGATTTTTGAATTTGAGATTATATGACAGATTATTTAGAGATGAGGCTATAGAACTGGATTTAGAAAACCTTACAGATGCGGAAAAAGTTATGGCTATTCTTAAGATGGAAGGACCAAAGCCTATAAAGGAACTACAGATGTCTCTTAACTATCGGAGTAGAAGTCAATTCTTAAATGAAGTTATAAATCCGCTTATGAAATCAGGGGAGATATATAGGGATGGTAAGCCAAAATCACCAACGGCACTTATTAAAATCAAAAAATAAAAGAAAAATATAATTTGTCAGCGAAACAGGGCTGCAAATACTGATTTTGACCGGAGCGAGGCCAACACCGGGCATCTGATTATATGAAATGCACCAGACACTTGCCATATTTATTGGAAAAGGGGTATTATGATAAATATAAATAATAAGGAGGCTGATCCCATGAGGCCGATACCGGTGATCGGGGATCCGGAGCGCTATATAGACAGTGCGTTTGTGGATTCCGCGTTTATAGAATTGAAAAGCTGTGATCTGTGGGATGTGAAAATGCTGTATCCGATCCTGCATATGGACCATGCGGAAGAGAAGTGCTTTGTCCGTAAGGAGATGTATGAGAGGCTGGTGAAGGCGGCGGGGAATCTGCCGGATGGTTACCGGTTCCGCATCTGGGATGCCTGGCGCCCCTTTGCGCTGCAGCATGAATTGTTTGAAAAGTATTCTGTGGACATCATCCGGGATTTTCATTTAGAAGAGTTGCCGGAGGCAAAAAGGAGAGCTGCGATCTGCAAATTTGTCTCGGACCCGGTACCGGATACAAAGGTGCCTCCCGCCCATACCACCGGAGGAGCCATTGATCTGACGCTTCTGGATCCGGAGGGCAGAGAGCTTCCTATGGGATGTGGATTCGATGCTTTTACGGATAAGACCTGTGCAGCGTATTTTGAGGCACCGGAGCATGTACAGGGGGCAGAGGACGAGCAGGTCCGTGAAAATCGCCGTCTGCTTTATTATGCTATGATAGATGCGGGATTTACCAATCTGCCGTCGGAATGGTGGCATTATGATTACGGTGACCGGTTCTGGGCATATTACAGGAAACAGCCGGCCATCTATGAGGGTGTATTTACGAGGGAGGAAATTCATGGATAATCAGAAACAAAAGAAGAAAAAAAGTGTGATGGACACCTTGTCCGCCACTATGGTACTGGTGTTGATCGCACTGTTGCTGGTGTTTGTGGGATATACCTATCTGGCACTGAAGAACGGTTACACGCTGGATGACCTGATTGACAATATCGTGGGGAATCTCATCGGTGTGCTGGCGGCATTTCTGTTATTCGATATACTGAATAACAAGCTGACCCAGGATGCCTACGCCAGAGAGACCTCCCAGCAGATCACCAAGACGCTGATGGGGGAGCCGGAGATCCTGGATTCCTTCAGCGATGAAGATAAAAAGACTTTCCTGAAATCCACCATTACCTCCATGATAAAGGATGAAGATGCGGTGGATATGCTTTCTACCAATATGGAGAAATATTTTGACAGGGCAAGAGGCGCCAGGATCCGGAAAATGTTCGATTACACGATCAATCTGGAGCCGAATCTGACAGAGGAATATGTGAAAGCCGGTTTCCCCGGAGCCACAGACGGAAAGTATTACCTGATCGATGAGGAATTGAAGTTCAGCGTAAAATGTCTGGGAGGAACAGACGAGAATTACACGGGCGATGTGATCAGACTTGGATTTGCCTATGATAAAAAGAGTCTGGACGGTGGATTGCTGGAGACCGGACAGGATGCGGATTTTACCAAGAGCATTTTCAATGAGGATCTGGTGGTGAAACCGGAGGCTGTGGACTTCATCAACAGTATTCCCGCGGACAAGGTCCGGGATGTGATCAATGATCTGTTCATGCCGATTTTGCGAATTGACAACAGCGGAGATAATGACGACGAAGCGCAGTTTGAAGTAGAACGCAAGAGCAACGGATTTATCCTGAAATTCAAGTTGGATTTTGACCGCAACGAGGCAAGCGGGGAGCATCTGGTCAGCATCTATTTCAAGATGCCCCGGGTATGGAACTCTATTTTCGAGGTGACTCTGGTGGATCCGACCAAGGAGCCCCATATCAAGCTGAAATACAAGAATGGAATGGATGTCACTATGTATTCCTATCTCAATAAGGAAAGCACTGCCAATGTCGGAGCCTGCATCCAGAGAGCCGGACTCTATGACATTGCGATCAAGGACGAGTGGATCTACCCCAAGAGCGGCGTGATCTTCCACATTAAAAAGGCATAGAATAAATATGAAACCAAGATCTCCACAAAGTATGGAATTATATAAAATGCTCATAGCCCGCGGGTATCCGGAGCCCTTCTGCGATCTGGTGACGAAGAACCTGAACACGGATTTTACGGCGAGCCGTATGATCGGTTATCTGTGTCATTATTCCGATCTGCCGCCGGAGGAGATCGCGGACGAAATGCTGGCGATCCTAAGTGACCGCAATCGTATTATGCAGAAGAAAGAACTGGAAAGTAATAATGCAGAGTGGAATCGTATTCTGATGCAGGGACTGGACACAGAGGACGAAACCTGAGGAAATAAACGGATTTGTTTTCGGTTGCCATTGTAACAGATTCCGATTATAATAAAAGATTGTAACAGCAATGACACTGATTGAGGTTTTCAATGAATATAGTAGTAGACGGATATAATATATGTTATAAAACAACCGGTACCGGCGATAAGACAGTCGTGATCTTACAGGGCTGGGGTACGGATCTGGGAGTGTATGATTCCGTAGCCGGTGTGGTAGACGGCAGCAGGTACCGTGTGATCCAGTTTGATTTCCCGGGCTTCGGCGGCAGCGATGAACCGAAGGAACCCTGGGATGTGGACGGATTTGCGGATTTTTTCTGCAGATTTATGGAAGTAATGCAGGTAAAGCAGGCCACCCTCATCGGGCATTCCTACGGCGGACGCGTGATCATCAAGCTGGCAGCCAGAGAGAGCATCCCTTTTGAGATCACGAATATTATCCTGATCGACAGCGCCGGTGTCCTGCCGGTGCGGACTACTGCACAGAAATGGAAGATCCGCAAGTACAAGATTTTGAAGAAATTCCTGAACATGAAGCTGATCTATGCCATGTTCCCGGAGGTGATCGATGACTGGAGGAGCCGACAGGGATCGGCAGACTACCGCAATGCGACACCCATGATGCGTCAGTGTATGGTGAAGGCGGTGAATGAGGATCTGACGGAGCTGCTTCCGAAGATCCGTCAGGAAGTGCTGCTGATCTGGGGAGATCAGGATACGGCAACTCCTATCCGGGATGCACATATTATGGAAGAGAAGATACCCAACTGCGGTCTGGCAGTGATCCCGGGAACCGGTCATTTTTCTTTCCTTGAGAAACCGGCACAGTTCCGGGGAATTATGGAGGCATATTTGCAATGATCATACGTGTGCTGATAGCGGTCGTGCTTGCTGTTCCGGCATATTTTTATACCATGCGGTATAACATTCATATGTTCCAGCAGAACGGCTATAAGAATAAAGAACACCTTCATTGGCTGAAGAAGAAGTTCCGGCTGCAATGGATTCTCTATTTTGGTCTGGCACTGGGCATTGTAACCTGTGTGTTTCCGTACCTTGCCCTTGAAATCTTCGAGTATCTGGTACTGTTTGTGATCATCGTGGTATATCGTGCCATGAAGCGGATGAATACGAAGAAAAAGCTGGTGTATACTGCCCGGGTCAAGAGATTGCTCACTACGGAGCTGATCCTTACGGCTGCGGTATTCGCTCTGGTGTGTGGATTGGGCGGAATGAAGCGGATCCCGGGACTGTGCCTGATCCTGGTATCTGTGAATCTGTTTCTGGATATTGTGGCTAATGTCATCAATCATCCCATGGAGGCGGGGATCAATCAGCATTATATCAATGATGCTGTGAGAAAGCTGAAAAGCGTCCAGGGACTTACCGTCATCGGTGTGACCGGCAGCTACGGCAAGACCAGTGTAAAGTTCTATTTGCAGACATTATTGCAGGAAAAATATAATGTACTGGTGACACCGGAGAGTTTCAATACGCCTATGGGTGTGGTGCGGACCATCCGCGGTTCCCTGAAGCCTACCACAGAGATTTTTGTCTGTGAGATGGGTGCCCGCCATGTGGGCGATATCAAGGAGATCTGCGATATGGTGCATCCCGATCACGGTGTGATCACATCTATCGGACCGCAGCATTTAGAGACCTTTTTTAACATGGAGAATATTCAGAAGACGAAGTTCGAGCTGGCGGATGCCCTGCCGGAAGGCGGCATGCTGTTCTTGAACGGTGACAACGATTATATTCAGCAGCAGGCAGCTTCTCCCGCGTATGATCAGACCCCGGAGAAGATATTCTATTATTCCGAAACGGAAGGGACAGGATACTGTGCCAAAGATGTGAAGGTATCCCAGTTAGGTACGGAGTTCACCGTAGTGACCCCGGACGGCGAGAGCGAGAGATTCCAGATGCGTCTCATCGGTGCCCACAATGTCATCAATGTGGTGGGGGCTATCGCAGTTGCTCATAGAATGGGCATGACGCTGGAGGAACTGCGGATCCCGGTACGCCGGATCGAGCCGGTACCCCATCGTATGCAGATGCGGGAGCACGGTCTGGTGACGATCATCGATGATGCTTACAATTCCAACCCTGTAGGTTCCAGGGCAGCGGTCGAGACGCTGGCTATGTTTGACGGTATCCGGATCCTGATCACGCCGGGCATGGTGGAGCTGGGTGATAAGGAAGCGGAATACAATCATAAATTCGGTAACTACGCAGCGGATTGCTGCGATTACATCCTGTTAGTGGGCAGACGACATACCGAGCCCATCAGGGAGGGCGTGTTGGAGAAGGGATTTCCGGAAGAGAAATGCCTGGTATTCGACAAGCTGGAGGAAGCTGTATCTTACGCCTATGCCATTAAAGGGCAGGGACATAAGTATATTTTATTAGAGAATGACCTGACGGATAACTATTAGAAGATTCAGAGGCAATTTTGTGAAAGAGGTTCCGGATAGTTGGCAGAGAGTAGGAAAATTCAGGAGGGAAAATAAATGAAGACAAGAGTAGCAATGCTGTTTGGCGGCAAGAGTGTAGAACACGAAGTATCAGTGATCTCCGGTATCCAGGCTGTCATGAACATGGATACTGACAAATACGCAGTAATCCCGGTCTATATGACCAAGCGCAATGAAATGTACATCGGTGAGGAGATCGGCAAGATCGAATCCTATAAAAATATCGATGAACTGTTGAAAAAGTCCCAGAGAGTCATCATGACCAACGAGGACGGCAAGGTATTCCTGACTCCGTTCCCGGTGAAGATGTTCGGCGGAAAGAAAGCCGTGGAGATCGATGTGGCTTTCCCGGTAGTGCATGGTACCAACGTAGAGGACGGCGCTTTCCAGGGTTACCTGAAGACCATGGGCATCCCCTTCGTGGGCTGTGATGTGACCGCATCCGCCATTGGTATGGACAAATACATCATGAAAGCTGTATTAAAGGAGTGTGATGTTCCGGTACTGGATGCGCAGCTGTATACTCTGTCGGATTATGCGCAGATAGAGATTCTGCTCGACAAAGTGGAAAAAGGACTGGGATATCCGGTGATCGTAAAACCGGTCAACTTAGGCTCCAGCGTAGGTATCAGCGTGGCAAAGAACCGCGTGGAACTGACCCATTCCGTGGACGATGCTTTCAAGTATGCCACTAAGGTACTGGTGGAGCACGCCATCACCAATTTACGTGAGATCAACTGCTCGGTACTGGGAGATGAGAATGACGCTATTGCTTCCGAGTGCGAAGAACCCCTGCACACCAAAGATATCTTAAGTTATGAAGATAAATACGTCAGCAATGCCAAGGGCAGCGGCTCCAAGGGCATGGCGAGCGTATCCCGCAAAATCCCCGCAGAACTGTCTCCGGAGAAGAGAGAGGAAGTCCGGGAACTGGCAGTCAGATCCTTTAAAGCACTGGGCTGTAACGGTGTGTCCCGTATCGACTTTATGATCGATGAGGACAACGGCAAGCTGTATTTTAACGAGATCAATACCATCCCGGGATCTCTGGCATTTTATCTGTGGGAGCCGGTAGGAGTTCCTTACAAAGAGCTTCTGGATCGTATGATCCAGCTGTCTTTGAAGAGAGCCCGCACCGAGGAGAGACTGACCTTTACCTTTGACACCAATATCCTGAATTCCGCAAGCTTTGGCGGTTCTAAGGGTGGCAAATTGTAATAGCCGGTTTATGGATTTTATGATTATTTAATATATTTTTTAGCACTCGGGACTTGCGAGTGCTAAGTAGTAGTGATAATATAATCTCTGTAAGAGGAACAAGCGACTGCAACAGCAGACAATTGTTTGAAAAGAGATGTGAAGTGGTCAGCCGCGCAGGGAACTGTGTCGGCTGATTTTTACATGGAAAACGTCTTGGTTGTGTGGCTCACCGGTTGGGCAGAATGGAGGGAATATGACGAAGACAACAAAAAGAGATTATTATGAAGTACTGGGTGTCAGCAAGACAGCGGACGCCGCAGCGATAAAAAAAGCATACCGGAAACTGGCGAAAAAATACCATCCGGATACCAATGCAGGAGACCCTGTGGCAGAGGAGAAGCTGAAGGAAGTCAACGAAGCTTACGATGTGCTGGGGGATGAAAAAAAGAAGAAACTATATGATACTTACGGTTTTGCTGCTTTCCAGGAGGGATTTAATGAGGAGGCAGCCAGACAGTATCAGGAGCAGTTTAAGAACGGAGGCGGCTTCGGCACCGATGGATTCGGCGGCTTTGGCAACGGCACGTTCCATTACAGCACCGGAGGAAGCGGTTTCGGTACCGGTGATTTTGGCGGCTTCGGCGGGGATGAGGATATTTTCGACAATCTGTTCGGTCAGTATTTCAAGGGACAGAAAGGCTCCGGACGGGGCAGCCGGGCGAACTACCGCAGTAAAGGTCAGGATGTGGAATCCGGCATCACCATCAGCTTTGACGAAGCAATGCATGGCTGCGATAAGACCTTTACCTTAAGAGATCCGGCTACCGGCAAGTCCGAATCCGTGCAGGTGCATATTCCGGCAGGTATCGACACCGGTAAAAGTATCCGCCTGAAAGGTAAGGGTGGTGAAGGTTACTCCGGCGGTGAGAGCGGTGACCTGTATCTGAAGGTGACGGTACAGGAGAAGCCGGGCTGGGAGCGTAGAGGACAGGATCTGTATACCACGGTCAATATCCCCTATACTACCGCAGCCCTGGGCGGCGAGATCCGTGTACCCACGTTGTACGGTGATGTCATGTGCAAAGTGAAGGAAGGTACGCAGTCCGGAAGTAAGATCCGTCTGAAAGGCAAGGGCGTGGTATCCATGAAGGATAAAAATGCCCACGGCGATCAGTATGTCGTGATCCAGATTCAGGTGCCTAAGAATCTGACCCCGGCAGCAAAAGAAAAATTACAGGAATACAAGAAGGTCAGTGGATTTTGATCCACTGGCCTTTTGTGTTTTTGATAAATGATAAAATTTTTCATTAAACGAAAAAAGCTGGAAATAGGAAAAATAGGTGTTTATAATATTCATTCATAAATAGAATAAACCAAAGAATTCACACAGGAGGAAATGAATTATGTTGAAATGTTTAAAAAAGATTGATAAAGCAAAAACCGGTATTTTCGCAGCAGGCGTTCTGTTCGGAACCGCAGGCATCAAAGTACTGTCCAGCAAGGATGCGAAGAAGCTGTACACCAACTGCACCGCAGCAGTTCTGCGCGCAAAAGAGTGTGTCATGAAGACTGCGACCACCATCCAGGAGAACGCAGAGGATATCTATGCAGAAGCTGTTCAGATCAACGAGGACAGAGCAGCAAAGGCAGCTCAGGAGTTTGACGGCGAGGTTGAGGCAGAAGCAGCAGAGACTGCAGCAGACGCTGAATAATCCATCGAATCTTACAACACAGAATAAATGACACCTGCATGCTTCGGCATCGCAGGTGTTTTCATGAAAGCAGGCATAAATTATGAGATTTGTGATCAAACATGAGATAAAGGGGAGACTCAGGGTTCACATTCTGCAGAGCCGTATGAGCTTTGCACAGGCAGATACACTGCAATACTATCTGGATGGACAGAGTAATATTGTCAGTGCCAAAATTCAGGAGCGCACCCTGGATGTCACGGTAGTCTATACCGGTTCCAGGGAGGAGGCACTGAAGACACTGGAGAATTTTACTTATCAGGGTACGGAAGTGCCGGAGAACTATCTTGCTAATTCCGGCAGAGAGATGAACCGGGAATATAAGGATCAGCTGATCAATAAAGTGGTAATGCATTATGGGATCAGGCTGTTTCTGCCCATGGACATCCGTTCCGTGATCACCACAGTGAAGTCTTTCAAATATCTCTGGCACGGCGTGAAGACTCTGGCGAAGGGCAAGATCGAAGTACCGGTACTGGATGCCACTGCTATCGGTGTATCTGTGCTGCGTGGTGATTACAACACAGCAGGTTCCGTAATGTTCCTGCTCGGCATTGGCGAGATCCTGGAAGAGTGGACGCACAAAAAGTCTGTCGGTGATCTGGCGAGGAGCATGTCCTTAAACATTGACAAGGTATGGGTTGTGAGCAACGGACAGGAGATCCTGGTGCCGTCCACATCCATTAAGTCGGGTGATCTGGTAAGGATCCACATGGGCAATGTGATTCCTTTCGACGGTACAGTGACGGATGGAGAAGGTATGGTGAATCAGGCATCTCTGACCGGAGAATCCGTTCCGGTGAGAAAAATTCCTGGTGGAACTGTCTATGCCGGAACTGTGGTAGAAGAAGGTGAGCTGACTATCTGTGTGAAAGAAAACGGCGGCTCCAGCAAATATGAGAAGATCATGACCATGATAGAGGAATCCGAGAAGCTGAAATCCTCTCTGGAGGGTAAGGCAGAGCACCTGGCAGATAAGCTGGTACCCTATACTTTCTTAGGCACCGGTCTGGTATGGCTGTTCACACGGAATGTGACCAAGGCATTATCCGTGCTGATGGTGGATTTCTCCTGCGCATTGAAGTTGTCTATGCCGTTAGCAGTATTGTCTGCGATCCGTGAGGCAAGCACCTATGAGATCACGGTGAAGGGCGGCAAATACTTAGAGGCTATGGCAGATGCCACGACCATCGTATTTGACAAGACCGGTACTCTGACCAAGGCACAGCCTACCGTGGCGGATGTGGTATCCTTTAACGGACAGCCAGCAGAGGAACTGCTTCGGATCGCCGCCTGCCTGGAGGAGCATTTCCCGCATTCCATGGCAAAGGCAGTGGTGCGGGAAGCAGCCCGCAAGGAGCTGGTACATGAAGAACTGCATACCAAAGTGGAATATATTGTAGCGCATGGAATCTCTTCCACTCTGGAAGGCAAGAAGATCATCATCGGCAGCTACCATTTCGTATTTGAGGATGAGCAGGCACAGATTCCGGAGGGCAGACAGGAGCTGTTCGACCAGCTGCCTGAGGAATACTCCCGCCTGTATATGGCAATTGACGGCAAGCTGGCTGCAGTGATCTGCATCGAGGATCCTCTCAGAGAAGAGGCTCCGGAGGTCATCCGACAGCTGAAGAGTCTCGGAATCCACAAGGTAGTCATGATGACAGGAGACAGCGACCGTATCGCCGGGGCAATTGCGGGTACCGTCGGCGTGGATGAGTATTATTCCGAGGTGTTGCCGGAGGACAAAGCAAGGTTCGTGGAGCAGGAGAAGCAGGCAGGTCATAAAGTCATTATGATCGGTGACGGCATCAACGATTCCCCGGCATTGTCTGCGGCAGATGTTGGTATTGCCATCAGCGAGGGCGCACAGATCGCCAGAGAGATCGCCGATGTCACCATCGGTGCGGACAATCTGTATGAAGTAGCTACCCTGAAGGAATTGAGCAACTCCCTGATGGCGCGGATCCATAAAAATTACCGCATGATCGTAGGTATCAACACCGGACTGATCATTTTAGGTGTAGCAGGAATCATTCCTCCCACTACGTCCGCTCTTCTGCATAATACATCTACTCTGTGGATCAGCACCAAGAGCATGAAGAATCTTCTGGACAAAGAAGAAGTATAAAGAAAAAAACATAGGCCATTGTAAGGGGAAGGATGAGTTCCCCTTGCAGTGGCCTGCATTTTGCTCTATAGTAAGTTTGGACTAACCACAAAGTGTAATACAATTTGCCGAGAATGTACGGTACTTTTGTAGGAATTATATGTTGCATATTTGCAGATGCGTGTATATAATGATATAGTAATTCCTAGTTGAACGATAGAGATAGGAGGAAGTATATGTCAGAACAATTATTACAGGTGCGTAACTTGTCCGTAAGTGTAGAGGACAAGCCCATCCTTCATGGAATAGATTTAGAGGTTCGTCCCGGAGAGACCCACGTCCTCATGGGACCCAACGGTGCCGGCAAGTCCACATTGGGCTACACCATCATGGGAAGTCCCCGTTATGAGGTGACCGGTGGTGAGATCCTGTTCAAAGGGAAGGAATTATTAGAGGAAACTGCAGACCAGAGAGCGAAGGACGGTATTTTCCTATCCTTCCAGAATCCCCTGGAGGTACCCGGAGTATCGCTTCGGAATTTCATCCGTAATGCCGTGGAACAGAGAAGTGGTTCCCGCATCAAGCTGTGGACATTTAAAAAGGAACTGGAGAAAGCTATGGAAGTCTTACAGATGGATCCTTCCTACGGTGACCGTGACCTGAATGTCGGATTTTCCGGCGGCGAGAAGAAAAAGGCGGAGATTCTGCAGATGCTGATGCTGGAGCCGAAGCTGGCTATTCTGGACGAGACGGATTCCGGTCTGGATGTGGACGCGGTGCGGACTGTCAGCGAGGGCGTGCGGCTGTTCCGGGAGCGGACCCATGGCTCCCTGCTCATCATCACCCACTCCACCCGGATCTTGGAGGCGCTGCATGTAGACGCGGCCCATGTGATGGAGGAGGGCGTCATCGTCCGCAACGGCGGCGCCGAGCTGGTAGAGGAGATCAATGAAAAGGGCTTCGGCAGCCTGAAGGAAGACTGAGGCGGGAGGCTCCTGATATGGCAGATTTGAAAGAGAAAACCTATGTGGAGGATGTAGACCGCAGCGTTTACGATATCCGGGACGAGGAGCATGACGCCTACCGCATGGAGACCGGCCTGACGCCGGAGATCGTGGAAAAGATCAGTGAGGAAAAGCACGACCCGGAATGGATGCGCATCTTCCGCC
>ENA-OROE01001441-OROE01001441.1-human-gut-metagenome-genome-assembly--contig:-NODE-1441-length-15182-cov-3.364249_pt1 | contig 15182 bp, 12 predicted proteins | sample MGYA00242126_ERZ509044 | MGnify/ENA primary metagenome ERZ509044 (study PRJEB26280, sample SAMEA2338716) | human gut metagenome | biome: human gut; feature: human-associated habitat; material: faeces... | reverse complement strand
CGCGCCCTTGCGGACAAACGGTTTTCAAGACCGCCTCGTTATGACCACTTCGATATCTCTCCATATGTTGTTGACTGCGTTCGTTGTGTTCTCACCGCCGACGCAAGTGATATTCTAGCATCAATACCCGCATCTGTCAACAACTTTTTTACATTTTTTTCAATTTTTATTTTTATCTTCCCAGATTTCCCATAAAACCCGCTAAAATACGGCATTTTTCAATCACAAAACATTCTTTAATGTTTCAAAAATGCTTCCGCGATATCAAGATCCTCCGGTGTTGTGATCTTAATATTCTGATAAGATCCCTCTGCCAGAGCAACCTTTGCCCCTGTCTCCTGCTCTACTACCATGGCATCATCTGTAATTTTGCTCATATCTTTCTGACGAATGCTGTCATGAGCCTCACGTATCAGTGAATACGAAAAAATCTGCGGGGTCTGAATTGTCCACACACACTTTCTGTTTGGAGTTTCTTTTACATATCCCTCTTCATCAGAAAGTTTGACTGTATCTTTAGAAGGCATACCAATCACACATGCACCTGTTTCCTTCACTTTCTGCAGACCACGTTTAAGAATTTCTTCTGTCACAAAAGGTCTTGCACCGTCATGGATCAATACATATTCACAGTCTCTGCATTCACAAAGACCTGCATAGACAGAATCATAGCGTTCTTTTCCTCCCGGGATTACTGCCGATACCTTTGTAAATCCATATTTTTGCACGATTTCTTCTTTACAGTAGGAGATAGATTCCTCTCCTGTCACAAGAATAATATCCTGAATCAGCGGACTTTCCTGAAAACAGCGCAGGGAATAATACAGAACCGGGTATCCCTGTATCTCCAGGAACTGCTTCTGTACTTTACTGTGCATTCTTTTTCCCTGCCCTGCTGCCAGAACAATGGCCGTATTTCTTTCTGACATCTCAACGCTCTCCCAGTTTAAGATTCGGCACAGCATTCAGATCCCAGCCATGACGTGTACCTTTAATATATTCATAATAAGCAGCTACTCCGATCATTGCTGCATTGTCTGTACAGAAGATCGGTGACGGCCGATAAAAACTGTAATTATTTTTCTTACATGCTTCTTCCATTGCCGCTCTTAACGTTCCATTCGAAGCCACTCCGCCTGCAATTGCAATCTTAGTCATCCCATAATCTTTGGCTGCAAGCATTGTATGCTCCACCAGCACATCAACTACCGCTTTCTGGAAAGATGCTGCCAGATCTGCTCTGTTTATCTCTCCTCCGGTCATCTGCGCATGATTAATATAATTCAACACTGCTGATTTTACACCACTGAAGCTGAAATCGTACGGACAATCTCCAATTTTAGCTTTTGGAAACTCAATTGCATTGGGATTTCCCTCTTTAGAGAGCTTGTCTACCTTTGGTCCTCCCGGATATCCCAGTCCGATAGCTCTTGCAACTTTGTCAAAAGCTTCGCCTGCAGCATCATCACGGGTACGTCCCAGGATTTCAAATTCTCCATAATCCTTAACGATCACAAGGTGTGTATGTCCTCCTGACACGATCAGACATAAAAATGGAGGTTCAAGATCCGGATGTTCAATATAATTTGCTGACACATGGCCCTCAATATGGTGGACCCCTACCAGTGGAAGCTTCTTTGCATAAGCAATTGCCTTCGCCTCAGCAACGCCCACAAGAAGTGCACCTACAAGTCCCGGACCATAAGTGACACCAATTGCATCCAGATCATCAAGAGTTACATCTGCATCTGCCAGTGCCTGTTCAATTACCTGGTTAATCTTTTCAATATGTTTACGGGAAGCAATTTCTGGCACTACCCCACCGTATAAAGTATGAAGAGCGATCTGTGAAGAGATCACATTTGACAGAATAGTTCTTCCGTTTTTGACAACAGAAGCTGCAGTCTCATCACAGGAACTCTCAATTGCAAGAATTAATGTATCTTTCATTTTCTGTTCCTCATATATCCGACGGATAAGTCATCCGTTTTACTACTTGTTCATAATCAGTTTCAGTGACATATTATTCCTCAAAATTTAATTCCAGACTCTTTCCGTCTTTTCCCGGATATGCATTTGGAAAAATTTCACGAACTTTATCCATAAACTCATCCGGTCTGACCAGAGACGGACTGTAATGTGTCAGCCACATCTCCTTTACCCGGGCATCACGAGCCAAAACCGCCGCCTCGCGGAAAGTCATATGCTTGTATCCGCGTGCTTTGTCTGCTTTGTCATCTTCTCCGTACATTCCTTCACAGATAAACAGATCCGATTCCTTTGCATTTCGCAGGATAGATTCTGTTGGTCTGGTATCTGTTGTATAAGTAAGCCTGATTCCTTTTCTCGCAGGTCCAAGTACCATCTCCGGTGTATAGGTAATACCGTCTGCTTCGATGGTCTGCCCTTTCTGGAGCGGATTCCAGTATTTCAGTGGAATATCCTGCTCTTTCGCTCTCTCAGCCGAGAATTTTCCCTGGCGGAGAATCTCAAGGGTATAGCCATAACAGAGTACATTATGGTTCACTTTAAAAGCCGTAATACGATAGCCATTTAATTCAATGACCTGCTCCGGCTGTGTAATCTCAATAAATTTAATTTCAAACGGAAGCTCCGGTGCAATGACGCGAAGTGCATTGACCACTCTCTCCAGACCTTTGGGACCTACCAGAGTCAATGGTTCTGTGCGGTCTGCATTTCCCATAGTAAGAAGAAGTCCCGGAAGCCCGCTGATATGATCTCCATGATAATGAGTAAAGCAAATCACATCAATAGGTTTAAAGCTCCATCCCTTCTCCTTAATTGCTACCTGAGTACCTTCACCACAGTCAATGAGCAGACTGCTCCCGTTATATCTTGTCATAAGCGCAGTCAACCATCTGCGAGGCAGAGGCATCATTCCACCGGTTCCAACTAAACATACATCTAACATATATTCCCTCTATTTTCCAGCTTCCGGCAATTCCCTTAAAAGGTGTATGGTCCGGCTGCTGATTTTTTCTGCTTTCATTTCTTTTTCATTCGGGATGTCTGGTCATAAGCAGCGCATCCTCCACAGGATCACTGTAATATGCCTTACGTATTCCATCTCCGGTAAATCCCATACGTTCATAGAGACGAATTGCAGTCTCATTTCCCACACGTACTTCCAGATGGATTGTCGTAACCTCCCTCTCTGCTGCAAGGCGGATCAGGCTCTGCATCAGAAAAGCGCCAATTCCTTCTTTTTGTCTGTCCCTGCGCACAGCCACATTGGTAATATCTCCCTCATCCAGAACCATAAGAAGACCGCAGTAACCCAGAATCTTTTCTTTCTCTTCCACCACCAGAAACATGGCATCATCCCTGGTCAGAAAAGTAAAAAAACCTTCTTTTGTCCATGGCACATGAAAAAGATCCTGCTCAATCTCCATTACCTGATCCAGGTCATCCACAAGCATTTCCCGCAGGATCATATTTTTGTACCTGCCGGTTTCTGCTCTTTTTCTCTCTCTGCACGCTCACGCTCTGCCTGGGAAACGCGGAGATATTCCGGGATATGTTCCATAGCAGTCTCTGTGCGTCCTTCTTTATAATAAATACTGCCAAGAGCTGCCACTGCCGCTGCTCTCTGTTTATTTACATGAGCCGGTGCAAAAGAATACGGAACCTGCAGTTTCTCTGCGATCAGTTCACGAAATACAGGTACACCGTCTCCCAAAAATGTAGCCATCTCTCCTCTCTGATTCAGTTCTTCCAGCAGTTCTTCGATCGGTGCTGCCCACTGTTCTTTCAAAGTCATAAGCTGATGCTCTTCAAATCTGTAAATTCCTGTATATACCTGCTTTCTTCTGGCATCCATGATCGGACAGATCAATCCCTGTGCATCATAAAGATTATATGCCAGTGCATCTACTGTCGGTACTGCTACCAATGGTTTCTTCAGGGCAAGTCCCAGGCCTTTGGCTGTTGCCGAGCCGATACGGAGTCCTGTAAAGGATCCCGGTCCCGCTGCCACTGCAATAGCATCTACGGATTCCAGTTCCAGTTCCGTCATCTTCACAATCTCATCTAACATCGGAAGCAAAGTCTGAGAATGTGTTTTCTTATAATTTACAGTATACTCAGCCAGTAATGTATCATCTTCCACAACTGCTACAGATGCAACAATTCCTGAGCTGTCCAAAGCTAAAATTTTCATTTCTACCTCCTAACTGTTCTCCGGACCAATCACTGTAATCCTTCTATAATCAAAGCCTTTCTCCAGATCTTTCTCTATTGTTACTTTGATCAGCTTTTCCGGAAGGATTTCTTCGATCAGATCAGCCCATTCGATCAGACAGATTCCCTGTCCGAAGAAATAATCGTCATATCCGATTTCTTCCATTTCCTCAATGTCACCGATACGGTAAACATCAAAATGATATAAAGGAAGACGTCCGCTTTCGTATTCCTGAATGATCGTGAATGTCGGGCTGCAGATAGGCTCTGTGATTCCAAGCCCTGCCGCAACTCCCTGGGTAAATACGGTTTTTCCAACTCCAAGATCACCTGTCAGAGTATAAATCTGACCCGGTTTCGCATTCTCTCCGATCTTCTTTCCCACCTCAAATGTTTCCTGTGGTGTTTTTGTCTCTATAATCATCTTTTCCACCTTTTTCTTGCAGAATTGTTCTTTGCATATTATAATAGAGCGAACAGCGAAATACAATACTTTTTGAAAAGGAGACTTGAAACTATGGCAAATCCGATAGTTACAATTACCATGGATAATGGCGATGTGATGAAAGCAGAATTATATCCTGAGATTGCACCGAATACAGTTAATAACTTTATCAGTCTTGTAAAAAAAGGCTTCTATGACGGACTTATTTTCCATCGTGTGATCAACGGTTTCATGATCCAGGGAGGATGCCCGGACGGAACAGGTATGGGCGGTCCGGGATACAGCATTAAGGGTGAATTCACTCAGAACAGATTTAAAAATGATCTGAAACATACTGCAGGTGTTCTTTCCATGGCACGCGCCATGCATCCAAACTCAGCAGGAAGCCAGTTCTTTATCATGCACAAAGATGCTCCGCATCTTGACGGTGCTTATGCTGCATTCGGCAAGATCACTGAAGGAATGGATGTTGTAAACCGTATTGCAGAAGAAGATACCGATTACAGCGACCGTCCGCTTGACGAGCAGAAAATCAAATCCATGACAGTAGAAACTTTCGGTGTTGATTATCCGGAACCGGAGAAATGCTGATTCGCTGACTGTTTATGCCCCATGCAGTTTTCAGGCTGCATGGGGCATATTTTATCAGTCCGTAAATACTTTCACTTCACCGTCAATCACTGAATAGTAAAGATCTTTCTCTTTCTTCATCTTCGCTCTTCCATTTGTTCCCTCGGTGATTGCTTTTTCTACAAATGCAATCTGATCCGCCGGAACCAGCAAATGCAGAACTACCCTGTCAGTGTATTCAGAATCAAGGATCGGTAATTTCTGTTCTCCGGCAATATACTGGATCTTGCCTATCCCGGTATAATCCGTAACTACTTCCATAGAAATTCCGTAGGTTTTCTCAATCACTGTGCTGGCGGCAAGACCTTCCTGCAGACTCCTGGAATATGCTCTGACAAGACCTCCTGTTCCAAGAAGTATCCCTCCAAAATATCTGGTAACTACTGCTGCCACATTATAAATATCTTCCCCCAGGATTACATCCAGCATTGGTCTTCCCGCAGTGCCTGACGGCTCACCATCGTCACTGCATCTGGTATATTCCCTGTTCTTTCCCACCGAATATACATAGCAGTTATGTCTGGCATCCCAATATTTCTTCTTCATTTCCTCTATAAAGGCCAGTGCCTCCTCTTCGGTCTGTACAGGACGCACTGTAGCAATAAATCTGGATTTCTTTTCCACGATCTCGCCTTCCCCGCCCTCGTAAACTGTCTTATATTTCTCAAGCATGTCTCATACTCCTCTTTCCGTTCTCTTATTGACTCAGTGTACCATGAATTACAAAAATGTGCCAGCACAGTGTATACTAATCCTGTAAAAAAACACAATAACCATTAAAAAGATCCAAAAGCAATTGTGAATTTTTATTTTTCTGCTTTATTTACTTATTCTTATTTGATATAATAGAACGGATTATAAAGGAGGTTTAACATGAACTACGGTAAAAAGTCGACTGCAAAGAAACGGACGGCACTGATCTCCCGTTCTTCCATGATGGGAAAGCGCGCCAGAGTTTCTTTCATCAGAGTCCTGTTCGTATCACTGATAGCACTCTGCATCGCAGTAACCTGTCTGGGTGTGGGGTCATTCAGGGGTGTAATTGATACTGCTCCTGATGTTGATGATATTGATATTATGCCACTGGGCTATGCAACCTTTCTCTACGATGATGCAGGGAATCAGATCCGTAAACTGGCTGCTCCGGATTCCAACCGACTGCCTGTCACTCTCGATCAGATACCTGTTGATCTGCAGCATGCAGTTGTCGCAATTGAGGATGAACGTTTCTATGAACATAACGGTATTGACGTAAAAGGTATTCTTCGTGCCGGAATGAAAGCTCTCACTACCGGAGATTTCTCAGAAGGTGCCAGTACGATCACACAGCAGCTTCTTAAGAATAACGTATTTACCAACTGGACCAGTGAATCTACTCAGCTGGAAAGATTTACGCGAAAAATCCAGGAACAGTACCTTGCTGTCCAGGTTGAGAAAAAAACTGATAAAGACACCATTCTTGAGAATTACCTGAACACAATTAACCTGGGTGCCGGTTCCTACGGTGTACAGGCTGCCGCACGACAGTATTTTGACAAGGATATATGGGATCTGAATCTTTCTGAATGTGCAACTCTGGCAGGTATCACACAGAACCCGACGAAATTTAACCCGATCATCAATCCTGACAGCAACAGGAAGAGACGCAAGGAAGTTCTCCAGCATATGCTGGATCAGAACTATATTACTCAGGATCAGTATGATGAAGCTCTTGCAGATGATGTTTATTCCCGTATCCAGGCCGCTCAGGAAAAGAACTCCAGCACTGAGAATACTGTTTACACATATTTTGAAGATGAACTGACAGATCAGATCATCAACGACCTGATGAATATCAAAGGTTACACCAAAAAACAGGCAACCAATCTTCTCTACAGCGGCGGACTTAAAGTATATACAACACAGGATTCCAAGATCCAGAATATCCTGGATGAGGAATATGCAGATCCTTCCAATTATCCGGACACTGTCCAGTATGAACTTGACTATGCCCTGACGGTTACCGATCCTGATGGAAATCAGGTAAACTACAGTAAGGAAATGCTGCAGCTTTATTTTCAGAATGAGGATCCCGATTTCGATCTTCTGTTCGATTCCCCGGAAGATGGACAGACTTATGTAGACAAATATAAGGCAAGCATACTCGCCAACGGAAGTAAAGTTCTTGCAGAGCGTGTCAATTTCGCACCTCAGCCACAGTCTTCCATGAGTGTGATCGACCAGCATACCGGCTATGTAAAAGCTCTGATCGGTGGTCGTGGAGAGAAAACGGCAAGTCTTACACTGAACCGGGCAACGGACACTACCAGACAGCCTGGTTCTACCTTTAAAATCGTGTCCACTTATGCACCTGCTTTAAATGAAAAAGGCATGACTCTTGCAACAACATTTGAAGACGAACCTTATGAATATCCGGATGGTTCCCCTGTAAACAACGCAACCCGTTCTTACAACGGAACAACCACGATCCGTACTGCGATCCAGAATTCCATTAACGTTGTAGCCGTCAAGTGTCTGGAAAAAGTAACTCCTGATCTTGGATTGAAATATCTGGACAACTTTGGTTTTACAACCCTTGCTCATGGAACAGAGGCTGACAAAGATGCCAATGGTAATGTATGGAGCGATGCAAACCTTGCCACTGCGCTTGGCGGCATCACCCGCGGTGTCACAAATGTTGAACTGTGTGCATCCTATGCAGCCATCGCAAACGGTGGAAACTACATCAAACCGATTTATTATACAAAAATCCTGGATCACAATGGAAACGTCCTGATCGAGAATACTGCTGCCGAACGTTCCGTAATCAAAGAAAGTACTGCTTTTCTTCTCACCAGTGCAATGGAGGATGTTGTAAAACAGGGTACAGGTACAGCCTGCCAGCTTGACAATATGCCTGTTGCCGGAAAAACAGGTACAACCGAAGCCTATAACGACTTGTGGTTTGTGGGTTATACACCATATTATACATGCGCAGTATGGTCCGGTTATGACAACAATGAGAAATTACCCGATTATGCGCGTAACTTCCACAAAGCTTTATGGAAAAAGGTTATGACTCGTATCCATGAGGGACTTCCTTCCAAAGAATTCGAGAAGCCTGCAAGTGTAGAAAAGTTAAGTGTCTGCGAGGAAACCGGACTTCTTCCAAGAGCCGGCTGTCCGGTGATCACTGAATACTTTGACGTAGGTACCATGCCTACTGAATACTGTGACCAGCATTTCTATGACAGTGATGATTATGACTATAATTATGATACAGATTCCTCTGATCAGACTGACAACACCACTGACACTGATAACAGCGAAAGCTCTGATAATGGAGATACCGACAACAGTGGTGACAGTAACAATACTGATGACAACGGTAACAGCGGTGACGATGGTACTGATAATACCGGCGGAAACGATGACAACGGTAACGGTAACGAGGATGATTCCTCTTATCAGGTCGACTATTATTAATGCAAAAATACCGGTACAGGAGCACCTCCGAATGATGTTCCTGTACTGCAAAAAATCCACAGTCCTGTCAACTCAGGACTGTGGATTTTTTATATATTTTCAAAATTGATTCTCAGATATTATACTTCTTTAATAACCATACGCGCAGATCCGTAAATACCTGCATCATTTCCGAGAGTTGCAAGAATGATCGGTGTTTTCTTGCATGCTGTAAAAGCATATTTCTCATAGTATTTCTGAATACAGTCGATCAATGGCTGTCCGGATCTGTCACACATGCAAACATGGCAAGTGTTCCACCAAGCATTTCTCCTACCTGTGCCATAACATCGCAGGCTACTTTGTCGCCCTCTTTAAAAGCATCCAGAACATTCTTTGCTGAAAGTTTTGTAAATTTGCGAAGAACAGTCTGCTCATCTGTAGCAGCCAGAGTTCTCTGTGCCACGCGAACGATACCTGTTGCAGACGCATACTGCTCCAGACATCCACAGTTACCACAGTTGCAGGCTTCCTTTTCTTCATGGTTAACTGCTGCATGACCGATTTCTCCACCTGCACCATGAGCACCGCCAACAATCTTTCCATCAACGATGATGCCACCGCCGACACCTGTTCCAAGAGTTACAAGAATAACGTTCTTAGCTCCTGCTGCTGCGCCTTTCCATGCTTCGCCAAGTGCTGCTACATTGGCATCGTTTCCTGCTTTGGACGGAAGTCCTGTCAGTTCTGTCAGTTCCTTAGTAACTTCTTTAAAGCCCCAGAAAAGGTTTACCGCACATGGCACTTCCCCTCTCTCATTAACAGGTCCCGGTACCCCGATTCCCACACCGTCGATTTCTTCTTTATCCAGCTTACGCTCTGCGATCTTGTCAAGGATTGTCTTTGCAATATCCGGCAGGATTGCTTCTCCACTGTTCTCCTTACGTGTAGGAATTTCCCATTTCTCAACTAAGACTCCGTCTGTCTGAAAGAGTCCACATTTTACAGATGTACCACCAACGTCAATTCCAAAACAATACTTTCCCATAATATCTGATATCCTCCAAATTACTTTAAATTATTTTTCTTCACGTTTCTTTGCAAGGTTTGCCTGAACACGTTTGTACAGCTCTTCCGCTGCATTGTATCCCATCTTCTTCTGTCTGTGGTTAACTGCCGCAGATTCAACGATAATAGCCAGATTACGTCCCGGACGGATAGGCAGAGAATGGCATACAATCTTATTTCCAAGATACTCTGTATATTCCTCATGCAGGCCGAGACGGTCATATTCTTTGTCTCTGTCCCACTCTTCCAGTTTGATAACCAGATCCACAGACTGTGTATCCTTAACGCTCTCAACACCAAACAGAGTTTTGACATCGATAATACCAATACCACGAAGTTCAATGAAATGTCTTGTGATATCCGGTGCCGAACCCACCAGCGTCACATCACTGACTTTACGAAGTTCTACAACATCATCACTGACAAGACGATGTCCTCGTTTGATCAGTTCCAGCGCAGCCTCACTCTTGCCAATTCCGCTCTCACCTGTGATCAGGACACCTTCACCATATACATCCACAAGCACACCATGGATGGAAATACATGGTGCCAGCTGTACACCCAGCCAGCGGATAATCTCAGCCATAAAACTGGAAGTTGTACGCTCTGTCACGAAAGTCGGAACATTATATTTAACTGCCAGATCGATCATATCCTGTGATGGTCTTGTCATTGTACTGAAAATTACACAGGGAATCTTGCTGGAAATAAATCTTTCATATTTAAATTTTCGTTCCTCATCACTGAGCTGCATCAGATAAGTATACTCTACATATCCGATAATCTGTACCCGTTCATTTGCAAAATGCTCCAGATATCCTGTCAGCTGCAATGCCGGTCTGTTGATCTCCGCTGTCTTGATCACAATCTCAGACAGATCAATTTCAGGAGTCAGGTTGTGAAGTCCCAGTTCCTGAACTAATTTTGTCAACTGTACACCCTTCATTTATTTCTCCTTTTCAGTTCAAAATCTGAAAGCCCGGTCTGTCCGCTATCTCAAAACCTGTTCATACAGACATAACTCATTTATAGCTGTCGTCCGAAACTTTCATAGTAAATTTCACGTCTTTTTTATTATATCACATCACTATATACAACTTCAATTACAAAAAGCAAGAGTCTTTGGGTAATATGTAGAAGAACCCAGGAATATTTTTACATATTTTATATTTTTTTCTCACCAGTGTGCCGTAAATAACTATACCAATCGCGTAGGATGCGGATTCGAGTGTGCTGGTATAAAAACGCAGGCGTAGCGGGCTACGCTGAGGCTTTTAGACCTGTGCAATCGGATTCGCAGACAAGTGAGTGGTATAGTTATTTCGAAAACGATGTACTAGCTCCATGAAAAAATTCATAGACTTTCTGTGCACTTCCTGCATTCATGCTTTCTGTCTCTGTAAGTTCTTCCAGTGATGCATCTCTGATATTCTCAACAGACTTAAATTTCCGCATCAATGCTTTCCGCCTGGTTTCACCGATACCAGGGATATCATCCAACAGGGAATGCACCTGTTCTTTACTTCTCAGAGATCGGTGAAATTCAATGGCAAAACGGTGCGCCTCATCCTGGATTCTGGTGATCAGGCGGAAGCCTTCACTGTCTGTATCAATGGGAATTTCAAGATTATTGTAATACAGTCCTCTGGTTCTGTGATGGTCATCCTTGACCATACCACAGACAGGAATCTCTATTCCCAGAATTTCCAGGACTTTTAACGCAATATTCACCTGTCCTCTTCCACCATCCATCAGGATCAGATCCGGCATAATAGAAAAGCTGTCAAACTCATCTTTTCCCTCATGAGTAAATCGTCTGGTAAGTACTTCTTCCATGCTTGCATAATCGTTCGGTCCCTGAACCCACTTTATTTTAAATTTGCGGTAATCACTGCGCTTTGGCTTTCCTTTCTCATAGACAACCATGGAACCTACAGATTCAAAACCACTGATATTGGAGATATCATAAGCCTCCATACGCCTGATTCCCGACAGTCCAAGCCACTCTTCCACTTCATGAACTGCTCCGATGGTTCTTCCTTCTTCACGTTTGATACGCTCTCTGTCTTTATCCAGAACCATCTTTGCATTCTCTTCTGCCAGCTCTACCAGCTTCTCTTTCGTACCTTTCTTCGGTACCCTGATATAGACTCGCTGCTTTCTTCGATCTGTAAGCCATTCCTCTATGATCTTGGCATCTTCGATTTCTTTTTGCAGCATGATCTCACGTGGGATAAACGGAGTTCCGGCATAAAATTGCTTCATAAAGCTGGATAATACCTGAGCCTTTGTATCGCCACGCGCCACACGCAGATAGAAATGCTCCCGCCCGATCAGTTTGCCTCCCCGGACAAAGAATACCTGTACAACAGCATCCTGCTCCCGCAGATCAAGGCTTTCATCCATGGCAACTGCGATGATATCCTTATCTTCCTCTCCGTAACCTGTAATTTTCTGACGTTCTCCGATCTTCTGGATACTGCGGATCAGATCCCGGTATTCCATGGCATCCTCGAAACGCATTTCTTCGGAAGCTGCCATCATTTTGTCGGTAAGCATATCAATCGTATCCTTAAAGTCTCCATTGAGAAATTTCAACAGTTCTGCGATATTTTTCTTATATTCTTCTGAACTCACATAGCCCTGGCATGGCGCACTGCATTGTTTCATGTGATAGTACAGACATGGACGGTCCTTCCCACAATCTCTTGGCAATACCCGATTACAGGATCGCACCTTATAAAGTTTTCGCACAAGCTCGATCACATCTTTTACAGCCCCGGCACTTGTATATGGTCCGAAATATTTCGCCTTGTCTTTCTTCATTCTTCTGGCAAAAAGAACTCTGGGATATTCCTCATTTACTGTGACTTTGATAAACGGATAACTCTTATCATCTTTGAGCATGGTATTATATTTCGGTCTGTGCTCCTTGATCAGATTACACTCCAGCACAAGGGCTTCCAGTTCCGAATCTGTGATAATATACTCAAATCTGGTGATATGGGTAACCATCTGTTCAATCTTTGCGCCCTTATTTCTGCTGCTCTGGAAATATTGACGCACCCTGTTTTTCAGACTGACGGCTTTTCCAACATAGATGATCTCGTCCTTCTCCCCATGCATAATATAAACCCCCGGCTTACCCGGAAGTTTTTTCAGTTCTTCTTCTATCTGAAACATAAACTCTCCTCTATACAAAAAATCCTGCCCTGAACGCTTTTCGTATCCATGAGATATTACAGCGTAATTTCCTGTGATACGAAAACAGAGCCGGAAATTATTTCATTTCCGACTCTGTTATTGTATCACTGAATCTCTGGCTTATCCAGCGTTACTGTATTCTGTTTTTCCTCTGGAATTACCAGATCATCCAGATTTTCCGGAATCTCGATTCCACGCTCTGCCGCATGGAAAATCTTCATAAATTCCTTACCTGTAATGGTTTCCCTGCGGATCAGGTAAGCAGCAATCTTATCAAGTGCTTCTCTGTGGCTGCCGATCAGTCTCTTGGCTTCCTCATAAGAATTATGGAGAAGTACCATTACCTCATGGTCAACCTCTGTGGCAGTGTCATCGCCACAGTTTAACACTGTTCTTCCGCTGAGATACTGATTCTCCTGTGTAGCCAGACCCATAAGTCCGAACTTGTCGGACATACCGTACTGTGCAATCATGGCTCTTGCCACCTTGGTAGCCTGCTCAATATCATTGGCTGCCCCGGTTGTGACAGTATCAAATACCAGTTCCTCTGCTGCGCGTCCGCCAAGATATCCCACAAGCATTGCTTCCAGTTCCTTCTTTGTATTGAGATATTTCTCCTCCTCGGGTACCTGCATTACATAACCAAGTGCCCCCATTGTTCTCGGCACAATAGTAATCTTCTGTACAGGCTCTGCATCTTTCTGCAGGGCGCTTACCAGTGCATGTCCTACCTCATGATAGGATACAATCCTGCGCTCCTGTGCACTGAGGATCCTGTCCTTCTTCTCTTTACCTACCAGAACTACTTCAACAGCTTCGAGAAGATCTTTCTGGGATACTGCACTGCGTCCACTCTTAACAGCAAGGATAGCAGCCTCGTTGATCATATTAGCCAGATCCGAACCCACTGCCCCGGAAGTTGCAAGTGCAATGTTCTCAAAATCAACAGTCTCATCCAGATGTACATTTCTTGCATGAACCTTCAGGATCTCGATTCTTCCCTTCAGATCCGGTCTGTCCACAATGACACGTCTGTCAAAACGTCCCGGACGAAGAAGTGCCGGATCAAGAACCTCCGGACGGTTAGTAGCAGCCAGGATCAGAAGTCCCTTTGAAGTGTCAAATCCGTCCATTTCCGCAAGAAGCTGGTTCAGGGTCTGCTCACGCTCATCATTGCCGCCGCCATAATGAGAATCTCGGCTCTTTCCGATTGCATCAATCTCATCAATAAAAATGATACATGGTGCATTCTTCTTTGCTTCCTCAAAGAGATCGCGGACACGTGATGCACCCACACCTACAAACATCTCCACAAACTCAGAACCTGACAGAGAGAAAAACGGCACATGTGCCTCTCCTGCTACTGCCTTTGCCAGAAGTGTTTTACCGGTTCCCGGAGGTCCTACAAGCAAAGCTCCTTTCGGCAGCTTCGCTCCGATCTTCACGTATTTCTGCGGATCTTCGAGAAATCCTACGACTTCCTGAAGCGATTCTTTTGCTTCATCCTGTCCGGCAACATCCTGGAAGGTCACACCGGTTTCCTTCTCGCCGTAAACTTTTGCCTTGCTCTTGCCGACACCCATGACTCCGCCGCCTGATCCCATACGACGCATGAAAAAGTAGAAAATAAATCCGATCATAACCAGCGGCAGAACATTTGCCACGATATTTAAGATCAGGTAAGAAGAATTGTCCGGTACAGTTTTGGTACACTGTACGCCTGCCTTGAGCAGTCGGTCTGTCAGTGTCGGATCGTCCATGATCCCTGTATAACAGGTGATCTTCACACCCGGTATTGGCTGATTTTTCAGGTTGATGTCGATTCGATTGGAACCGATCTCTACAGATTCGACCTCTCCGCGGTCAACCATGTTAATAAACTGATTATAAGTGATCTCACGCTCGGTTGTATCTTTTACCATGCTGGTAACGATATTCGTGGCAAGCATCACAATCAAAGTAATCACCAGAAAAACCAGAATGCTTTTGCCCATTGTTCTTATTGCGACCATTGTCCGGCTGTTTTTGTCCACCCGGTCCCTGTGGTCTGCCAGGACCGCCGCCCTGCATCTGATTGTTGTCCATTTTTGTCCTCCTCATATGCAAACTCCAACTTATCCCATTATAAGTACAGTTTCAGAAGAAATCAATATATAGATTGTGAAAAAAAGCTCACAATTATGAATCTTTT
>ENA-OROE01001430-OROE01001430.1-human-gut-metagenome-genome-assembly--contig:-NODE-1430-length-15281-cov-4.310784_pt1 | contig 15281 bp, 8 predicted proteins | sample MGYA00242126_ERZ509044 | MGnify/ENA primary metagenome ERZ509044 (study PRJEB26280, sample SAMEA2338716) | human gut metagenome | biome: human gut; feature: human-associated habitat; material: faeces... | reverse complement strand
TACTCGCATGAGCCGATGCCACTATACGTGTGAGCCTGCGCCACTACTGGTGCGAAATCGGCCCATTTATACTACTTTTCCATGATATAATTGACAATCCAACTACCCACTTCTTTCGTTCCATATTTCGCTCCACCTTCCACTTGGATTTCCGGCGTACGGACATTCGCGTCGAGGGAAGCGTCTACGGCTTCACGGATCAAGGCTCCCTCTTCTTTGAGGTCGAAATACTCGAATAACATCGCTACTGAAAGAATTTGCGCCAAGGGGTTCGCAATATTCAGCCCTTTCGCCTGCGGCCAAGAGCCATGAATCGGCTCGAAAACCGGTGTGCTCTCTCCGGTTGAAGCGGAAGGCAGCAAGCCCATAGAGCCGCTGATGCAAGAACCCTCATCCGTCAAGATATCACCAAACGTATTCTCGGTTACCATCACGTCGAAGAATTTCGGCTCTTGGATCATACGCATAGCGGCGTTGTCCACATACATATAGTCTGTCGTTACTTCCGGATAGCTAGGAGCCATCTCTTGAGCGATCTGGCGCCATAGACGGGAAGAGGCAAGTACGTTCGCCTTGTCAACAACCGTCAGGTGCTTATTCCGTTTCATCGCATACTCGAAGCCCACTTTCAAGATACGCTCGATTTCCGGGCGGGTATACATATTCGTATCGTATGCCTTATCGTTGTCTTGATATTTCTCACCGAAATACATACCACCGGTCAACTCACGGATACATAAGAAATCCGCGCCATCCACCAATTCGGCACGCAACGGCGATTTATGCAATAGGCATTTGAAGGTCTGCACCGGACGGATATTAGCGAACAGGCCCAACTTCTTACGCATCGCCAAAAGACCTTGCTCCGGACGTACTTTCGCTGTCGGATCATTATCAAACTTAGGATCGCCCACGGCCGAGAAAAGAACAGCGTCGGCATCCTTACAAATCCGATAGGTCTCCTCCGGGAAAGGATCGCCTACCTTATCGATCGCGTCAGCGCCACAAAGGGCATACTCATAGTGAACCTCATGTCCGAATTTCTCACAAACGGCACTCATTACTTCCACGCCTTGCACGGAAATCTCTGGTCCGATCCCGTCTCCGGGAAGTACTGCTATATTCAGTTTCATCGTAAATGTTTGTTATTATTCTCTGTTAAAATGTACATACTTAGGCTCCGTGGGGAAATACGTGTCATCATCCCACAGGGTACTTGTAATCATCAAGTCGGCGCTATAACGGTTACAAGCGATAGGTACGTTATGAACACGGCACTGGCGAAGCAACATCTGGATGTCGGCCTCGTGCGGTTGCGGATTCAAGTCGTCTATCAAAAAGACCGCCAAATCGATCTCCTTACGGACAACCATAGCGGCAATCTCAGCATCGCCTCCCATCGGACCGGAATGCATGCAAGCAATATCCGCGTTCACCCCTTTTTCCTCGAGAGCTTTACGAACCAAATTTCCGGTCGTACCCGTACAAACAATATGGTGGTGAGACAAGAACTCAGCGTTATGTACCGCCCATTCTACCATTTCCGCCTTACGATTGTCGTGCGCTACAAGCGCGATAGTCAACTTTTTCATACCCTTTACCTTTTTAATTATTAATCCTCTATCTTGTTCAGCATCTTCAATGTCGCCTTGATCGCCGCCTCAGTCTGATCAGCGTCCAGACCACGAGTCTTGAAATCGACCCCGGCATAATTCCAGCTGATGACCGTCTGCACGAACGCATCCGTACGTCCTCCCGGCGGGATGGATACCGAATAGTTCGTCAACATCGGGAACGGGCGGTTCAAACGGGAATAAATCCGGCGTAGGGCACGAACGAAAGCGTCGTATTGGCCATCACCGGAAGCCGATTCCTCGTAAGCCTCGCCATTGATCTCGATCTTCAAGGTAGCCACCGGTTTCAGCCCTTGGGCCAAGGATAAGGAATAGTTCAAGATCCGTATTTTCTGATCCTCCAGCGCATTATCATGATGAAGCACATCGCTGATAATATAAGGAAGATCCTCCGGGGTAACCATTTCTTTCTTATCCCCTAACTCAATGATCCGTTCCGTAACCTTACGCATCGAGCCCTCATCCATGTCGATACCGAGCGCTTCCAGATTCTTGCGGATATTCGCTTTTCCGGAGGTCTTGCCCAAGGCGTACTCGCGAACCCGTCCGAAACGCTCAGGAAGCAGGTCGTTGCAATACAGGTTGTTCTTGCTATCACCGTCCGCATGGACACCGGCGCATTGCGTAAACACATGCTCTCCGATAATCGGCTTATTGGGCGGGATATGCACCCCCGAATAGGTCTCGACCAAACGACTGGCCTTGTTTATCTTTTCCTCCCTCAAGTTCGTCTCCTCTCCCAACTGATCCTTGATGACGGCAAGGACGCTGCTCAATGGAGCATTACCCGCACGCTCTCCCAAACCGTTCACGGTCGTATGGATTCCCTTGATACCCGCACGGATGGCGGAATATACATTCGCTACGGCAAGATCATAGTCGTTATGCGCATGGAAGTCAAACCGTAAATCAGGGTAACGGTCCACCATCATCTTGCAATACTCGTAGGTATTTCCGGGATTCAAGACTCCCAAGGTATCCGGGAGCATGAAACGGCAGATCGGAAGTCCTTTCAACGCATCGATTACCAAGAATACGTAATCCGGGGAATGCTTGATACCGTTCGACCAGTCCTCCAAATAGATATTCACGTCGATCTTCCGTTTCGCCGCTTCCAATACGACCGTACGAATATCGTCAACGTGTTGCTCGGGAGTCTTTCGAAGCTGTTCGGTGACATGCTTATAAGAGCCCTTGCAAAGCAAGTTCACGACACGGCAACCTGCGGATTCAATCCAGTCGAGAGAGACCGTACCATCCACGAAACCCAAGACCTCCAATTTGTCTAGGTTTCCGGAACGGGCGGCCCAAGCGGCTACACGCTTCACGGCCTCAAACTCTCCGTCCGACACACGGGCGGAGGCGATCTCCACCCGGTTCACGCCTAAGTCGTTCAGCAGCACTTGCGCTATGCTAAGCTTCTCGTGAGCGGCGAAGGAGACGCCCGAAGTTTGCTCCCCATCTCTGAGGGTTGTATCCATTATTTCTATCATAATCAGCGTGCTGCCTCGAAGGCTTCTATCTTTGATTTATTTGCCAGTAAATAGTCGATATCGTCCAATCCGTTGATCAGGCAATCCTTTTTATAGGCGTTGATCTCGAAATGCTCGCTTTTGCCCGTAGCCTTGTTCGTGATCGTTTGCTCCGGTAGATTTACCTCGACCTCAGTTTTCGGGTCCTTGTAAATCGAATCGAACAATTCAGCGAGGAACTCTTCAGTCACAACAACCGGCAGCACGAAGTTGTTCAACTCGTTGTTTTTATGGATATCGGCGAAGAAACTGGAGACCACGACACGGAAACCGTAATCGGCGATCGCCCAAGCCGCATGCTCACGGCTGGAACCGGAACCGAAGTTCTTTCCCGCTACCAATATCTTTCCGCTATACGTAGGATCGTTCAAGACGAATGATTCGATCTTATTACCTTCCTTATCATATCGCCAATCCCGGAATAAGTTCTCGCCGAACCCTTCTTTGGTAGTCGCTTTCAGAAAGCGGGCTGGGATAATCTGGTCGGTATCCACGTTCTCTAAAGGAAGAGGTACGCAAGTGCTTGTGATTATATTGAATTTTGTTTTCATCTTATGCTACTTTATTAGATTAGTCTTTACATCAGTTCTCTCGGGTCCGTGATCTTACCTGTCACAGCGGCGGCGGCCACAAGCGGCCCCGCTAAGATGGTGCGCGCACCCGGTCCTTGGCGGCCCTCGAAATTACGGTTGGAAGTGGAGACCGCATATTTACCCGCCGGAACCTTATCCTCATTCATCGCCAGACAAGCGGAACATCCCGGTTGACGAAGGACGAAGCCGGCCTCGGCCAAAACCTTGTCGATCCCCTCGGCACGAATCTCCCGCTCTACCTGCCAACTGCCGGGAACCAGCCAAACCGTTACATCATCCGCTTTCTTCTTTCCTTTCACCAAAGAGGCGAAAGCACGGAAATCCTCGATACGGCCATTCGTACAGCTACCTAAAAAGACATAATCCACTTTCTTACCCAACATAGACTCGCCTGCCTTGAAGCCCATATAATCCAAAGACTTCTTATAAGAAATACGGCCTGCCTCGGGCACGCTTTCTAAGGAGGGGATATCTTTGCTGATACTCATACCCATGCCCGGGTTCGTACCGTACGTAACCATCGGGTCGATATCCTCGGCGTGAAAAACGATCTCCTTATCGAACTTAGCGTCCGGATCACTATATAGCTGACGCCACTCGCTCACCTTCCGCTCCCATTCCTCGCCTCTTGGGGCAAACTCACGGTCTTTCAAATAATCGAAAGTAACATCATCCGGAGCGATCATACCGCCACGGGCACCCATCTCGATAGAAAGGTTACAGATCGTCAGACGTTCCTCCATGGTCGTATTACGAATCGCCTCGCCAGCGTACTCTACGAAATAGCCCGTAGCACCGCTGGTACTCATCTTACTAATAATGTATAAAGCAAAGTCCTTCGCCGTAACGCCCGGTTTGCGTACACCATCGATCGTGATACGCATCGTTTTCGGCTTACGCTGCATGATACATTGGGTAGCCAAGGTCATCTCCACCTCGCTCGTACCGATACCGAAGGCGATAGCGCCCATGGCACCGTGCGTAGAAGTATGGGAGTCGCCACAAACGATCGTCATACCCGGCTGCGTCAAGCCTGTCTCCGGACCTACCACATGGATGATACCATTCTTCGGATGTTGAAGACCGTAATACGTCAAGCCGAAATACTTCGCGTTCTCTTCCAAGGTATCCACTTGATTCTTGGATATAGGGTCCTCGATAGGCTTATCTTGGTTCAATGTCGGGATATTGTGGTCCGGCATACAAGTGATTTGCGCAGGACGGAAGGGCTTCAATCCACGTACACGTAATCCGGCGAAAGCCTGCGGGCTAGTCACCTCATGACAATACAGACGGTCGATATACAATTGTATGGTTCCGTCGGGCAACGTGTCCACCACGTGTTTGTCCCAGATTTTCTCAAATAATGTCTTGCTCATTGTCTTGTCTATTTTTAGTCTACTATAAACTTATTGATGGCGTCCACGAAAGCCTCCACGGAAGCAGCGATAATATCGGTATTCGCAGAGAACCCATAATAGGTAGCCCCGTTATACTCTACCTGCATATGCACCTTGCCCGTATCATCGCTACCTTTATTAATGGCTTGGATCAAGAATTCCTGAATCGTCATGTCACTATTACTAATGGCTTTTTTCACCGCCTTGATACCCGCGTCAACCGGACCGTTACCAGCTGCGGCCTCATATCTTCTTACTCCCGACAAATTTAAACAAATACTTGCGACTGATTGTACTCCAACACCACTAGTTACCTGTAAATATTCCAATTTAATACGGTGGGTGGCCGTACGATCCTTCCCGACCAACATCAAAACATCATCATCATTAATATCTTTCTTACGATCGGCCAGTTTCAAGAACTCATCGTACACCTTGTCCAATTTCTCCTGCTCCAGATCCACACCTAAAACATGCAGGCGATGCTTCAACGCCGCACGACCGCTACGAGCAGTCAATACGATCGCATTATCATCAATACCCACATCCTTCGGATCGATGATCTCGTAGGTTTGCGCATTCTTCAAAACGCCATCTTGATGGATACCGGAGGAGTGAGCGAACGCATTACGTCCGACAATAGCCTTATTCGGTTGTACCGGCATATTCATCAAGCTAGAAACCATACGGCTCGTACTATAGATCTTATTCGTCGTGATATTGGTGATGATATCACGTTCTTTATGGCTCTTGAAAACCATGGCGACTTCTTCCAATGACGTGTTACCCGCACGCTCACCGATGCCGTTTATGGTTACCTCCACCTGACGGGCTCCGTTCAACACGCCTTGTACGGTATTCGCGGTAGCCATGCCCAAGTCATTATGGCAATGGGTGGACAAGATCGCGTTATGTACGCCATCCACATGTTCCATCAGATACTTAATCTTCGCCCCGTACTCATCCGGCAAGCAATATCCTGTCGTATCCGGGATATTCACTACGGTAGCCCCGGCCTTGATCACGGCCTCCACGACACGGGCTAGATATTCATTATCCGTACGCCCGGCATCCTCACAGTAGAATTCTACGTCCTCCACGTACTTTTTAGCGTATTTCGTGGCGGCGATCGCACGCTCTATAATCTCCTCTCTCGTGGAGTTAAACTTGTATTTGATATGAGAATCAGAAGTACCGATACCCGTATGAATACGTCCTCGCTTAGCGAATTTCAACGCCTCAGCTGCCACGTCGATATCTTTCTCCACCGCACGGGTCAAGGCACAGATGGTCGGCCAAGTCACGGCCTTTGAGATCTCAACCACACTCTTAAAATCCCCAGGACTGGAGACAGGGAAACCAGCCTCGATCACATCAACACCTAGCTGTTCCAACGCCTTAGCTACTTGAATCTTTTCCACTGTATTCAACTGGCATCCCGGAACCTGTTCACCATCACGTAAGGTGGTGTCGAAAATAAATAATCTGTCTGACATAATCTTATATTCTTAATTTACTAATATCCTATACTAACTAAAAAAGCCTCTCTCACAAGGAAGTGAGAAAGGCTCTTTCATATATCGTAATGCTCGCAAAGCATACAGTCTCACTTCCTATCCCGTTCCCAGAGTAGAATAATGTTTAGAGAAATAATGAGACTATTTTGCAAGTTGCGTGTCATTGTTCTTGTCTTTATTGTTTTTGTTTCAACGTTGCAAAGATACGGCCTTTTTCGAGACCAGCAAATATAATCCGAAGTTTTTTACTTATTATTTATTATAAACCGTAAGCCAAACGATCGTATACCTTACGAAATAACACTACCCATCGTAAGGTTGTTACGATGGGCAGTATAAGGTGTTTACAATGCCCATCATAAGCACCTTACGATGGGCAGTGGCAGAATCAGCGAACCACGACTTTCCGTACAAACGAATCGCCGAAGGCCTCGCAGCGGACGAAGTAGACTCCGGCATGCCCTACCGGGATCTCAGCCTTGCCAAGAATCGAACCTTCGTAAAGAACGATGCCGGACACATCGACTACCTTCAAGGCTACCTGCTGAGGCATATTCACGAAGATAGATTGATTGGCTGTATACAGGCTCATGCCTTCCTCGATGGACTCGATGCCGGTTGGCGTATCCGGTTGGTCCGGCTTGTCTGGATTCTCCGGATCTACGGGGTCTACAGGAGGAGTAACCGGATCCAAGAAAGTAGCGGAAACAACCTTCACCTCTATCTTGCTACTAACCGGCTTGTAATTCGGATCGGTCGGCGTAAAGGTAACCTCTTGCTGACCGGTGGCCGTAGGCGCTGTTTCCGGCTTGCTCCAAGCGAATGTTCCGGCTACGATACCGGGATTTCCACCTTGTAGAATTGATTCGGCCAGTGTATGACCGAGCAAGATATCGGAAGCATCCGGCCACTTCGTAATCGCAGGTTCGGCTTGTTCTATCGCATAGGGGAATACTTCAGTATATTCTTTATACTTCGCATCAGCTGAACGATAAACACGTACATAATACTTATCGACATTCTTCAAGACAGCCGGTTGCGTACAGGCCTCGTCAAAGAAGAACGTGATCTGGCAAGCCTCGTTGCCCGTACCTGTCACGGATACGAGTTGAGCCGCACCGTTATATACGGAGGAGGTTTGAGCTAACTTGAACTCTAGTTTATCCTTGCCGACAAATTCAGGAGTAACCCCCGTAGAGCCTTCCGCTACCACATATTCCCGAGGGTTCTTCTTTGCGTCAACAGGGTTAGACTCAATATCAGACCAATGAGAGAACTTAGCGCCTTCCGCAGGCACAGCTTCCAGCGTCACCGTTATACCGGCGGGGATAGAAACCTTACCATCCGTTGCGTCGTATGGCATACCGCCATTAGTGACACGTACGTAGCCCATCGGTGATACCGGTTCCCCTCCCGCACGTAGGATAGACTCACCAAAGGATAAGTTTACCGGATCTTTCGTAGAATGATAGTAAACCGTGCCTTCGTAATTCTTTTTAGCCGCATCGCTGTTAGGCTCAATCACGTATTTTGTCACGCCATTGGTAGTTGTGCTTGTGATGTCCACCTCTGCCGGGCGAGTCTTCGGATTACCTCCGTTCGTAGGCGCTTCCGTTACCGAGACCTTGGACTTATGGATCACTAAGCCATCCTTATACTCCCCTTTGAACTCATTATACAAACCATCCTCTTCGCGATGCAACAAGACCGTATAATTGTCCGCATCGATTGCCTTAGCAGTCTTCTCACCCTTAGTGTTCTTATATAAGACCTCAAAAGAGAAACCAGCGTAAGTCTGCGAAGCGAAAGGCACGAAGTTGCGGGATACGCCACTGTAGTAGTATTCTTGATACGGCCAAAGGATGTATGTCTTCTCGATATTTACCCGAGGATCGAATACAGCTGTCACCGTCAGGTCGCCGGTTACGGTCAAGACATCATTTTGAGATATTTCCTTACCGTTCGCCAAGATGGTAAGCAGTCTCGCTCCGTTCTGTCCCTCGGCACTCGCTATACGAACCTCCGTACCATAAGGTTGTTCTCCGGATGGCTCCAACGTGATCGTACCGGAAGCGGTCTGAGTCGGGTTGCTGCTTACGGCAGAGGCCTTCACCATGTATTTCTTCGCACCGAAAGCAGCTTTTGCCGTAACATCGCCTGTCACGGTCCACAGGTCGTTCGTAGGGCCGGTCACGCCCGATAAGGTGACACTGCCATCCAAGCTATACCCGGCATCCGGAAGCGCAACCGCACGTAGCTTCGTACCAACAGGAACGGAAGAACCGTAAGCGATCAAACTGCCGTCTTCCTTATATAATAAGATAGAGCCGTTCGCCACATCTTTATCGATGGAGACAAGTGCCCCCTCTTTTGGCTTGAATGCGGCATTGACCTCCAAATCCGCTGTAAGCGTCACCTTGTTACCCTCTAGAGGCTTCTTGTTTATAGTCAATGATTCCAACTGGGAGTTCACGTCCGGTGTAGCCACGATTTGCAAGATCGTACCTTGTCGCAAGAAAGCTCCAGACGCAACCTTCGCACCTTCGGCCGTAACCGAGAGACTGCCGTTGCCTACATGATTGATCGTTACCGCACGCATGATCGGGGAGAAGTTCGCCGTATAGGTCTTATTATTATCCGCCTTAACAAAGATGGAATCATTCGCCGGCAAGGTCTCGCTCGCGCCCGTTACCGACCAACTCTCGAACTTATAATTGGGCAGAGACAGGGCTACCAAGGAGATCTCTTGACCCTTCACGTACACGTCATCCTCGGTCTTGCCCAATACGTTTACGGTACCTCCTGTTGTCCCTGTAGCGGTGACTAGATACGTAGGGGTTACCTCAACCTCCACAGACACCTCCGCTGTATTGTAATAAGAGGAGTTATCCGGATAGAAAGTGACGGAACAGCTTTGCTTCCCGGCCGGCATCACCGCATTCCCGTTCGTCCAAACGAAGGTACCGGCAATCGTATATCCATCTTCATCCTTTACGCTACCACCGGACAGTAAAGAAGTTGAAAGCAATTGCCCCTCCTTGATACCTGTCGTTTGCGGCTTCGTGATTTTACTTGCGTCAATAGCGATCTTGCTCGTCAGACTCATGACATAGACCTCCTCGAACTCAGCGTAGTCAGTGTCACCCGCATAGGATAGCTTGACATACAGGATACCCTCTTCCTTGCGGTCATTGTCGGTAGCCGCTATTTTACAAGAATCATCCTTAAAATAAGCGACCGTAAGCGTCTTATCCTCCGGGATGGTCGTATAGCTCAATCCTGCGGCTATAGCCGGGTTGACCACTTGCTCTTGGCCCGATACGTTCACCACCAGATGGGCTCTTTCCTTATACGCTGTAAGGGTCGCTCCACTCAAGTCCTTCACCGACTGCCCATTGGAGGCCTTGTTAGACAAGAGTCCGTTTTTCGCCGTGAACTTTCCTCCCTCAAAAGAGGCCGCCAGCACTACCGGGATACGGAGCACAGGGCCTTCCGGGGCTTTCATATCCTTGTTTCCTGCACTGTATACCACGCAACGGAAGCTGCCGTCACTTTGCTTACTCCACGTAAGAGCATGATCATTTGCCAACTCGCCGAGGATCGGGGTTCCATCTAGCAAGATACCCTCGGACAAGGTGAAATCCACCTGGAAGGAGGAAAAACTAAAGGAATTGCCGGATACCTCCAGCGTGAGCGTATCCTTACTGCCAGCGGCGTTCAGGTTCGTCTTCGCCAATTTCCACTGGGCGGCAGTAGCCGTTCCCGCCGATAACAGCAGGGAGAGGGCTACGAATAATTGTTTTATATGATTCACTTTCATAATTTACTTACAGATAAAGATGTTAGTATTACTTGCCTTCACACCATGGCCTGTCTTTGCCGTCAAGCGGTAATAGTAAACGCCCGCCGGTAAGGTAAGAGCCGCCGAATATTGGTTATCGCCCACTTCGCCGGGCAGACCGTTCAATACCACGGCCAAAGCGCCATTCGCAGAGAATACGTGGATCGTCACGGATTTGGCCGCCTCCGTCAACTGATAACGGAAGGTCGTGCTGCCACGGAACGGGTTCGGATAATTGGACACGGCTGCCAATTGGCTGATCGCCTCGATCGGGGCGTTGGAAGTCACGATCGCATCGCCACCAGACCTCAAGCTGTTGGCCTTCGCATCGGAGAAGGAGGCTCCTACCAAGGTAACGCCCGCCGGCATACGCAGGATACGGCTCTTGCCCGAAGGAATCGTGCGGCCATCCAAGCTATAAGCTATCACACGCAAGGTATCTCCGTTCAAGCTGGAAGCCTGGAGGAACTTGGCGGCATCGCCCAGCAACGGGATCTCGTCGATGGCTCCCACCAACTCCAGATAGATACCGGCTACCGGTACTTGGCTATTCATCGTCAAGAAGTTATCAGCGTCGAGCTCCATTTGTACGGGAACCTCGGCCTCAGAACGCAATGCACTGGCCTTGGTAACCGGCTTGCCGTGGATGAGGTTGACGATACCGATTACATCAGCGATCTCTACATTATTATTATAGTTCACATCCGCCTCGGCAAAACCGAAGTTGGGGATCATGTTATCCTTGTCCCGCAAGATGTAGCTTACGGTAGCGGTCACGTCTTGTACGTTTACCAGCATGTCGAAGTTCGCATCGCCATCGCAGGTGTAAACCCACGCATCGTACTGAACCGTCCAGCCGGGGAATAATGGATTGGTTACAAGACCGGCAATTTGATAATTCGGGGTCAAGTCTTCGGTAATCGTATAGCGGCTGTCCGTATGGTCGATCGTATCGCCGTCGAATACCCAAGTAAAGCGAGAGGCGGATGTACCTACCATCTTTTGTGAGGAAAGATCGATTGTCTCCCCATAAGCCACGAAACCTCCCGGACGAACCTCACCTACCGGCAACCTAACAACACCGAAGGCAGCCTCCAATTGCCGCGGGTTCTCCACGTTAGCGAACTCCAAGCACGAACCATCGGCATTGAAAGACATCAAGGCCGGGAAGTCCGCCAAATCGATCCGGGTAGTGGGTATAGGCAAGCCATATGCGGTTAATTGAGCGGCAAGGCCCGAAGCCGAAGCGCTGTTCTCTACCCCGTCAAGCATCGTCCAATTCAAGAACAACTCCTTCAAGTTTTTGTTCTTAGACAAGTCGAGAGCCGTCAAGTCCGTACTAGACACATCCAGATACTCCAGCGATGGATACTCGGATACGATCAAAGATTTCAAAGAATAGTTTCCACCCAGCATCAAAGAACGCAATACCGTATTGTTCTTCGGCAAGGTCAGTTCCTCCACCCTATTGCCTGTCAACGACAAGATCTCCAGCTTATCCAAGGCAGCGAGATCTACCTTCTTCGTAAAGCTTTCGCCCATCTCATACATATATAAATGTATCAAGCGGCGCGGGTTCTCGTCGTTCCAAACGGCTTGCGCATACAGTGAGCCCTCGTTTGTCTTCCATGCGTCGCTGCTCCACCACTCGCTCAATGCCTTGTTGTTGGAAGCGTCTACGATACGTGCCAAGGTAGCCACGTCGCTCTCGGCGAATACTTGGGGGACGGTGGTCTCCACGTGGAAGTATGAAGTCTCGATCTGCCAGCCGTCACGTACATTAATCTCCGAGATCTTACAGAACTTCGGGTTCATCAGCTTACAATAATAGTCTCCATACTTTTCCTCCTTGCTGTCCAGCACGAATACGCCCGGACGGTTTGGCACCGGCTTCAATGCCTCTTTCTCCTCTGTCCTATATTTGGCGTTTACCCATAGGAATACGGTCTCTATGCCATCGATCACGGCCTCCGAGGAGAGATCGATCGTATCGCCGTTCTCGAACCAGTATGGATCTCCCGGATGAGAGGGGGAAGTAAGCGTTATGTGCCCCAAACCATTATAATTTATCTGCCGGTAGTTCTTCACCGTAGAATATCTCAAAAGAGATCCATCCGCATTCAAGTTACTCAAGTTCGGGTACTGAGCCAGATCGAGACTCTCCACGTATCCCGGCAATCCCAACGACTCCAGATTCTTTCCCACTTGCGCGGAAGGAAGCTCATACTCCGTATTTTGCAGATATAGATGACGGATAAACGCCGGCAGGTTCTTTACCAGATCCGCGAACTGTTCTGTATGCGGCAAGGCCAAATAGGTCAAGCTCGTAGCCTTATCGAAACCTTGCAACTTCAAGTTCGGGCAGTACTCGATCTCCAGACGGCTCAATTGCTTGAAGGATGAGATATCCAGCGAAGCCAAGGGCGAATGCTCAAGGTAAAGCTCCGTCAGCTTCGAACAACCGGTAAGATTCAGTGTCGCTAGCTTCGTGTTCTGGTAACTTCCCTCGCCTATGTATAATGTTCCAAATCTAAAATATTGCAGTTCCGGGCATTTGGACAGGTCAAGTGAAGCTAAGTTCCTGCTATATATATGCAAGTGCTCCAGTTTCGTATTTTTCGATACGTCCAGCTTCTCTATATTCATAAATTCCTCGCACTCGAAATACTTCAACTCAGTGAAGGCGCTCAAGTCTAATTGAGAGATCGTATCCTTAGAGTTCCAATCTAACTCAATCGCCAGATGCGTTAAGCGACCGACCTCGTCGGTGTTCCAGTCCGTACGGATCACGTCTTGATATGAGTTCCAATTCTCGCGCTCCCAGCCCTTGCTTTCCACGAACTCCTGCAATTGGGTGATATTCGGGTTATCGGTAGCCAGCTTCTTCAATCCGGCGATGTCCGCGGGGGAGTAGCTGTCCGAGTTACGGGCTACCTTGATCTGGGGCGTATACATACGCCAATTGTCGTAATTCGAGTTCGTAATCTCACATATATAATATTCGCCCGGCTTTCCGCTAAACACGAAAGCCCCCTCCTTGCCAGAGACCATCGGCATGGTCGCTTCCGTCCGTTTACCAGTAGTTCGATCGTTAAGGAACCAAGTGTAGATCGATTTCACGCCACCCACCGTAGCGTAAGCGGATAGATCGATCTCCTCGCCCTTCGCGGCATAAGCGTTATAATCGTCTACTGGCGTACCGGCTATGACCCTAGTAGAACCATAAAGATTGAAATACTCAGGTAATGGACTCGGGAGCTTCACCGTGAACCATGTAAGCGAATCGTTATCATCCATATTCAGTTGCCTTAGCTTTGTCAAAGCAGACAGATCAAGAGATTTCAACCGAGTGCCAGTCAACTGTAAGTCTTCCAATCCACTCAACGAGCCTATATCCTTCATGTCAGATACCGTATGTGTTCTATAATCCTTTATAAAGAAGCTTTTCACCCGGCTCGGGGACTCGGCGTTCCACGTCACGCCCACGTTGTAGCCATCGCTCTGCGTCCGGTCTTTCAAGTAATCCTTGCTGGAGATGAAGTTCTGCAAGTCCGAGTTCAGCGGGTTGGCCTCGGCGATCGCTTTCAAGGCGGCGATATCGTCCTGCGAGTTATTGGCCGGGAAAGCGAACGATGCTCGGCCGCCATATGCAACCTCATTGCCGTCCGCATCACAAATATCCACTTGAACCGTTCCGCTCCATTCCTCCGTGGCATGAGCCATCAACGTGAATTGCGTAGCGGAGAACGAAGGAATATCTAATACGTATATAGGCTCATTATATAGACCAGTCTCTTTACTTAGGTTCTGCCCGGAAAGGGTCAAGCCTTCAGAAGGGCCATTCAGATAAATCTTCATCTTAGCGTGTTGCCCCTGCAGGAAACCAGCCTTCGTCACGTTGATCGCAAAAGGGATATCCTCGTTCAGATCGCCGGATGTACGCGACAACTCCCCCATAGCAGGAGCCTTATCACTCAGCATAAACCGTATCGTCTGCCCGGTAGAGGCCAAAGCAGCCGTGCTTATGTCTTGCGAGCTGTACACTTTCACGGTATAGCCAGCCTCGCACCCCTTCGAGCTATTCATTTGCAGACGAAGCCCAACGCTATATCCATAGTCCGTCAACTTCTCGTCCGGTATCCAAAAGCCGCCATTGTCTAACGTTTGCGCCGGCTCAGAATCCTCAAAGCGGAACTCTATCCCGTCCGGATTAGCGGTGTTCACCAGCTGTACACGTATAGCCATGCCTTTCGTGAAGTTCTCGATATTGAAATTTAAGCTCCAAGTAGCCACCGGATTCCACTCGTAGATAAAGCAATAAGCTACAGGATCCAGAGTACTGGTAAACCGTACCTCCCCTTCCGCCTGGCTCTGCGGAGCCCCGGGTGTCATCCCCGCCAGGCTCGCCGACCCGGCCATACCCCAAGCCAGTCCATGCCCCGGCCATGCGGCGCATAAACATAAGACCATCGCAATGAGCGACAACCTCATACTAATTCCTCGTAAAATTGTTTTCATAAGCAATAAATTTATAAATAGGTGTTTTGTATTCATAATACGTATCGGTATCTCTCACCATTCCCGACTTAGCGTGTCGTATTCGTAGGATGGCCTTTTTCCCATGCGCCGAGCGCAAACACGCCGGGCCGGTATGCGGAGGAAATCCTCCGCATACTGGCCCGGCGTATACATATAATAGATCTGGGTTAGCTTGCTTGCTTGCTTGCTTGCTTGCTTGCTTGCTTGCTTGCTTGCTTGCTTGCT
>ENA-OROE01001422-OROE01001422.1-human-gut-metagenome-genome-assembly--contig:-NODE-1422-length-15407-cov-2.056279_pt1 | contig 15407 bp, 7 predicted proteins | sample MGYA00242126_ERZ509044 | MGnify/ENA primary metagenome ERZ509044 (study PRJEB26280, sample SAMEA2338716) | human gut metagenome | biome: human gut; feature: human-associated habitat; material: faeces... | reverse complement strand
ATATTTTGCGATATCTGCGGCACAATAATGCCAATATCAAGCGATGCCTGATAGATTTCCCATACAGGATACATTTTATACAATAAAAAATTGTACCCTGCACGTCTATCATAACGAAAAATAAAACTAAAAACAAGATATTTTGCAAAAAACTTTCACAAAAAATAATTGCAAAAGATACATTTTGCACAAAAATGGATTGTATCTTTGAAATGCCGGGGTGAAAGATTATGATACATATATGGGAAGATGTTGGGGAGAAAAGCACCCACCTATGAGCAAGCTCATTCGGTTTAGACCTTTTGACCCTGATATCATGGAAAATATTTATTTGGAGGGTTAGTAATGAATCAGAAGACACAAAACCGCGCACAGCGGAGAAGGGCGAACAGACATCACGTAAAAAGGGCAACGGCATTTGCACTGGCAGGACTGATGGCAACATCAGGCATATCCCTGCCGGCGGGAACATTTGCATATGGGGCGGAAAATAACACCCTGCTTGCATTTGCAGGCGCAGAAGGCGGTGGAAGATTTGCAACCGGCGGACGCGGATATGATGTGTATGTCGTTACAACACTGGAGGATTACGGAAAAGGTGAAACACCGGTAGAAGGGTCTTTGCGTTATGGCATCGAAGAATTTGCCAAAGATAAAGGCGGAACGATGATTGTATTTAATGTGGGTGGTACGATAGAATTAAAGCAGACACTGACCTTTAAAGAAAGAAAAAATATTACCGTAGCAGGACAGACAGCACCGGGGGATGGTATTACCCTGTCCGGCTGGGATACAAATATCAGCAATTCTGAAAATCTGATTATCCGTTATATGCGTTTCCGTCCGGGTGCGGCAAATGTACATACCGGAGGAGATTCCATGGATGCACTCTGGGGAAGGGATAATAAGACTTTTATGATCGACCACTGTTCGTTTAGCTGGAATACCGATGAAACAGTTTCAACTTACCGCGGACAGGACGGAACAGTACAGTGGTGTATCGTATCGGAAAGTCTGACTGTTTCAGGACATTCCAAAGGCCGTCACGGATATGGCGGTATTTTTGGTGGCGACAATGTATTGTTTCAGAATAACCTGATTGCGAATCATACATCGAGAAATCCAAGAATCGGCGGCGGATGCATGGGCGATCCGACAAAGGATGGAGGCAGTACGGCAACACTGCAGTTAAGCAATAATATTATTTATAACTGGGGATATAACACCTGCTATGGTGGTGGTTATGCGTATACCAATTTTATCAACAATTTCTTAAAACCGGGACAGGGAACGAGAGAACAGGTTCGGTATCAGGTCATTGATATGGGTGAAGCCACAAAACCGGGCGGATTTTATGTAAACGGCAACTACATGGACGGCAATGCTGAAATTACCGCTGACAATGCAAAAGGTTCAAAAATGTCAGGCGTGACAGAAGGAGCCAATAAAACTGTAGTTTCAGAAACACCGTATACGGCAGAAGGATTTGACAGTGCCACCGTGACAAGTGCTGCGGATTGTTATGAACCGGTGCTTGCGCAGTCGGGTGCGACCTATCCGTACCGTGATGCCATTGATGCGAGAGTTGTAGCCGAAACGCGGACAGATTCGGGAAGATATGTGAATACAGAAGATGAGGTCGGCGGCTATCCGGCAAAAGAATCTGTACGGGCTGCTTCATTTGATACAGATATGGACGGAATTCCGGATACATGGGAAACGGCACATGGCTTAAATCCGAATGATGCAAGTGATTCCAAGAAAATCAATCCGGCAACCGGATATGCTTACGTAGAAGAATATTTTAACGGACTTGTTGAAAATGTAGAGCAGTCCGGTTATACGGCACCAAATCCGGATATTACCCTTGATTTACAGGATAATGCACAGTATGATGAAGGACAGACAGTAACAGTGACAGCTGATGTAAAGGCAAACAATGGGGGAAGCATTGCAAAGGTAGAATTTTACAATGGTATACAGCTTGTCGGAACAGCAGATACCGCACCATTTACCTTTGATTATACGGGGTTGACAGACGGCACGTACAATATCACCGCTAGAGCCTATGATAATGATGGCAATCAGACCCAGTCATCTGTATCGAAGCTGCATATTAACAGCACAGCTGGCACAGGCGAGTGGACAAGCACTGATATTGGCAATCCGGGTGTAGCGGGAAATGCAAGTTTGGAAAATGGTGTGATGACAGTGAAAGGTGCCGGAAAATTAGGCGCATCAGAAGGCTGCGTATCCGGCAGTACCTATGCAGATGCCACCACCGATGATTTTCAGTATACGTATCAGCTTGTCAAAGGTGATGCAGAAATTATTACAAAACTGGATTCAGCAACAGCTGTTGATAACCATGTATTTACCGGTGTGATGTTCCGTGAAAGCTTAGAGAGCGGTTCAAAGACGGCGGCACTCGGTATGTCACTGGTTAAAATCAGCAATGAAACCACATGGTCAACCTATCTTGCAAGCAGACTTGAAACAAACGGTAAAATTTCGGATATTTCTGAAACAATCGATTCGCCTGCAAATGCAGAAAAAGCGGGAATACCACTGGTAAGTGATTTGCATTTTAAGAGCGGTGCAGACTTTAACGGAACATGGTTTAAGTTGATAAGACGCGGCGATACCTTTACAGGATATGCATCTGATGACGGTGTAACGTGGACAAAGGTCGGTTCGAAGACGATTGAAATGGCACAAGACATTTATGTGGGATTTGCCGTAGATGCGAATAAAGCGGCAAACAGCCTTGAAAATTTAAGCACGGCAAAGTTTTCCAATATTGCGATTCATGAAGAATTTACAGATGTTGACTATAACCTTGAACACATTACAACAAGCGGTGCGGATTATGCGGCAGTCGGTACAGATTTTACAACGCAGCTTACGGCAGACAGCGGATATCATCTTCCGGATGCAATTGAAATTAAAGCAGGAGAAAATGTTCTCGCAAAGCAGGATTATACCTATGATGCCAAAACCGGAGATATTGTTGTAAAGGCAGACAGGCTGACATCCGGTGTAAAGCTTACAATTTCAGCACAGGCAGAAGAAGATGTTAAAATTGATTATACATTGCAGACCTACGGCGATACGGAAGATGTAACCGTGACACAGGATGCAGGCAGTATGACAATCAGCCAGACCGCAGAATCTGCAAGTATGGTTGGAAATAAGGGAACGGCAGGGAAAAATGTTTCCTACATTTTATTCCCACAGTCGAAAGAAGCGGCAAAAATGACGTTGAAATTAAAGGTCAATTCATTTAGCAATGGAAAATATTCCGGCGTGTATGCCGGTGCATTCCAGCCGGACGGAGATTACCTTTATAATTCAATCGGATTCAGAGGTACAGGTGATGTAAATGCCGTATCACCGTACTGGCTGAAAGCTTCCGGCAAGGCTGGAAACGGAAGTCCGAAGCAGGCATGGACAGAAGGGGCTGTTTATACGGTAAGCATTGAAAAGAAAGCAGACAATACCTATTATGCCACATTTCAGGAGGAAGGCAGTGAAACTGTCAATGAAAAGACTTTTAAGGCTTCGGATTCTGCGCTGACACCGGATATTATGGCACAGTTCGGACTGGCAGTTTACAGTGCGGACGTCACAGTGACGGATATGGTGCTTTCCGATATGTCAGGAAATGTACTGTATGACCAGAATAGGGATAATTCAGGTCAGGAGGAAAGCGGATATAAGCCGCAGGTATCCGGTTCAGATTTGCTAACTGTTACCGGGGCGGGTTCTGTAATGAAAGCAGAACAGTCTGCAGAAAGCGGATATATTACACAGAGTACAGGTGATGCAGGAGTCAATACAAGTTACATTTTACTGCCGGAAAATGATGCATTTGCATCTATGTCCATGACTCTTAAAATTAAGGATTATTCGATTACGGGTCAGAATGCAAAAAGGACGGGTGTTTTTGTCGGTGCATTCCAGACTTCGGGTAAATATGCGTTTGCTTCATTGGGATTCAGGGGCTATGATTCATCGGTTGGAACCGATGCACTTTCGGGCTATTGGATGAAAGGCACTGGAAAAGCCGGAAACGGTTCACCAAAGTATGAGGTGGCAGCAGATAATAAATATAACGTAACCTTTACAAGAACCGAAAACGGCTATCTTGCCGAATTTGAAAGTCTTGGTAAGCCGCTGCTTGTCGATGCTAACGGCAATAAGACGTATTCAGATAAAAAGGAATTCAAGTGGAAGGATATGACACTGACAGCAGAAGATGCCGTATCATACGGACTGGCACTGGTTGGCGCCGATGTGGAAATTACCAACTGGGTGGCAAAGGATGCTGAGGGCAACATTTTATATAATCAGAAGGATTATTATAAAGATGCCGGAACAGCACCGGCTGTTACAGGAGTAAATACACCGGTAATTTCAGAGGACCGTTCTTCCATTACGGTATCATGGAGCGGTGAGGGTGCGCAGTTAGACGGAAAGTACCGCGTAGAGGTATCACAGGATAACGGCGTAACTTATAAGGAGCTGGATACCACCGCTGAAACTTCTTACAGCTATGTACCGGAAAATTCAGGTGACTATCAGTTCAGAATTACAGGTGTCTGCGGCGGACAGGAAAGCAATTCTATGGAAACTTCGTCTGTACATTTTGTACTGCCGATGACAGCACCGTCTATTGGTGCAGAATCCGGAAATGCAGCAAATACGGTTACATGGTCTGCTGTGCCGGAAGCTGTCAGCTACAGAATTTACCGTTCAACACAGCGTGCAGAAGGCTATACAGAGATTGGAACATCAGAAAGCACGACATTTACGGATACCACTGCGGAAAATGAAGTCCCGTATTTTTATACAGTAGCGGCAGTCGGACAGGATAACGAAAGTAACCCGTCAGCGCCGGTATCCATTATGGCAACGGCAGGGCACACAGGCGAATACATGTTCGGTTCGCAGGCGGCACAGATGACGGTGCTTGAAAAGTCTAATGATACGGTAACGGGAAATGAAGCTGCTTTAAAGTTTGCCTATGACGAAGCCGGAAAAGTATCGGTGTATGCAGGAGATCGGCTGCTGTCTGAAAAAGAAACGGCAGCAGGAGAAGCGGTGGATATAACGATTCCGTTACAGGACGGAAGAAATGCAGTAAAAGTTGTCTTTGAAAATACACAGGGCATAAAGACATACCGTAATTTTAACTTTGTTAAACTTTCATCATACGATATGGTTGTAGATGCTTCCGGTATCAGAACGCTTGACAGTGAGTCTGTACCGGTGTATACAACAGTGGCGGAAGCACTGGCAGCAGTGCCGGCAGACAATCAGGAACAGAAAGTTATTTTTGTAAAGAACGGTACGTATTACGAAAAATTAAGCATTACATCGCCGTATATCACTTTAATTGGCGAGGATAGCGAAAAGACCGTGCTGTGTTATGATGCGGCTTCGGGAAAAACAGACCCGGTAACGGGGGCAGCATACGGAACCTCAGGCAGTGCATCGGTTTCGATTGAAGCAGCGGCACACCATACATACATGGAAAATCTGACGGTTGCGAATACCTTTGATTATCCGAATGAAACGATTGAAGGCAAGCAGGCAGTTGCAATGCTTACAAGAGCAGATCAGCTTATTTTTAACAATGTACGGCTGACCGGATGGCAGGATACCTTACAGGCAGACGGCGGCGGACGCCAGTATTTTAAGAATTGTTATATTGAGGGAAATGTAGACTGGATTTTCGGCAGTGCACAGGCAGTATTTGACGACTGCGATATTGTCGCCAATGCGGCAGGCTATGTAACGGCGGCAAGTACTGAAAGTACAAAAACAACAGGCTATGTATTCATAAACAGCAGACTGCTTAAAAAATCAGATTCGGTGGCAGAAAATAGTGTGGCACTGGGCAGACCGTGGCGGTCAAATGCCTGTGTAACGTATGTAAAATGCTTTATGGACAGTCATATTAAGACAAAAGGCTATGATAATATGAGCGGCAATACCCACAGTGCAGCACGTTTTTATGAATATCAGTCCTACGGACCGGGCTTTGCGGTTAATACCGACAGACGACAGCTTGCCAAAGCAGAAGGAGAAGCATTGACAGTCAACGGTGTCTTTGCAAGGGAAGCAGGCGAAGGTATGGCATTTGCAGAAGGCTGGGATGCAGTAGCGGCATATGCGGCAGCCTCCGCAGATTACACAGAAAGCGGAGCAGTATCGGTAGATTTTTCGGAACTGGATAGGGCAATTCAGAATGCTGAGGGCTTAAACAGCGCCGATTACAAGGATTTCAGCACAGTTGAATCCGCATTAAATGCGGCAAAGGCACTTGACAGGACAACGGCAACACAGGAAGAAGTCAGCGTACTGGCACAAAGGCTGATAGAAGCTGTGGCAAATCTGGAAACAATAACCCCGGCGCCGGAGCCAACACCAGACCCAGAGCCAACGCCAGACCCAACGCCAACGCCGGAACCGACACCAACACCGACCCCAACACCGACCCCAGAGCCAAAACCAACGCCGGAGCCAACACCGACCCCGACGCCTTCAGAGCCGGACAATAACCAGCCGGGAGATACGGGAGAAGCTGATGGCAGTCAGAATGGTAATGATAATCCGTCCGAAAATGCAGCAGAAAATCAGCAGGAAAGTGTGCAGACAGCAGATAAAACACATTCCGTATGGTATCTTTTCGGTGCGGCAGTTTCAGCAATGTTTGCAGGATTTGCAGGCAGTAAGCGAAAGAAAAAGTCCGATGAAGAACTTTAAGAGTATTAAGAGCGACTTTAAAACAATAATTTAAAAAAGATAAAAATAACAGAAATCATATACCGCGTGCGGATAGGATTTCTGTTATTTTTTTGCAAAAGATGTATGAAGTCACGGACGGCGGATATCCTATGGATAAAAAGCGCAACCAGCGCAGAAATGAAATGAGGATTTATTTCGATGCAGACAATAAATACAGATAATATCAGGACAGAATTTTCAACCAGTGCGGATGAAAATATCCGCAGTATGAAAAAACAAATCCGCATTGAGGAGAATTTTGATATTTTAACGAGAGAAATTATAATTGGTGGAAAAAAGGCAGGATTCTTTTTTATAGATGGATTTGTGCAGGAAGATATGATAGAAAAACTGATGCAGTTTTTTTATTCACTCAAACCGGAAGATTTATCGGATGTGAATTCCTTTCTTGAAAAAGGCATGCCCTATACAGAAGTCAATAAAATTACTAAGCAGAGTGATGCACTGACGGCATTTTTTTCGGGAGTAACAGTCTGCTTTATTGACGGCTTTTCAGAGTGCCTGTCCTTAGACTGCCGGACGTATCCGATGCGTAGTGTGACAGAGCCGTGGAAGGATAAAGTACTTCGTGGTTCAAGGGACGGTTTTGTGGAAACACTTGTTTTAAACGCGGCACTTCTGCGCAGAAGAATCCGCGATCCCCAATTAAGTCTGGAGCTGATGGGGGTAGGCACACGCTCGCGTTCCGACGTTGCTGTCTGCTATATGGAGGATAAAGTCGACAAAAAACTGTTAGACAGCATAAAAAGGCGAATTCAGGCAATACGTGTAGAAGCGTTGACAATGAATATAGAAAGTCTTGCAGAGTGTTTATATGAGCATAAATGGATTAATCCGTTTCCGAAATTTAAATATTCAGAACGTCCGGACACCGCCGCTGCTGCGGTTTTGGATGGAAATATTGTGATTATGGTAGACAATTCACCGGCGGTCATGATTGTGCCGACTTCGATTTTTGACATTATTGAAGAGGCAGACGATTATAATTTTGCACCGGTCATCGGGACGTATTTAAGAATTTCAAGATTTCTGCTGACACTGGTTACAATGCTTCTGACCCCGACATGGCTGTTACTGATTGACAATCCGCAGTGGCTGCCGGAGTGGATGATGTTTATTACAGTGTCTGATGAGATTACCGTACCGGTGTTTTTCCAGCTGTTACTGCTGGAACTCTCCATTGACGGATTAAAGCTGGCAGCTGTTAATACGCCGACCCTGCTTTCAACACCGCTCAGCGTTGTTGCCGGTATTGTGGTAGGTGAGTATGCAGTCAGCTCCGGGTGGTTTAATGCAGAATCCATGCTGTATATGGCAGTGGTTTCGGTAGGCACGTATTCGCAGGCAAGCTTTGAAATGGGATATGCAATGAAATTTATGCGGATTATTCTGCTGTGTCTGACGGCGGCATTCAACCTGGCAGGATATATTGCGGGAATCCTTTTAATAGCGGCAACGATAGCTTTTAACCGTACCATGACAGGATGCAGCTATATTTATCCGCTGATTCCGTTTGATAAAAAAATGCTGAAACGCAAGCTTTTAAGAGTCCGTCTGCCACATGGAAATGAAAAATAGGTGTGTACAGGGAAGAGATTAAGCCCGCAAAGCGGGCTTGATTATTTTCTGTGCAATTTTGTGAAAATTGTATAGCATTAAAAAAACTTTTTCAAAAATAAATAGCTTTAACTTTGTAAAACACGGTAGTATCTGGAAACGCTAAAGGTAATAAAAAATGCAAAAAACAATCAATTGTAGAAAGTACATAAAAATACTTGTTGAATGTAGAAAATATGTACAAAATGCATAAATATATTTGTAAAAACTGCCGTTGACTTTTGGTTTGTAAAAAAATACAATGACTGCATTGTGCCGGCAAAGCAAAAATAAAGAGGAAAATCATTTCTCACATGAGATTTTTGCTTCGCAAAAACAAACAGGCAAAAACAAGGAGGTTTCACAAGGTGAAAGCGAAAAAGGGTTTAAAAAAAGTATTGGCATGGGGCATGAGTATTGTCTGTATGCTGGCAATGGTGCTTGCAGGCAGTCCTATGACGGCAAAAGCATCTGCTTCTACATCATGGAATTTTAAAAATACCGGTTTTAAAAATCTGGGGACAATTTCCTCTACGGTAACAGTGGATAACCTGTCGCTGATTGCAACATCGTCAAAGACCATGTCTGTGATTGCAAACAGTCAGACAGTGGATGGAACAGCATATACATATGCACTGGCATTGGGCGGCAGCGGTTCGACAAGTTATCGTGCAGTCAAAGTACCGGTATCGGGAACGGACACCATTAAAGTAACCTGTATGAGTTCCGGCAGTGCGGCAAGAACACTCGTTGTGGCAGACGGTTCTGGAAATAAGCTTGGCACGATGAATGCAGGCACAACGGCTGCAACGGTTTCATATAATTATTCCGGTTCATCAGGATACGTGTACCTGTATTCCTCAAACAGCGGTATTAACATTTACAAGATTCAGGTGGACAGTTCTGCTTCATCCGGTTCTGGAAGTTCATCTTCCGGCAGTTCCACAACTGATACCAGCAATGGAACAGTCGTTACTTCATTTTCAGAACTGACGGCGGCTGTGACAAAGGCTGAAAAAGCGGGCGGCGGCATTGTCTATGTGAAGGGCAGCAGTATCAGCTGTACGGCACAGCTTGCATTAAAAGCTTCTAATGCCAATGTATCTATTATCGGTGTAAAAAACAGTGACGGTACCTATCCGGTGTTAGACTTTTCAGCATTCCGTTCAGCTTATATCGGAAAAGCAACAACGGATTCAGAAGTCGGCATCCGCATTTCGGGAAGCAAATATACAATCAAGAACCTGATTATCCAGAAAGCACCGGATAACGGCATCCAGATTAAGGGAAGCAGCGCAGGCAACAATACGATTGAAAACTGCATCGTGCGTTACAACAATGATGCCGGGGTGCAGATTACAGGTGGTGCATATAGCAATACCATGCGTTTTGTATACAGCTACAGAAATTGTGATGTCTATACACTCGGTGGCAACGCAGACGGCTTTGCGCCGAAGCTTGGCGCAGGCAAGGGAAATGTATTCTACGGCTGTTATTCATGGGAAAATTCAGATGACGGCTGGGATTCTTACGATAAGGACAGCTTAACCTACAACCTGACATATACCAACTGTGCATGCTGGAACAACGGTGACCCGACCATTTTTACCGGGGAATACGATTATAATAACGGAAATGCGCTGGATACGGATTTACTTTTAGTAGAATTAATCAGCAAGAAGGATTCTTCTTTTGCAAGCAATTACAAAAAAGGAAAGTTCTCTCTGCCAGGCGGCAGCTTTATCAGTACCACACAGGGAACTTTAAGCATTGCAAACTGGAAAAGCAAATATGACGGAAATCCAAACGGATTTAAGTTCGGTTCAGTGAATACTACAAGCAGCTGTGTCAGAACCGTAACCAACTGTTTAGCCTTTGGACACAGCAGTAAAGGCTTTGATAACAATAACAGCTCCTGCACGGCATATTTAAGCAACTGCATTTCTTATGACAACGGCTACAATTATTATATGCCGCCGTTTACACTCAAGAAATTCAGCAATATCCTAAGCTTTTCAGGAGCATCTTCTAACAAGCTGCCAAGCGGATATACGGCTTCTATACCGTCTTCCTCAAAGCAGGCACAGATTAGAAGCACAGTCAATGCAACGGTAAGCAGTATTACAACACAGTGTAAGAACAATATAATACCGGGAGAAGTATATTTTAATATTTTCAGTTAAGTAAATTGAAATGAAGTTGGGGCGAAAGTTCCCAACGAGGATGCCGGCACAGCAAAAGGCAGAAAATAAGCGTCACGGAAAAGTTTATGTTTCCGTGACGCATTTTTACTTTATAAATGTAGTGACGGTATTTCAGCAATACGCATTTGTAATATTCCCTTTCGTCTGATAATATGATGTAAAATTGATTTTTATATTGAAATAGGAGAAATGCGAAAATCCATAAATTAAAGATTTTCGCATAACAGAATTGTGCCGCAGGCGTCACAATTCTGAATTTATCGCAGAACTGAATAAATTCAGTCCGCGATTCTTCCGGCATTAAAATGCCTACAGAATAGGAGAATGTTATGAAATATATTGACCTGCACTGTGATACGCTTACAGAGTTAAAAGAAGGGGAAACGCTAGTCCGGAATCATAAAAATGTAGATTTAAAATCCTTGAAAAAGGGCGGGTGTGTGATTCAGTGTGCATCCATTTTTATTCCGACAGGGACATATACGGGAGTGGACAGAAAAGAAGCCATACAGACAGAGTATGACCGTGTAGTTTCCGTTTATAAACGCGAATTAAATGCCAACCCAAAAGAACTGTACAGGGTTCTGACCCGGCGGGATATACCGGATATCCGGCAGAACGATAAAATGCAGGATTTAGGCACGGGTATACTGCTTACGATTGAGGATGGCGGCGTTTTTGGCGGAGAAATGCAGAAATTATACCGTGCGTATGAAGACGGTGTACGCCTTGTAACCCTGACATGGAATCATGAAAATGAAATCGGATACCCAAACAGCACAGACCGGGATATCATGCAGAAGGGCTTAAAACCGTTTGGATTTGAAGTGCTTGAAGAAATGAACCGGCTCGGCATGGTAATTGATGTATCGCATTTATCGGACGGCGGATTTTTAAATGTGGCAGAGTTTGCAAAAAAGACAGGCATGCCGTTTGTAGCATCCCATTCCAATGCACGCGCCATAACGGCGCACCCACGCAATCTGCCTGATATGTATATAAGGAAGCTTTCGGAAGCGGGCGGCGTTATGGGCTTGAATTTTGCAGCGCATTTTCTTTCGGATACACAGCCGCCGGACGGTGAAAGCCGTATCTGCGATATGGTTACACACATTCTGCATATCCGCAAAATTGCAGGCAGTGAGGTGCTGGCAATCGGTTCGGATTTTGACGGGGTGGAGAGCCGGATGGAAATTGACAGTCCTGCCAAAATGGTCATGCTGTATGAAACACTTCATCAGACAGGGCTTTCGGAGGATGAACTGGAGAAAATATTTTACAAAAATGCACAAAGAGTATTGACCGCTGTTTTACGATAATCCCGGTTTTATAATTTTTTTTATTTTTTTCCGCTAAATTAATAATTATCCCGGCAGATTTATGGTATGATTATATATATGTGGTATTGGGGTTAAAAGTCCCCAAACGATGATTTTTACGGATTATGTGCTAGAACGAAGATTGGAAAGTGGATGGTCATGAGTAGAGTAATTGGAATTGACTTAGGGACAACAAATAGCTGCGTTGCAGTGCTGGAGGGCGATGTGCCGACAGTGATTGCCAATAAGGAAGGATACCGGACAACACCGTCTGTTGTGGCTTTTGCAAAAGACAAGACGATGCTTGTGGGAGATCCGGCAAGAAGGCAGGCGGCTGTCAATGCAGAGCGGACAATTTTTTCCATTAAACGTCATATGGGATCGGATTACAGAAAAAAGATTGACGGAAAAGCATATTCGCCGCAGGAAATATCTGCTTTTATTTTAATGAAGCTGAAAAAAGACGCAGAAGATTTTCTGGGGGATACGGTCACAGATGCCGTGATTACCGTACCGGCGTATTTTAACGATGCACAGCGGCAGGCGACTAAAGATGCGGGACGGATTGCTGGGTTAAATGTACTGCGTATCATCAATGAGCCGACTTCTGCAGCATTGGCATATGGTCTTGACAACGGACAGGCACAGAAAATTCTTGTCTATGATCTGGGCGGCGGCACATTCGATGTGTCCATTATTGAAATCGGCGACCATGTGATTGAAGTACTTGCAACGTCCGGTGACAATCATCTGGGCGGTGATGATTTTGATGAGCGCATTGTGCAGTATCTTGTGGAGCAGTTTAAAAAGACGGAGGGAATTAACCTGTCTAAGGATACGGCAGCGCTTCAGCGGTTAAAAGAAGAAGCGGAAAAAGCGAAAAAGGAGCTGTCATCCTGTATGACAACGAATATTAACCTGCCGTTTCTTGGAGAATTTACGAAAGATGTTTCTTGCGATGGCAAAAGACGGACCACATCATATGGATATCCAGCTTTCCCGCAGTAAATTTGAAGAACTGACCAAAGATTTGATTGAGCGGACAGTGATTCCGGTTGAAAATGCAATCCATGATGCAGGGCTTACAAAGTCACAGATTGATATGGTATTGCTGGTAGGCGGTTCAACAAGAATCCCGGCAGTGCAGGATAAAGTGCGGACCTTGATGGGCAAAGAGCCTTCAAGAAATGTTAATCCGGACGAATGTGTGGCAATCGGTGCGGCAGTCCAGGCAGGAAAGCTGGGCGGACAGCTTATGGCGGGTTCTGCGGCATCTGAGATGATTTTAATGGATGTAACGCCGCTGTCGCTTTCAATTGAAACGGTAGGCGGTGTGTCAAGCCGTCTGATTGAGCGCAATACAACGATTCCTACAAGACACAGCCAGATATTTACGACTGCGGGCAATTTTCAGACAAGTGTAGATATCAAAGTGTTTCAAGGTGAGAGAAAATTTACAAGGGATAATAAACTGCTGGGGAATTTCCGCCTTTCGGGTATTAAGCGGGCGATGGCGGGTACACCGCAGATTGAAGTGACCTTTGATATTGATGCCAACGGCATTGTCAATGTATCGGCAAAGGATTTAGGCACGGGTCATGAACAGTCCATTACGATTACGTCCAGCTCCAATTTGTCCGAGGAGGAGATTGAGCGCGCAAAATGGGAAGCCCAGATGTACGGAAGACAGGATGAAGCAAAGACACAGCTGCTTGCGGTACGTCAGGAGGCAGTGCAGTTTGCAGGACAGGCGCAGGCAGAATTGGACAGCCATAAAAAAGAGTGGGAACGCAGTAAGAAAAAGGCGGTTAAAGAAATCCTCGGTAAGCTGAAACGTACTTTATATAAAGTGCCGCCGGAAAAGATTACGGCGGATTCTGCCGCAGTTATCCGTGATTTGCAGGAAGAGCTGCAGCGGGCATTAAACAGCTAGGACATTCCTGCACGTTCTAAAAATCTATAAAAATGCAGAACCGGGACAAAACAGACAGTTGAAAACATAACCTTGTATATGGTATGATGAAGTGTCAGATAGAAAGTGGAAATGCCGCATTGTGTGGCGGAATGGAGAGAAAATGGCTGGTTCTACATATGGAAACAGATTTAAGATTATGACATGGGGCGAATCCCATGGAGAAGCGTTAGGCGTTGTAGTGGACGGCTGTCCGGCGGGTTTAGAGCTTTGTGAGGAAGATATCCAGAAACTTCTTGACCGAAGAAAACCGGGACAGTCTAAATTTACGACACCCCGCAAAGAAGCTGATAAAGTAAAGATTCTGTCGGGCGTTTTTGAAGGGAAAACGACAGGAACACCGATATCCATGGTAGTATTTAATACCAATCAGCGTTCAGGCGATTATTCGGAGATTGCAGGATACTACAGACCGGGACATGCCGATTATACATTTGATGCAAAATACGGATTCAGGGATTACCGTGGCGGCGGAAGAAGTTCCGCAAGAGAAACGATTGGCAGGGTCGCAGCGGGTGCGATTGCGTTAAAGATACTGGACAGCCTTGGGATTACCCTGCACGCTTACGCAAAGGAAATCGGCGGAATTGCGATTGACTATGAAAAGTTTGATCTGCAGGCAGCACGCGAAAATGCATTTACAATGCCGGATAAGGAAGCAGCAGCAAAGGTTGAAGCGTATGCCACGCAAAAGATACAGGAGGGCGATTCAATCGGCGGTATCATTGAGTGTGTGGTTGAGGGCATGATGCCGGGAATCGGTGAACCGGTATTTGACAAGCTGGACGCTTCTCTTGGAAAAGCAATGCTTTCAATTGGTGCGGTTAAAGGCTTTGAAATCGGAAGTGGCTTTGAAGCGGCAAAGATGACCGGCAGCGAAAATAATGACAGCTTTGTCCTGAAGGACGGAAAACTTACAAAAAAAACCAACCACGCAGGCGGCGTTTTAGGCGGCATGAGTGACGGCAGCAACATTGTATTCCGTGCGGCGGTTAAACCGACACCGTCTATTTCGGCAGTGCAGGATACGGTCAATAAAGATGGTGAAAATATTGAAATTTCCATTAAGGGCAGACATGACCCGATGATTGTGCCGCGTGCCGTAGTCGTTGTGGAAGCGATGACGGCGCTGACACTCGTAGACCTGATTTTTGAAAATATGACGGCAAGATTGGATGGAATCTGTGCCTTTTATAATAGAAGCAAGTAAGAAAGAGGAAAAAGATGTATCGTTTATTAAAAACAGACGGGCGTGCAAAACGTGGTGAATTACAGACTGTACACGGCACGATTCAGACACCTGTATTTATGAATGTCGGAACGGTAGCTGCCATTAAGGGTGCTGTATCGACTATGGATTTAAAAGAAATCGGAACACAGGTGGAATTGTCAAACACGTATCATCTGCATGTACGTACCGGGGACAAGCTGATTAAGGAGATGGGCGGTCTGCATAAGTTTATGAACTGGGACAGACCGATTCTGACCGATTCGGGTGGATTT
>ENA-OROE01001407-OROE01001407.1-human-gut-metagenome-genome-assembly--contig:-NODE-1407-length-15656-cov-29.217999_pt1 | contig 15656 bp, 9 predicted proteins | sample MGYA00242126_ERZ509044 | MGnify/ENA primary metagenome ERZ509044 (study PRJEB26280, sample SAMEA2338716) | human gut metagenome | biome: human gut; feature: human-associated habitat; material: faeces... | reverse complement strand
GTAACTGGGACATTCCAGATTACGAATCTTTGATGCAGCTAAATTACCGCCCTCAGATGTGAATTCTAACCAAAAATTTAATAAAAAATTTATATATTTATTATTGCACAATAAAAAAAATGTCTTACTTTTGCGAAATTTTTTAAAGGAGATTACTCAGAGGGTAGGTAGTATGATGGTTTTTCTGATGATTTAAAGAGATAACAGGTTAGAGTAAAGATATTATAGATTGTATTTGATCACCTATATACGGTGATACCCAAACAATAAAAACACTATGCGTTACGTTTTGCTATTACTGTTCATATGCAATGCCAGTCCAAACGCTTTTGCTCAGCATGTAGGCATCAAAAACGATGTCTTGTGGGATGCCGCCATGATGCCCAATCTTGGTGTAGAATTGTCAATGAATCGGCATGTTACAGTTGATTTATGGGGTGGAGGAGAATGTTGGGATTATACAAATGGAACCCAATTGAAACTGTATTTATTCCAGCCGGAATTGCGCTACTGGCCATGTCAGAAATTCGAGGGTCATTTTTTTGGCATACACGCACATGCAGCCCACTTCAATGTTGGTCTAATCTCGTTTATTTCAGAACTTAAGCATACGGTTTATCGTGGTAATCTGTATGGTGGTGGACTTTCTTATGGTTATCACTTTGCCTTCGGCAAGCGCTGGGGGCTTGAGCTCACGTTAGGTATAGGATATGCCTGGCTGGATTATAAAGAATATTATTGTACCTATTGTGCAGAATTACGCGGCAAGAAAAACCGTCATTATTTAGGACCTACCCGAGCAGGGGTAAGCCTTATTTATTTTATAAAGTAACGTAGAGGTAAGAAGAGATGAAGATGAACAGAAGACATAGTGTTTTATTTAAGGGTGCTATTAAATGGTACGTATGGTCATTGCTTCTGTTTTGCCTGCCAGGGAAAGTTTTGGCCGACAATGATGTACACAGACTCAGCACATGGGTTGAAAATGATTCTTTGCATATCGAGTTTTGGATTAATGTCAGTTCCTGTCGCGTGACACCAGCGCGTTCGTTCACCTTTACTCCTGTACTGCGTGGTACAAATTACTTGCGTCAACTTCCACCTGTCGTGTTAAGCGGTGGCCGCCGTTACCGGTTTGATAAGCGTGAAAAGCATCTTGATCCAGATATCGTCTCTGTACAGCCTTACATACGTTATGTTGGACGCAAGGCGGACCGTATAGACAGTGTTTACTTCCGTTATGCCCTCCCATATGAAGCAGATATGGAGCAGGCTTCTTTTGTTATGATGCGCGAAAGCAAGGACTGCTGCAAGCTTGATTTGCTAGGTATTGATTTGATAGCAGCAAACGTAATGCATCCCGACACTGAATCAGATGTTAAAAAGATTGAAAATACAGGTTGTACACCCTGTATTCCCTGCATTCCCATGGTATCATATCTGCCACCGCGTCTGGAACGAATCAAGCAACGTTGGAAGGAGGAAGTAATACGGATAGACTATCCAGTCAATGGATTTGATGTGCACCCGGATTTTATGCAAAACGCGAAGGAACTGGCCAAATTAGACAGTCTGATGCCCAGTAGTGATTTGGCTGAAATCAGTGCTATACACATTCATGGATACGCCTCACCTGAAGGTCCGTATGCCAATAATGAAATGTTGGCTTCCAATCGTGCAAGGTGCTTTTCGGATTATATGATGGAAAAGTACAGACTGCCTTCACAAGTATTTACCGTGAAATGGACTCCTGAAGACTGGGAAGGTCTCGTTGCTATGCTGCGCACTGAGCAGCCGCCTCATTATCAAGAAGTCATCGATATTATTCGCACGAACGGTACGTTCAATGGTCGTGAAAGACTGCTTATGCAGCTTCATGGGGGAAAGGTATACATGCGCTTGAAACAAAAACAACTGATGATGTTGAGACGCATTGTGGTGAAGGTAAACTATAACGTTCGTGACGTGAGCATCGAAGAAACAGCCCAACTGTTGCATACAGCTCCCAGCATGTTGTCACTACAAGAAATGTATAGATTGGCATGGGTATATGGCCCAGGGACAGATGAATATCGTGAAGTGTACGAAATTGCAGCTAAACAATACCCGGATGACCCAGTGGCCAATATCAATGCTTCATCTGCTATCATTATGAGTGGTGATTTTAAACAAGCTCATAAATACCTGGATCATCTGAAAGAAGACTTTAGAGCCTGGAATAATCTGGGTGTGCTGGCCATGATGGAGGGTGACTGTGAAGAAGCAGAATATTGGTTCCGCAAGGCATTGCAGGTAGAGCCTAAACGGGCACTGGAGAATTTATATAAGCTGAAAGGAGAGCAAAAGTGAACGGAGTGATTAAAAATATGACTTGGATTCTTTTTCTTCAGCTGCTTCTGTCTGCATGCAGTTTTACCGAAGAACCGGCACTGTGTCCTTACAATGTAAGACTTGAATACTGGTATGCGGGCTATCCGGATGAGAATGTATTACCCATGCGTGTCAATAATCTGCAGGAATTCCTCTTCGATGAAGAAGGGAATCTGTTGCGGCGACTCAATCTGCGGGGAGATAGTCTTTTAGGGCATACCGACGAGCTTTCTCCCGGGAAATACCACATCGTGGTGTGGGGAAATCTGACTGATGGTAACAAGGTATGCACCCTTGGAAATGAAACAAAATACGAAGACATGAGGTTGGTAGCCAATCGCCAGGCTGATGACTATTCAGAAAACACACCCCGCTTATATTATGCCGAGTCGGAACTTGACATCAGACAAAAAGGCATGGTCTTTAAACGCATTTATGTAACGCATTGCCATGCTGACCTGCAAATTACAGTGATGTGGCGTATAGCGAAACCGGAGTTCAAAGACAGGCTTTACATGCGGATGCGAGGCATCTCTTCTTCCTATGGATTTATGGAAGATTATCATTTTGATGCTCCCAACGAGGCCGGCCCTTATCAGATTCCGCTGATAGAAAATAGACTGGTGGCACATGAAACTTCAGCTGCCGAAAACTACAATGATGAAGTAGTTGGCGAATTCATTAGCTACCGTTTTACCAACTCCACTCATCAGCTTTGGAGTCTATGGTGCGGAAATGAAAAGGTGTTGGGCGAACTGGATCTGCAACGTTATTTCACTCGAACCACCGATATGGATTATAACGTAGAACAGGAATTTCACCTATTGGTCATCGTGGAAGAGGACCAGATTATCGTAACTGAAATTTCAGGTGATGACTGGGAAGAAGGAGGTATTATCGGTTAAAATAAGAATGATGATTAAACGTGATGAATAAATGTAACATTATCAATTTAAAGTTTTTTTTATGAGAAAGAGATGTTTTTTAGCTCTGCTTGCAGCAGCCTGCATGGCAGTAGGATGCACCAATGATTTGGAGGAAGTAACCTCCGAAGAGGTGGCGCAGGAGAACGAATTAAAACTGGTCTTCAGTAGCAGTACCAACGGAGAAATTTATCCGAAATCCAGAGCTATTGCTACAGCGGAAGAAAATGCTATCGAGAATCTGACTGTATATGTGTTTTCTTCGAGTACAGAAACCGGTACGTATTATCTGCTGGACACTTGGACTTCTGCAGAAACCCAAGCCAACACAAACCAACAGTTTAAGCTTCAACCGTCGGGTGGTAACTATAAGGCTTCCATCTATCCACGCAAGGTTAAGGATGCCAAATATCTGAAACTGTATTGCGTGGCCAACTCTAAGATTTACTCAAACGCAACAGGTTCGCAAGCAACTCCTACAAAATGCAGTGATGCAGGTCTCAGTCAAGGCAATCCTACAACGATGGCTACTTTTGATACATATTGTACCTTAAATGTCACTACTGGCGGCGATCCCTTGAAAACACCGCTGACTATGACAGGTATCATGAACGAGCCTTTACACGTTACCGGTAATTACGGAACAGCTTCCGTAGAACTGAAACGTCGGGTAGCTCGTTTTGATATTGACAACAATGCCGCTCGTACTAAACTGACCATCAAGTCTATATCCATAGAGCAGGCTCAAGGAGCATCATATCTGTTCAGTACAAAGAATGGTTATTTTGCAGGCAGTCAGATCAATTACCCGGAAATAGATTATACAAAGCTGGAAAATGCCAATCTGGGTGTTACTACCAGTGCCATGTATGTACATCCTACAGCAGGTAGCAACAATCTGATGTTAGTAATTAAAGGATTATATGCCGGAAAGAATGAGGTGACTTACCGTCTGAGAGTAGCACGTACCAATGCTTCTAATTCACTGGAGAATATAACCATCGAACCGAATCACCGTTACAGCCTGCGCATCGCTGAAGTGACCACCTCTGAAATAGTAGGTTATTTTGAAGTGGAAGATTGGATTGACGGTGGAAGTGTGGATGTAAAACCAAGCTATGACAAGAAACCGGAGATTATTGCTGAAGGCGTGAAAGCGGTAGCTGGTCAAGATCCTTTTGAAGGTCTGAATGATAAAGACAGTACTTTTTGGACACCTGCTGACAGCACCATCCGTGTAGCTAAAGCTGGACAGTTTACAGTGACGGTAAAAGCACCTGGACAATGTAGCGTTAAGTCAGTAGCAGCCCAGAATTTTGTGACTAGGGCTGTGAGCAATTGGCTAACTGTTACCGGTCCGACTGTAACCGAAGCTGACGGTATGATTTTATCAACCTTTACTTTTACTGTTAATGCCTATGCTACACATAATGCGATTCCTTTTGATTTGACCTTTATCAACAATGCTGCATCGGTAGATCCGGCCTTCCAACTGAAATACCGCGTATTACCACCTGCTACGCTGACAGAAAATACGAATATTGCTGCATCTACAGATGCTGCTTATAGCGGTAATTCAAGCAATGGTAATATAATAACAACGAAGGGTAGCGAAGCCATGACGCTCAATGTTGGTAAGAAATATTATGTAGATGTATGCAGTCCTTATCTCGCTGTGCCCACTTGTAATGAGTTAACTAATAAGCAATGCTTGGTAATTACTGAAGTTAAACGCGATGCTGCAAAGATGATCGTGACTTATTGTTTTGATTTGAAATCAATACCTGAAGATATTGATACGAAGAATGACTATAAGATTACGTTCACCAATACATTCGATGCCACTGGTGCAAAATCCCCCAAGCCTGTATCAGTGGATTATGCACTTACATTGGCTTCTACAGAAACTGTAGTTAATGCTGTACAACCATCAGGTGATGCTTATACAAATTCTCCGACGAGTTCTTTAAATGTGACTTCTCCTACTGCTCCCACTGGTACCCTGTACAATGTCCAAAATAACGTGTTGTATATTGCTTTTGCTAAAGAAATGATAGTGGAAGTTCCGGAAGCTCAAAAAAGCATTATAACCGTAACACCGAAAACGGGCAAAGCAAGAGATAGCCAATTTGTGTATGAAACCAAGGTGGCTAATAAGGCTGAAGACGGTTCTGTTCAGGCTGGAGAACAAATTAGTGAAATTGATATCAAATTCAAAAATAAGCTGGATGCCCGTAAGGTAACTACTTTAAAATTATCTTTAAAGAAAGAGGAAGCTCAACCAGACGCTAAAACTCCAGAAGGAGGTACATTTACTAATTCCGAGGGTTCTGAATTACTGTTAACTAATGCAAAGGCTCCTACTGGTGCCATCATCAACAAAACGAATAATGTGTTGTTTATTGCTTTTGAAAAAGAAGTGGATGTGGTAGTTCCTGAAGAAGATAAATCATATATTCACGTTGAAAAGCAGTCAACAGGGTCTAACAAGGTCTATCAAATCAAGATTGTTCAGGCACTTGACGAATCCAGTGTTAGCCCTGGAGCTCAAATTAAAAGCATAAATATTCAATTCAAAAACAAACTGGATGCTGCCAAGATAACTACCCTGCAGCTGAGTATCAAGAAAGCATTGAATTGATCATCGTTCTGCATCGTAACAACTACATAAATTAATTAGCATGAATATGAAAATATTTCATAAGATTTGGTTAGGAGCTACGTTGTGTGCCGTGTGTGCCTGTTCACAGAGTGAAGGGCTGCTTGAAGAATCTGAAACCGGTATCGGACATACCAATGCCGGTTCAGACACGACACGCGAGCTAATGCTGGAGTTTGACAACACACTGCAGCTGGAGCCTGGTACACAGACTCGTGCCAGTGGCCAGCCCATTGCCACGGATGCGGAAAACCGCATTGTGTCCATGGATATCTATCTGTTCGGGTCTCAGAAAGAAGAAGGTGAATACACTTATATGGAACATCTTGCTTACCGCTCGAATCAGGCAGTAGTAGAAGGAGCAACTCCCTTCGAACTTTATCCAAATGCTGAAAATTCTGCCAGCTACAGTGCTATGCTTCATATCACGAAGGGACTGTATGTAAAACTATACTGTGTAGCGAATCAGACTGACTTATTTATGACTGAGCCGGTAACTGGCGACATGTATCCGGATGCTACTTTCAGCAAACTTACCCTCGATACTAAAAACGGAATGGGTGAAATTACTAAGGCAGGAGTACCTACTGAAGCTAATTTCCAAGGTAAGTACTTGCTGCGAGTCATTACGCCGCAGACTGCAGTTCTGAATACTCCTCTCCCCATGGTGGGAGATGTCCCGGGTCCCATTGACCTCACTAACATGGTCGAAAACTCCAGGTTGCATACCAATTTGAAGTTGAAACGTGCGGTAGCCCGTTTTGATATTGTTAATCAAGCCTCTAAAAGTGGGCTGGTCATCAACTCCATCGGTATGGAAGGTGGAAACGCTACCACAACCATGTTCCCCATGGTGCCAAAACCGTCAGCTGAAGGAAAGCAAGTCAGCTATCCTCAGCGCAGTTTCTCTGATGCAGATGAAATAAACAACGGCGGAAGAAAATCGGCTTACTATAGCTATGCAGCTCCTGACAATGCTTGTCTGGTGCTCAACGGCCAATACAAAACGAAAGCCGACGAAAGCATTCCTGTCAGTTATAAGATTCCTTTCAGCAGTATCAAGAATCAGGAAGGCATCAATGTTGCCATTCAGCCTAATCACCGCTATACCGTGCAGGTGAATGAGGCCGATGCTTATGAGGTGAAACTTTCTATTCAGGTGGCAGACTGGGATGAAGGTGGCAGTTTGGATGAATATGATCCTTCTGAAGCAAATAATATTCTGCTGAAAGCCATCAATCTTTCAGGAGATGTCAGAAGCACCAATACTGCCTATCACCTGCGTACCATCGCCACTACAAACGGCAATCAGGGAAGTATTACGTTCCAGTCGAACAGCAAAGTGACACCCAATATCTCGTATGCTGGCGGTGATGTTAACCATCAGTGGCTTTCGTTTGCCGAGCCTACCTTGCAGGGAACAGACTCCTATGTGTTTACTCCTAAGGTGACTCAGAATCAGGACTTCTGCTATCCACCTGCCACGGTAACTTTCAGCAATGCTACGGGCTCACAGGTCGTGCTTACCCTGCATAGTTATTATCTGTGGAGTTCTACATCAGCGTATCAAACAGTGGGACTGGTGGATAACGGAACAAATCATTATCTCGTGGTCAAAACCGACCTGGTGGATAATACTGCTAATTGGAATACGGCCATGACCAAGTGTCCGGCTGATGAGGGCTGGCGCCTGCCATCCATGAACGACCTCAGACAGATGATCAAAATGACTGGGTGGGACACTACACCCTATCTGACTCCGGGCAGCGAAGCATACGCTGATGCATTCAATGCCAAGACTTATACCTATGACGGCACACCGGAGGTTTTCCAGTATGGATATTATGACAACGTCTTGACCAATTCAGCGTATTTTTACTATGGTTATTATTACTGGATGTCAGATACCAATCCGCAAAATACCAAACAGGCTGGATATCTGCGTTCATACAACAGCGGCCAGAGTGTCACTTTCACCTTTAGCAATAAGACTGGGACTTACCGGGTGCGCTGCATCAAAAACTGGAATTAAAAAGAAGAAAGGAATCTTTTATGAAAATGAATAAACTAAACATACTGTTGGCAGGAGTCCTGCTGCTGTGGATGGCTTCCTGTTCTCAAGGAATGCTTGAGGAAGTACCGCAGCCTGAAACTCAGACACCGGCAGATGCCGAAGAAGAAGGACGCCGGACGGTGGAACTGCTCATACAGAACAATCTGCAGGTGAATAACAGCACGGCTACGCGTGCTGATGCCCCCATAGCTACCACAGCAGAGAATGAGATAACCGCCATGGATATTTATGTGTTCGGTTCGCTGACCGAACATGGTAAATATACCTATCAGGAACGGCTATGTTACCGTGCTGATGAGACGGTAGAAAAGAAAGATGATATCTATCCGTTTGTTCTTGTACCGAGTGCAGCCAATACCGCAGTTTCTACAGCCAGAATATCCATTAAAAAAGGGTTGTATGTAAAACTGTATTGCGTGGCAAACCAGAGCACGCTGTACATACTGAACAACGATAAGCATGCTTATGAACCGGCTGAGTTCAAGGCACTCAAACAGACGGCTCCAGGAAATGAGAACAACCAAATTGAAACAGAAGGTATTCCTGCAGAATCTGACTTTCTGACAAAGCATGTACTGCACGTCATCAATCCGACTGATGAAACAGATGTCATCCATACTCCTTTGTCTATGGTGGGTGACATTGCCGGGTGTATTGACCTGACAGACATTAATGAGAACTCGCGTCTTAACGTGAGCATGAAGTTACGTCGTGCGGTAGCGCGGTTTGATGTTATCAATGACAAGGAAAAGAGCCGGCTGGAAATAACCGAAATCGGAATGGTTGGTGGAAACGCTACTACCTCGTTGTTCCCTTATACAGGCCAGGGGGATGCACAGGGGAATATGATAGACTATCCGGTGCGCAAGTTCCTGTCTGGTACACCCGAAAATGCGGAGTTGAACGGAGGAGGAGACGGCTTGAAGTCTGCTTACTACACCTATGCAGCTCCGGACCAGGCCGAATTGACACTGAACGGAACATATACCACTCCGTCCAACGAAGTAATCAAAGTGTCCTACCGCGTTCCATTCAGCAATGTTGTGAACGGGAATGGAACAAAGGTTACTATAAACCCCAACCATCGTTACACGGTGAAAGTGAATGATGCGGATGCGTATCAGGTGAAGCTATCCATTACGGTAGCTGACTGGGAAGACGGTGGCAGTTTGGATGATTATCTGCCTGACAATGCTATTAAGATTACAGGAACTGTGTCCTTGGAATCCAATACACAATTCTCGTCAGACAAGACTTGGGCAGGTGTAAAGCAGGATGCATCAACCGGCACAACACTCTTTACCTATACGCTTGAATCGAACAGCGAACTGACACACGAACTGGTATATTTCGGTGAAGAAGTGGAACCTGGAACCGGTTGGCTTGGCATAGAAGAGCAGAAACAGACCATCAGTTCAGGAGCACTGAACTCGTATAAGTATATTTATACAATAAAGAAACAGAATCCATCACAACCTTCAGCAAACAGCTATCCTACCGCCACCATTCTATTCAAGAATAAGGTGGGCACGGTGCTGAACCTGGTGGTGCAGCCACGCCCTATGTCTGGTGGCTATTACGCCAATCTGGTGGGAGACTACTGGGTAGCGGTACCTACAACGTCGGTAACCTATAACAGTCCTGTAACACTGGCCAGTGCCAAGCAGGCATGCACAGGAGAATGGAGACTGCCTACCATGAACGAATGGCGTGAAATTGTGCGGTCGGATAAGGATTGGAATCACTATCTGACACCAGGCACCGATGCGTTCTATACCTTCTTTGAAGGCGATGATGCTGGCACAACAAGAATTGTAGATGAATCAGTGAAGACAAATCTGTTCAATGTCAGCGGCACCTATGCAGGACTGTATGCTAGCTGGAATTTCTGGTCGGCGGATGCTTCACGTAAAACACCGGCCAACAACCTGTGCTTGAAGACAGGAAATATAAGTAGCGGAGAAGTGTCCTACACTTCAGTTGCCGCTACAGGTACTGCTTATGTTCGCTGTATCAAGAACAAACAGAAATAAGTAAATAAAACAGAGAATGTAAAATGAAAAAGATACATGATCTATGGAAAATGTTGTACGGGATGCTGCTGTTTTTAGCAGTATCCTGTTCTACACCTCTGGATGATAATTCTGAAGGATTGCTCTCCGGTACAGCTACCGGAGGTGATGTTGCGGAAGGTACTCGCCAACTGCAGATAGAGGTGCGAAACAAACTGGTGACTGCTGGTGCTGCAACCAGGAAGTCTGGAAGCATTGCACTGAATACGGAAAATGAAATCACGGCCATGGACTTCTATGTCTTTGCTTCGGATGATGAATTCGGTACGTACACCTTTCAGGAAAAGTTGAGTTATCGCGCAGGCCATGAGGGTGATAAAATAGAGGGGGCGACTCCTTTTATTTTGGTCACCAACAGCAACAACAATGCTTTTAGCAGTGCACAGTTGACCATCAAGAAAGGGCTGTACGTCAGATTATATTGCGTGGCCAATGCTACACAACTTTATGTGCTCAATGAAAAAAAAGATCCTAAAGTTTATGAGCCGGCTACTCTGGAGCCGCTTCAAATGGAGCTTGATGGAAACCAGATGAAAATTAAGGTGCCTGGTACGAGCGAAGAAGATTTTCTGTCAAAGTTTACTGTACGTCCGTTGGATCCTACAAACTTGGATGATATCATCAAGACACCTCTGCTGATGACGGGAAGCATGGCCGGGTGTATCAACTTGACAGATTACACCGACAATGCCGTTATCAATACCAGTTTGAAACTGACGCGTGGTGTGGTCCGCTTTGATGTTAGGAATACGGCAAGTCAATCGAATCTGACTATCGAATCGGTGAGTATGACACAAGGCAATGCCACCACAGCACTTTTTCCGCTGGATGCCCGTCCGGCTGCAGACGGTTCTCTCATTACTTATCCGCAGAAATTATTCCCAGGAGGTGTGAATGAGCCAATCAACCAAGGATTGCAGGAAGCGGCTTTCTATAGTTATGCTACACCTGACCAGGCTTGTCTGGTGCTCACAGGTACTTACAGCACGCCTGGCCAGGAACCGGTAGCTGTGAAGTACGAAGTGCCTTTCAATAATCTGCAAGACGGCGAAGGACAGCATATCAGTCTTCAGCCTAATCACCGCTACACAGTCAACATAAACGAAGCTGATCCATACGAGGTGAAGTTTGCGATTACAGTGGCTGACTGGGAAAATGGAGAAAGCCTGGATGACTATGACCCTGCTGATGCAAACAAACTGCATTTTGCAGCAATCAACCTGAACGATAACGTAGCGAACAGTGTGAAGAACAGTAAGCATACAGTACGCACGTATAATGCAAACACTGCAGGTGTCAATCAAGGGACTATTACTTTCTATTCAAACAGTGACGCAAAAGTAAGGGTGACGTATGCCAATGGTGACACTTCACATCCTTGGGTCATGTTGGATGCCCCTGTAAAAAGTGCATTGCCATCCAGCTATGTATACAGCAACCAATATGTTTTTACGCTAAAGACCAAGCAGATGACTGACTATGTCTATCCTCCTGCTACCTTGATTTTCCAAAATGCTACGGGAGGGTTGGAAACATTAGAACTGCATCCCAGAGAATTGTATCAGGGGACATCTGCTTACACCCAAGCCTATCGTTATGGTCATGATAATAAATATTTTCTCATAGCACATGCAGATGCTACTTATTCCAGCACGTACACCTGGAATGTAGCTCAGCAAAAGTGCCGCAAGGCAGAGGGATGGCGTCTGCCTTCCCTGAATGATTTACGCCAATTGTTCAAATTTTATGAATGGGATACTAAGCCTTATCTGCATCCCGCAACTGCCGCTTATAAAGCTGCTTTCTCTCATGGTAAATCCTATACGTACGCAGCTACCCCGGGAACCGGCCAGTTTGGTTATAACGGAGATAATGTATTGTATTCAGACGGGAGCAGTCAAAATATAGCATTCGGCTACGATACATATTACTGGACATCAGATGTGAATCCTGAAAATGGTAATGACGGAGGTGTGCTGCGTGCTTATAGTACTTCTAATGTATACATCTACTTCTATGGCAAAACCAACAGCTACCGGGTGCGTTGTATCAAGGATTGGAATTAATATGAAAGGAACCATTTATGAATATGAAAAAGCTGAATAGACTGTTGACGGGGGCCGTGCTGTTATGGTTGGCCTCCTGTTCAGAAGGAATGCTCGATGAAGCAGCTCAGTCTGGCATCCAAATGCCGGAAGATAACGGGACAGCAGAACGAAGAACGGTGGAATTGCAGATACAGAACAAATTGCAGGTGAGCGAAAGCTCCGCGACGCGGACAGATGCTTCTATAGCCACCACAGACGAAAACGAGATAACCGCCATGGATATTTACGTGTTCGGTTCAGAGACAGAGCATGGAATCTATACCTTTCAGGAAAGATTGACCTACCGTGCCGGACAAGAGGAAACGGCACCCAAAGGGGCTACTTCTTTTATACTGGTGACCAACGGAACAGACAACAAGCTGAGCACAGCGCGTTTGTCACTGAAGAAAGGCTTGTATGTCAAGCTCTATTGCGTGGCCAATTCCCCCGAGCTTTATGTTTTAGGTGAGCAAGAAAAAAAATATGTGCCAGCTGTGTTCCAACCCCTGGTGACACAGAAGACGGAAAACGGGGTTCAGGTTACAGCGCCTGGCATTCCGACCGAGAAAAACTTTTTGGCCGAATGTACGGCACGCTGCCTGGATCAGTCCAATCCAGAGGATGTGTTGCACACCCCATTGCTTATGCGTGGTGCGGTGTCTGGGAGTCTTAATCTCACAGACTATTACGATAATTCACGTCTGAATACCTACATGAAATTGACTAGAGGTGTGGCCCGCTTTGATGTACACAATGTGGCTAAAGATTCACATTTGACCATCACTGGGGTAGGCATGAGCGAGGGCAATGCCACTACTGCACTGTTCCCTTTTGATGCACGGCCTGCTGCCGACGGATCGTTGATTACCTACCCATGGAAGTATTTCCCAGGGGGGGAATCTGAAGCAATTAACACTGGTACACAAACTGGTGCCTTTTACAGTTATGCGGCTCCCCAAAAAGCCAGCCTACTGCTGCAAGGGGATTTTACAACACCGGCAGGAGAAGTGCTGCCCGTTAACTATCGTGTCCCTTTTAGGAGCATGAAAGATGGAAACGGAAATCTGTTCACTATACAACCGAACCACCGCTATACAGTGACTGTTAACAAGGCCGACTCTCATGAGATTAAGCTTTCCATAATAGTGGCTGATTGGGATGAAGGTGGAAACATCGATGATTTTAAACCTGATGAAGAAGAGGCAGGCGGTATGAGTGAATTGAGCACTTCCTCTGTTACAAACATCTATGACAGCTATGTATATGACAACAAGTCGCTCATCTGGGTGGCTATGTACACAAATACTGCAAGAGAGAAATTTCAGGTAAAACTTTCATCGAATTCTGATATCGGATGTAAAATGAAGTTTGGCGATACAGATACTGCTAATAAATGGCTGGATATGAAATGCACAAAGGCAGCCGCACCTGCAGGTGGAACATGGAGTACTGACTACACCTATACATTCTCAGTGAACAGTCAATCTGTTGATGCGAACAAGGCAGACAAAAGCTTCCCTCCTGTCACAATCAGCTTTGTTAGTGCCAGCGGAGTGACTCGTATTGTCCAAGTCGAGAGCTTGACTTACACCCTGGATGGTAAGACTTTACAGAATTCCAACTCTTACAATGATAATGAGTACTGGTATTTTGACCAGGGAAGCGGTACTTGGGATGTAGCTATGGCTGCATGTCCGGAAGATCAGGGATGGTATCTGCTATCCATGAACGATTTTAGAAATATGTTCAGAATAGATTCTTGGAATAGCCTGGAATTACCGTTCGGCTCGCAACCTTATAATAATACCTTTAATCAAACTTCTGAAAAGAATGTAAGCAACAGCTATTTGAATCTCTTCTTCACTGGATATAGTTATCCAAGCAGTCCATATATGAGATGCAACAGTGAGTCTGATTACAGGCAGCCCAGTAAATATAATTACTATGATAATAATTATAATTATTTCTGGTCTTCAGATGCTTATGATGCAAATACGGCAAGAAGTATTCAGTTGCGTGCCCAGACATATGCCTATACTGACTGCTCTCGAAGAAGACATTATTATGGAGATGATTATGATAGTTGGTATTATGTATATTATAATACACATGGCACAGGACTTAACAATTCATATCTGACTTACCGGACGGATTCAAAAAATAGTTCACGCAGGATTCGTTGCGTAAAACGCCGTCCGAATCATCAAGTGTATCCTTTTTGATTTGGCGAGAGCTTCTATGTTGTATCTAAACATATCAGGAGGAGGTGTGTTAAAAAAGCACACTTCCTTTTTTTATACACAAAGCCCCAACTTTCACAAGCTGTTTGTTATTACCTAAATATTTAGTATCGTTAGGCATAAGATTTTCACTATGAAAAAGATTCATTTCCCTCCTTACAAACCCAACCAAACACTGCCTTTGGATTGCTTGAATTAATCAAAATTATTGAATCCCAAGTAGGCAAATATTTCTTCTAACGTGGCATCTTTTAGTATAACTTTGTGCGAAGCATTCAGCAGGTAGAATGTTGGCATAGCCTTCAAGTCGTAAAGTGCTTCATTCCTGATGTAGCCACGATCGGTTACTGCCAACCAATTTTCTGGTAGGTCATTAAGGGTCGTTTTCCAAAGATTTTCATCATCCTCAGTGTACACTGCTATCACGTTGATATTACCTTCATCTATTGCATCGGCCAGCTCGCGGTTTGTTTTCAACTTCAATAGAGTGTGAAGACAGTTCTCGCATTGGGGATCGTAAAAGAAAAGAATTTTTTGGGTTTTAGGTGTTTGATACAATGTAGTCAGCTTCCCATCCGCTGTATAACAGGTAAAGTTACAAGCTTGCTCACCTGGAGTGTTGCGCTTTAAAAGCTTCTGCAGGAAAATCCTGTGTTCACGAGATGGATCTGACTTTAGAGTTGGCTCTTTCTCCATGGTTTCTAAGAAAACTGCAAATAGTTGCTCATTGTGCAGAGGTGAATTAGCTTCATATAAATATTTTTCCATCAAGTTCTGCATTGTTTTACATGCCCTTGGGTATAATGCAAACTGTCGACAGAAAGCCTGCAAACTTTCCTTAACTGCTTTAGAGCTTGCATGCAATGTCAATAAATCTAAATAATCGACAATCCCTTGTTCTGTTAACTCCGGAAATTGCAATAGTTTATCATCCTTAAAATCAAACTTTTCCCAATAGTGGCATAATAAATATATAGAACGTTCTTCAGGTGAAATGAGCACTGGAGGAATGTCTGGATAGGGAAAGCGAACGCTTGTATCCGAATTGTTTGAAGAAATAGTTTGTTTAGATGAACTCTGATGTCGAGGTTGTTGGCATCCTGCTACAAAGAAACACAAAAGCAAAGCAATTAATGGGCAGAGAAGCCTTGAAAAATTATTGTTCATGTTTCCGGCGCAAAGTTACTACAAAAAAGTGAAATGCGGAAAGATATAGTGATAGAATTGAGTT